>Ga0209211_10001545_pt1 | contig 43265 bp, 57 predicted proteins | sample RifGroA2_FD_183992 | JGI IMG/M metagenome (GOLD analysis project Ga0209211, IMG submission 183992) | Groundwater microbial communities from Rifle, Colorado, USA - Groundwater A2 (SPAdes) (version 2) | ecosystem: Environmental > Aquatic > Deep subsurface > Groundwater | place: Rifle, Colorado...
TGCTAAAGACCAAATCTCAAACCATCAATTTGACTCTTTTCAGACACTAATTATTACCTTTCAGCAGATAGTTATGGGACGGAAATATACCTACCAAATTTGACCTGTTTGTTTTGGGTTAGGTATAAGCTAGGTATGAGATTTAAAACTCTTCTTTCTTCGGGCATTCGAAGACCTTTGTGATAGTAAATTAAAGCGCGAGGTTCACCGGTAATGCTTTTAACGGCTACAACTTCAACTGGTTCAACTCCAATTGTTGCATTTGGGTTCCACCAGGCCAATATTTTCTTAGCTGCTTCCCCCAACTCCTCGTCTTCTCTTAAAAGATGTTTTATATGGTTAATAGGGGGAACCTCTCCCGGAGTTTCTGCCACATGATTTAATACAACGAGTAAAACTAATTTATCAGGATGCGGAGGGAGATCAATCCTGTAATCATATCCGCGATTGTTTTTAACCGCCTTAGAAAATGGTAACCATATTTGTGGACCGTCTAATGCCATTAATCCCATTAGGGCTGGGATATTTCTGGGATCAAATATGGGTAAATCATCCCATCGTTTGCCAAACAATCTTTCGTATATAGCTGCCCTAGATGGTCTTTCTGATTGGGGGCTTGGTTCAGGTTCTGTCATTATATTTATTGTTTCTTAAGATGTAAAAATTTAAGAATGTCACCAACTGTTTCTTCCAGCTGTTTACTTCTCCAAAGATAAATTAGGGGTATAAGCCCAAAGAGATTAATCAAAAATATGGCTGTAAACCATAAAGTATCTCCTTTTTTGGCAGATTTCCAAAGGCCCATTCCCTTCCAAAAAGCTTCCCAAACAATCAGCACAAAAATTCCCAAACCTGCCGGATTAAAATTAAAACCGTTCCAGTTCATTTATTTATTATACTATATTTTGGCGGATTTATCTCGCCGAAGCCAGGCTCTGCTGGCGAAGGCGGAGAGGGAGGGATTCGAACCCTCGATACTCTTACGAGTATACACGCTTTCCAAGCGTGGTCTATCGGCCACTCAGACACCTCTCCTTAGAGTATATTATAGCAGGTTAAAACGATCTTGACTTTCGTACTTTATTAGGTTAATCTGGAATTAATGCCCAGAATTCTATTTAGAAGCACAAAACAAAATCAGTATCTCTCAGAAATAAAACAAATTAGCGGGCTAAGTGTAGATAAGTTAGCTTTTTTGTGTAGTGTTTCCCCAAGAACTTTTCGTGATTGGTTAAGAGGGAAATATAATATTTCAGAGAATGCCTCATCAATTTTACAGAGTAAAACCGGAATAAAATTACCCGAAGATATAGAAATAGTTAATGATTACTGGTACATCACCAAAGGTGCAAGAAAAGGAGCACTAAGGCGGATGGAGTTATACGGTTCTCTTGGAACTAAAGAAGGTAGGCGTAAAGGTGGGATAAATTCCCAATTAAGGAGAAAAGAAAATCCTGAATTATATAGATTACTTGGTTGTAATTTGCGGAAAGAGTTTAAAGTTAATTATCCATCCATACTTTTTGCAGAAATAGCCGGAATAATTTTGGGGGATGGTGGTATGACTGATTACCAACTTAGAATTACGGTCAGTAGTTTAGTAGATGGCCCTTATGCAACTTTTATTATTTCACTTTTTAAAAAGGTTTTTGGACAAGAACCTTCTTGGCATAAATGTTCATGCTGTAATAGTATAGATATAACTCTTTCTGGAGTTGGTTTAATTGAAGAACTGGAAAGATGGGGGTTTGTAAGGGGAGATAAAGTTAAACATCAGGTTGGTTTTCCTAAATGGATTTGGTCAGATATTGAATTTCAAAAGGCATGTGTTCGTGGTTTGATGGATACTGATGGAGGATGTTATTTTCATAAACACAAAAGCAATCATTTGGTATATAGAAACTTTGGTATGTGCTTTGCAAATGAATCCTTGCCGCTTATTATTTCTATGGCAAAGGTATTAAAAAGTTTAGGGATAAAGTTTTCTTTGGCTAAAAAAAGTACGCGGATTTATATTTACAGTTTTACAGAAATTAAAAAGTATTTTAAATTAATTGGTTCACATAATGCAAAAAATGTTGAAAAATTTAATAGTTATTTAAATGAAAGTAGCCATAGAATATTTGCGCACTAGGCCACTATGCGACCTCTCCTTACTGGGTATTATACCAATAAGGTGGATTTTCTGTATCTTAAAAAAACTTCATCCCCAAGTTTTTTAACAGAAATAAGTTTAAATTTTTTAATTTTGGAGGGAGGGAACAAATAGCCTTCTGCTAAAGTTAAGGTCATGTCTTTTTGGCTGCCGAATATTTTGGGGGAAATAGTCAAAAATATCTCATCCAGCAAATCTTCTTTTAAAAATGAGGCTAAAAGAGTGGGTCCTCCTTCCACCAAAACCTTTCTATAACCTTTTTGATATATGTCACTGACTAATTTTTTAAGATCACGGTTGGCAATCAAATAGGGTAAATTGGGATGATGCTCTTTTAAACTTTTTTTAGTTTGCTCCCCAAACTGCCTAGCTAAATTTTTGCCGTGAATTAAACAATCGGCGAAAGAGCGCAGTTCTAGTAGAACCTGATGATCAACAGAACTGCCGATTGGCCAGTAGTTTGGTTTTTTGACCCCTACTTTACCGTCCAAAGTCTGGACAAAATTGGTATAAAAAAAGGGCCTGCCCGCAATTTCAGGAAAACTTAAGTTCGGGTAAAACATGTTTGGCAGCCAGAAACTTGAGGGTCGCTTTGACAGCTATAAATGATACGGCTATGCCTGTGGCAAAGAGCAGCCTTTCTGCAATTACTACGGGGATAAGCCCATTCCACACCGCGGCAGGCAAATTAAACACCCAAATCCAGGCCGCCCCGCCAACGGCATGGGCTGTGAAAGTAGCACCCAAACTTTTTAAGTATAGATTGCTTCTGAATTTATAGGCAATTAAAGGGATTAACCAGAATAAAGTATAGTAAGGTACTTGCTTGCCTTGTGGGTGAGCCAAAAATGTAAGAATAGCCAAAACAGGTACAGCTAAAATCCATTTGCTGGAATTCTTTTTGGAAATAGCGGCAAAGTAATAAACGGCAAATAAAGTGGGGAAAAGTCTGATAATTGCTCCAGTGGTCCAGGGTACATCTTTGATTAAATTATTGGCCACCATCACGGAAAAAATCGATACTATGCCAAAAAATGGCCCTAAAAATGCTCCGGCCATGGGAGCAAAAAAGTCAAAAAGAGTAAAAGAAACATTAGAACCCAGCAGTTTATTAAAGGGAACCTGCAAGCTGGTAAATCCCACCAGGGTAAAGATAGCTAAAAACAGTAATTTTTTCTGTAAACTCTTGGACATCAGAGCACAAGATTAAACCAAACCTCGTTAATTGTCAAGAGGAGCCCAAGTTCTGACCTGGGGGATTTTTAGAAAGTGGTCGTCATAGCTGACAATGACTGCTCCCGCCTCTAAAGCACAGCAAGCAATCCAGATGTCATTAACAGGCAGGGGAGTACCGGCTTTTACAAGAGCATATTTGATCTCGCCAAAGATTTCCGCTGTTTCTTTGTCAATTGGTACTACTTCCACACGGGGTTTCATTAAAAATTGTTCCAGCAGTTGCCTGTTTTTTGTCTCTTTGGTGCCGCCTTGGAAGCCGGCCAATAATTCTCCAATGACTATGACCGGCACAAAAATATTATCGGCATTGCCCAACTCCTTTAAAATTTGTTCGTCGCCCCGCAGCAGCCCGGTGTAGGCATTAGTGTCCAGGATAATTTTCTTCATGGCCAATCCTCGCGGTCAACGCGCTCAAAACCTGCCGCCTTTGAATAAAAAGCTTTTTCATCGGATTTTGACCATACCCCAAGCATATCTTTAAAGTTAGCCGCCCTTGCTTTTGCGCTGTCGGCGGCGATGCCAAGGGACTGCCGGAGAAGCATCTTGATTGTTTGGTTTAGACTGGTGCCTTGACGCCCGGCTTTTTCGTCAATCAGTTGCGCAAGCTTATCGTCAAGAGCGTGGATGGTGATAGACTTAACCATTTTTTGGTTCATAATGAACCAATTATAGTTCACCATTATCTCTTTGTCAACCCTTGCTTTCAAGGAAATTTTGGAGTAAAATTGGCCCAACAATCTCTAGTGGCCATGATTTATACGGGCGATTGGATGATTGTTCAAATTATGGATGACAGGGATTTAATCAAACAGAAAATTAATATCGTAGATTTGGTGCAGGAATATCTGCCGTTAAAAAAAGCCGGCATTAATTTTAAAGCCAATTGTCCTTTCCACAGCGAAAAAACACCTTCTTTTATAGTTTCTCCCGAGAGGCAAATTTTTAAATGCTTTGGTTGCCAGAAAGGAGGGGATGTATTTACCTTTTTAATGGAAAAAGAAAGCATGGAATTTAAAGAAGCGCTGGAAATGTTAGCCAAAAAAGCAGGAGTGGCCCTAAAAAAAACTCCTGACAGAACAGATTTCAAAGACCGCTTATTTGCAATAAACTTAAAAGCCCAGGAATTTTTCCATTATCTGTTGACCAAACACTCTTTAGGAAAAAAAGCTCTTGAGTATTTAAAAAATAGAGGATTGAGTGATGCTTCAATAGAAGTTTTCGGTTTGGGCTATGCCCCTAATTCCTGGGAGTCTTTGACTAAATTTTTACTCAAACGCGGATTTAGCGTTTCTGAAATAGTATTGTCCGGATTAGGTGTGGCTTCCAAAACAGGCAGTTATGACCGTTTCAGGGGCAGAATAACTTTTCCTTTGATTGACGGAAAAGACAAGTTAAGAGGTTTTTCCGGCAGGGTATTGAATAATGCCGAACCAAAATATATTAACACCCCCCAAACCCCCATTTTTGATAAGGGAAACATGCTTTTTGGCCTTAATTTTGCCAAAGGGGAGATCAGAAATGCGCAGGAGGCTGTTTTGGTAGAAGGAGAAATGGATGTAATTTTATCCCATCAGATGGGAGTAAAAAATGTTATTGCTTCCAAAGGCACTGCTTTAACAGAAGGCCAAATTGATCTTGTAAATAAATACTGCCAGAATATACTGCTTTGCTTTGACATGGATCTGGCAGGGGATTCTGCTTCCAGACGTGGCATAGAGATGATAGATAAAGCAGGATTTAACATTAAGGTTATCAGTTTAAGCGAAGGTAAAGACGCGGCAGAAGTTATTAAAACAGACATTAAACTTTGGCAAAACGCCATTAAGAACGCCACGGCAATTTATGATTATTATCTGCAGTCTGTTTCAGGTAGGTTTGATCTGAAAAACCCTGTTCACCTGCGGCAAATCCGTGATGAACTGGTGCCTGTCTGGGCTAAAATCAGCGATGATTTGCTGCGCGATCATTATATCCAAAAATTGTCCAATTTTTTAAAGATTGATGATACGGTTTTACGCCAGGCTGTGGAAAAAGCTAGGGCAGGGAAGGAAAGAAACTATACGGAAATTCTGCAGCAAGCCAAAGATGATGCGGTGGGAGTAAGTTCCCGCAGGGAGCTTTTGGAAGAGTATTTAATAGCGCTTCTTCTTCACCCTCCCAAGGATTTTGTTTTTGTGCCGGGTTTTCCTGAAACTTTATTTTTAAGGGAATCATTCAGGCAAATTTATGTCCTGCTATTTTTATATTTGGATTCAATCTCTTTCAAAAGCAAGGCTTTTAGCATTAATGAGTTTGCATCTGATTTGCCGAAAGAATTATTGCTGGAAGTGGACAGATTGTATTTGACTGAACTGGATGATAAGCTTTCCGGGCCTGAACTCTGGCAAAAAGAATTGGAACAGGTAATATCTGAACTTAAAAAAGCCCTGATTAAAGCTTCGCTGCAAAAGCTCTCCCATGAAATAAAAAATGCCGAGAGTTTTGGTAAGATAGAAGCGTTGACAGTGTTGACTAAAAGGTTCAGGGATTTGTCAGTTAAACTGAAGAATCTATAACGCGAAGCGTTACAAGAAGCGAAAGCGACTATAATTATGGCAAAAAAAAGTAAAGAATTATCATTGGATACAAAAAAGCTTTTGAAAATGGGAAAGCAGCGGGGTTTTATTACCCAGGAGGAAATCCTGCAGGTTTTTCCCAAGCCGGAGGAAACGATTGAAGCGCTGGATGAATTTTATATAGAACTTCTGGCAGCAGGAGTGGATGTATTTGAAACAACTGCAGAGGAGCTGGAGGCGGATGTTAAAGGGGCATCGGAGCTGGAAAAAGAGTTGGAGATATTGACAACTTTAGAAGAAGGGGCGGTGACTGACCCGGTTAGGCAGTACCTTCGGGATATTGGTAAAATTCCCCTTTTAACAGCCCTGGATGAAATAGAATTGGCCAAAAAAGCGGAAAAAGGCGAGAAAAAATCCAGGGACAGGTTAATCAGCGCTAATTTGCGTTTAGTTGTTTCCATAGCCAAAAAATATGTAGGGCGGGGAATGAGTTTACTCGATTTGATAGAGGAAGGAAATATTGGTTTGATGCGCGCGGTTGATAAATACGACTGGAGAAGGGGCTATAAATTTTCTACCTATGCCACCTGGTGGATCCGTCAGGCTATCACCAGAGCGATTGCTGATCAGGCCAGAACTATTAGAATTCCGGTTCACATGGTGGAGACTATTAATAGGTTTAACAGGACACAGAGAAGGATGATGCAGGAGCTGGGTAGGGAGCCAACCCCGGAAGAGGTGGCAGCGGTTTTAGGCATAGATCCCCAAAAAGCCCGGGAAATTGTTAAGGTTTCGCAGGAACCAACATCGCTCGAAACTCCGGTGGGGGATGAAGAGGATTCACATTTGGGAGATTTTATAGCGGATCAGGGTTTGCAGCCGGATGAGCAAGCAACAAGAGAGCTTTTAAAAATTCATCTGGATGAAGTTTTGGATACTCTCTCACCGCGGGAAAAAAGAGTGTTGCAGCTCCGCTTTGGCCTGGAAGACGGCAAACAGAGGACACTGGAGGAAGTGGGCAGGGAGTTTGGAGTAACCAGAGAGCGGATCCGCCAAATTGAAGCCAAAGCTGTCAGGAAACTCAAACACCCCACCCGGGCCAAAAAACTGCGTGATTATTTGGAATAATTTTTCTGTCATTGCGAGGAACGAAGCGACATGGCAATCTATTTTTTTATTGAATAAAAAGTTGAGGTGGATTTCAGCGCTGTTGGATGGTAAAATAACACCCGTACATTGATAATCCCCTGTAGCTCAATGGTAGAGCGAGATCCTGTAAAATATTGCAGCTTCTCCGAGAAATCGGAGTTGAAAACTGGGTTAATTGTCCTACATCGCTAAAAGCTATGTAGGATTCACCGAAACTTTAGTGAAGGTGGATCGGGAAACCTTTAAAATGGTAATCCGCAGCCAAGGTCGCCGTCGGCGACAAGGTTCAGAGACTATACGCCCAGGTTCTAAAATCCACATTGGTGGATCACGAATATGAGATAGTCCAAGCCCCGCCCAAAGGCGGGGGCACTTGTAAGATCGAGGTTCGTGGTTCGAATCCACGCGGGGGAGCTCAAGTCTGTTATTATAACCTGCTGATTAGCAAGCAGGGATGCGAAAATCGGAGTTGGCACTGCTTCTGTAATCTCTTTATTTCTTACAATTATCTTTTCATAAAAGAACCTTAGATAGTGCCTTTTTAGAAAATCTGGGGCTTCAGAATAAGTTTGATAAATGTTTCTAGTAAAGGCTAGAACTTCATCAATAAGCTCAATATCTATCTGGCTTTGGGCATCGATCTCCTGCATTTGAGTCTCTAGGTTAAGGATTTTATCCTGAATTTCTGAATGTTTTCTCTTAAAAGTGTCTCTATCAATAGTGGCATCTAATAAGGCATCTTCCAATTTATTCCTTTTATTTTCAAAAGCTGTTTTTTGGTTTATCATGCCTTGTTTTAAAGAATCTGCAGTTTTGCGGGTGTTTTCTAGGCGTTCCTTAGTTTTGCGGACCACAGCATCTATAAATTCTTGGCTAAATTGCATTTTTTTAAATTCTTCCATAGTTTGGTTCTCTAAGTTTGTTAGCTCCACATACGGGGCAGGACAGCCATTTCTGCCTAATTTCTTGCAATGGTAATATCCTATCTTTCCGCCTCGTTTCTTAAGTTTTACCGCATCTACATGCCATTCAGCGGTATATCTTTGACCGCACTCACCGCAATAGATAAAACCTCTTAAGAGGAAATCGTGGACTCTGCGTCTCATTAAAAAGTTTCTGTGCTTTGCTAAAACATACTGGCAGGTTTCAAATAAATCCTTAGTAATAATAGGGATATGTTTTCCTATCTTTGATTCACCTTTCCAGCGGATAAGACCGTAATAAAAAGGATTATTAAGAATATTACCTATAACGCTATGTCCTAGTCCTGTACCGGTTTTAGATACCAAATTTTTATCGCTAAGCCACTCTTGGAGTTCTAAGATCGAGTAATTGCCAGTGGAATAAATCTCATACAATTCTTTTATGATTGACGCCACATAAGGATCCGGTTCACAAGTTTTTCTTTCTCGATCTCCGCCAATGCTTATATAGCCAAGTGGAGGAGGGGTTGGCTGCCAACCTTCCCTAAATTTCTGCATCAAAGCATCCTTAGTCCTTTGTCCGTTTACCTCTGACTCCCACTCCGCAACAGAAGCAAAGATATTTCCTATTAGTCCTTCGGTCACATCACCGTTTTCGGACACAGAGAGGAGCTTAACGCCCATGTTTTTAAACTGTTTTCTTATTTCGGAGAAATCCCCAACATTCCTGGCAAATCGGTCAATCTTATAAATAATAACTGCATCTACAGGACTTTCTCGAAGTAGGGTTAACAGTTCTTGAAATGCCGGTCTATCTGTTGTTCTACCGCTTTTACCGCCATCTTCAAAGATTCTTTTAACATGATAGCTACACATCTGAGCGTAATCTAAGCAGGCTCGTTTTTGATTATCTAGGGAGAATCCCTCGTTGGCTTGTTCGTCTGTACTTACTCTTAAATAGATATAACAGTTCTTCATATTTATGCTTATTACTTATACTTAATTATACTATATAATAGATAAAATTGTATAAGCTAGTTTCTTCTTTTCAGATATTCCTCCACCTTCTTTACAAATACAGCACCTTTATTTTTAACTCGACTGTCGACTAGATCGTTGGCAAACTCCATAAGCTTATCCCCAGGCACCCCCTTCTTTAGTGCAGAGAGGTAAAAATCGAAGCTATCGGGTTTATCGGGTTCCAGCATTTCCCAAGCTTTAAGGATTTGTTCCTGACCATAGTTCATGATCGGGAAGTTGTACGGATTGACCTTACCTCTGTACTGCGCTACTTCCTTAGAAGAATTTCTATCTATCGGTTTATTTAATTCTTTATTTAATCTATCTTTCGGAGGTATAGAATCACTCTCATTTGAATTTGAACCTTCTTTATCTAGTAACCCCTCATTGTTACTACTTTGATAACCTGAATATTCTTCATCTAATAAGTCGTTTATTACCGGTTCAGTAATTATTTTATTACGGAATTGAGAACTCCTCTCTTTTAACTGAACTGCTATTAAACTTCGTAGTTTCTCAAGTTCAAAACCTACCTTTTTGGTAACTTCCGAACTCAGGTATTCTTCATTTAGTCTGTACTCTTTGGTTTTTCCGTTCTGTATGATATACCCTTTGGTGAGGAGTGTATCTAAAACCTTTTTGGCAGATGATGGAAGTATGCCTATTGTTTTTAGGTCTGATTTTTTCAACTTAGCCCATCTGCATTGGCACCCGTGAGTTAATCTTAAAACTAGCCAAAAGACTCTCCACCCTCTAGCACTGAGGTCAATAAGAGGCAATATATTACTTATCTTATTTGGGACTCTGGTGAATCCCTTACTAAACTTATCCATTTTTATACTCCTATTTATTTTGATAAATCATTTGTTTTAAGTTTCTTTGGGCAGAATAGAACCGATTAGGCTCAACTTGAGCTTTATATGAAAAGAAAAGCTCTATTAGCGGCTTTCTTTGCGTGGAGTCTTCAAATACAAAAATCATTCTCTTGGGATTATCCCTATTTATAGATGTGAGTTTTAATGACTCACAAAGGAGGTAACTTGCCAGAACAAATGAGTCAGTAGAAAAGATGTTTTTATTATTTTCCATAGTTATTTTTATTCTTTTTGGTCAGGAATTGTTTTTTATGCTGTAAATGGGCGAATACTATATTGACCCATTGTTCTGCAGCCATTTCTAATTGATGTTTTTGCTTATCCTTAATATTGATACTCATTAAGCACTAGTCTACAGGAGCTTAAAACGGAGAAAGTGACACTAATTTTTAATTTTTTGAGGCTGAATGTGGCGTTTTAAAAGTCTTTCCTTCTGTTTCCTAAGTCGTGCATTTAATCTTTTAGGTCCAATCTTTATTTCTTCTTCAATGGTGAAAATATTAGGTATAATGTCTTCATACATTAATTTGTTCTGATTCCGAGTATAAGTTTCCTCTTGAACATCTCTTTGTAATGGACCCACCTTTAAAGTTTTCATACTTGTTTTTAGTGTTCTTGATCTGCGTCTTTGATTTTTGCTTTGATTAATTACTTTTTCTAGCTGTATAAATGATTTTTTAAGAGTACTCTTTCTCTTACCTTTCGTGGATTTAATTACAAACCTTAAGTATTCTAGCAGGAGTTTTTTCTCGCCTATTGTTAAGCCTATTCTATTTGCTTCTTGGGGGTTTTTGATGATTTCAGAGAATGTTTCTATATTGTAGTGAGGGTAGGTTTTAGGTTTTCCATAAAGGATATTCCACTCTACCCAATCCATAAAACTTACAGGAAGCCTATACTTATGAAGCAATTCTGTTATGCGTTCCTCCCACTGATTAATAAATAGGTCAGGTTTTCCATAAAGCCAATTTGAGTCTTCAAATTCAATTTCAGTATTCATAATAAGGTGATGATCTTTATCAGGGGTTAATTTTGGTATATTAAATTCTTTTCTAATTGATAAAATATCTATATTAAACTCTTTGCTAATAGGGAGGAATGAGGCTTTTTCGTAGTTTAGATTTTTTCTTACACCAAACCATTTATAATCCATTTTAGCTTGGAGTAAAGGTCCAATAAGATCCTTAAAACTCCAAGACATTTTTTGTTTCTTAATACTCATTTTTATCCTTATATTTGCTCTAAACTTTTAGAGTGAGCTTATTGTATTTTAATGGAAGTAAATATCAAGTATTCCTGCAGGTGGTTGCACTAATTACAACGGAATAACTTTTGTATTAACTAGGGAGATGTTGAAGAATTGGGAGATGTAAATACTATAGATTTAGAACCACTATAAACAACTGAAACTGGTTCGTTGCCTTTTGGTATCTCAAAAGTCATATAGCCTGTTACTTTACCTTTTGCTTCTAAGTCACCAGAATCAATTCTGGGTTCTTTGCCTCCATAGGTATCGCTATACGAGAAGTCCTTATTATCTTTTAGTTTAAAGTTATATGTTGAATATGAATTTGGTTTATCTGTAGTGTTTTCATAAGTTACTTTGACAGCAACATATTTATTGCCTTCCTTAGGGGTGGAATAGCCAGTTGGTTTATATTCTTCTGGAGCTTCAACTGTTAGAAACCAACCTTGAGTTATACCGGTTCTCTCCCCGAAGTTAGCTTTAAGAGTCTTAGCATCCTGAGAACCCCCATTGGCTGTATCAGTTTTAGGTACTGGTAAGTCCATATCAAATATTTGCCAATAGCCGCTCATCTCCCTCATCTTAAGCTTTAAATCATCTTTTCCCTGAGCTTTTATAAGTACATCTGCCACTTTACCATTCTTCTTTACATCAATAAGACTAAAAAAATTAGTGACATTTTTAGGTTGATACTCTGTCTTAAAATTACCCTGCTCAACTGCTTTTTGTATACCAGATACTATCTCCTCTTTCAGTCTGGGTTTCATTGCTGTAATTAAACCCATGGCAAAAGTTTGTCCTAGCTGATAAAAAGGGTCGTTTGAGGCATTATTTTTTGTTTCTTCTGTAGCAGATGCCAAAGCCTTATCTATAACATTATTTGAGACGCCTTCAACATCAACATACTTTTTAAACTTATCATAATCATGTTTACCTACAGCTTGATAAACCTGATAGATTGAATACTGTGGGGAAGATTTAATTATTTGCCAACCAATAATTACAGAGATGACCAGTAGTACAACTAAAACCGGAAGAATAATTTTTAATCTTTTACCCATATGGTCATTATTATACCTAATCTGACACCTATTTACCTTGACAGCTGCTTTGGTATTGAAGAGCTTGATCATATAGTTCTTTTAGGGCTGAATAATACTTCTGATCCGGTTCCTGTTGCCACTTCTCATAATATTTATCCCAACCGCTTTTTACTTTCCATGATTCCCATCTATAACAACCGTCCGGAAGCTGATTAGGATTTCCGCTATTTATATACTTTACTGCACAACCGGAAATTCCATTAGCAAACATTTCTGATGCCTTTTCATAGAATAGGAAAAAAGCAGGAACAAATTTTTTACATGCTGCGGCATTGTTTTTTAGTTGGTCATTTTGTGTTTTTAAAAGTTCAGACTCATTTTCTAAAGACTTTTGCTGGGTATTAAGATTTGCAACCAAGTTATTTAGACTTTCCAACCTATCTTGAAGGTTTTTCTGTTCCGATGTAATGCTTGCACCTAAAGTATTTTGGTTAAGCTTTTCTTGGGATCCTAAATAAATCTGGTTTGTAAAAAGATATGTACTTATGCCTAAAGCTAATACGGACAAGAAAATAGGAAGAGCAGAAAGAAGTATAGATTTGTGTCTTAATAGGGAACCAAAACATTTTTTAAGGTCAAAGAAATTTTTAATCCTCATATTTTATTTTGGTATTACTTTATCTCAAAAGTGATCTTTGTATACTTGTCAAAACAACATTTCTAGTCAAACCCCAGCAATTTCCAGGCTATAGTTTGCTCATCCCATGCTTGTGTTTTAATTGCCGATGCTTCTTTTAAAATAGGCACATTTGAAAATTCTACTCCTTCTTGAAATTTCCTTGCTGCCTCAATATATAAGTCAATTGCATTATTAAAATGCTTATGTGCTATCTCTGTCCCGCTAGGCAAGTCAGTAGCTATTGTTTTTACTTTGATGTTTATTAACTTATCTCTACCACTTTTAATTCTAAGGGCTATTTCGTGATTACCGAGTTCGGTAAAAATATCACTATTAATTTCATTTTTAAAGACATCTAATATTTCGCCTTCATAATAACCTATCGTTTCAAGATATTTTTGTCTACTTGGGGCTTTAATACTTTGGTTATTTATTGTTGGTGCGGTAGTATTTGCTGGAGAATCAACAGATTTACTATTATTAGTAATAGTCTGCGTATTGTACTGAGTGTTTTGGGAAGTTGAATTTGTATTGTAAGTATAAAGCAACCAAACAATAATTAACACGCAAACAATTGTAATTGACCATTTAACTTCTCTATTCCAGTCAGTATATTTCCAAATAAAAAATACGCTGATTGGAATAAGTAATATCGGAACCGCAAGTAACCAAGTAGCAAAAATTAGACCAATGACTAAAAGAAGAAACTTTCTGTCGGTTTTTAATCTTTCAATAATATTCATTATTTTGGTATTATTTTAACACCAGTAAAACTACTTGGATCTTTTAATACTTTTACAAACTCCACTCTATATCTAGGATCATTTTGTTTTAAATTCCCTAATTCCATTAAGCGAGTTGTATTTTTAGTTTTTCCGGATGGGTCATCTGCAGAGATAAAGAAATCAACTATTCTGCGGTTAGAGATAGTGTATGTTACTAGCAGTTCTTTACCATCCTTTACGAAAGTTTTATCCCACTCTTTTGCTCCAAGTGCTATTTGTTGAGTAGTAGGACCTTGACCTTTGGGTGTGCCTAGAACTGCTATGACTCCATTTAAATCCTTACCTACCAGAGATGGTATATCAAAAATATATTGGATTACTTGTGAATTTTTAGGTGAAGCGGAAGAAGTGTTTACTGTCGGCTGTTCAGCATCCTTATTATCTGTATTCCCAGTCATACCTCTAATAAAGAAGGCTAAAATTATTACAATAAGTATTCCCATCCCCAATTTAGTCGTATTATTCATTGGGGGTTTTTTATCACCAAATATATTTAGTCCAAAGCTAGTTTCTTCAATACCATTATCGGAATAGTCATTAATTTTTGTTTCACTATGTTTAAATTCATGCATTAATTTTTGACCCATTGGGGTATGAAGGGGGATCATAGTTGGCTGTTTACATGAAGGGCATACCTCAACCTTATTAGTTAATCTCCAGATGGAATAAATAAGCCCAGGGAGAAGAAAGAAGAACCATAGGAGAAGTTCAATACCAAAGCTGCCCTTTGTCCACTTCTTAGGCTTACCTTTGTACCCACAACTTGTACAGATATAGTTTCCGTTCATAATCTAAAAATAGTCCTATATCAATTATAACAACAATTATATGAGTACGCTATATATAAAACTATGTCTACGCTAGAAAATTAGAGGCATGAGTACTTTACAGTTCAAAACTCCTAAAGATGAGAACGAGAATAAGAAATTAAGAAAAGAATTTACCGGATTACTCAGCGAGAGGCTAAAAGAGGTAAGGAAAAACAAAAGAATGACCCAGCAAGAGTTAGCAGAAAAGGCTGGACTCCATCTTACTTATGTTGGTCATTTAGAGCTTGGGAAATACCATCCCACAGTTTTTGTTATGTGGAAGATTGCCAAAGCGCTTGGCGTTTCCATGAGTGAACTAACTAACCTGTAACAATTTCTCCTCAGCCGCATTGTCTTTATGAAGAAGAGCCTGCAATAGTTCTGCTACTTCTCTTGTGTCTGTTTCAGGCACTAATCGCTGTGGATTCTCTTCAGCACGATCTATCCCTTGTCCGTAGTCCTCTCTAGTGGAATACGAGTGGGTAGCGTACCATGCTATAAATTTCCACTCTTTATCAGATATCTCATAATCTACACACAGCTTATCCAAATCTTCTTTTTTGATCTTTCCGGCTTTTAGATCAGCTAGTAATTCCTGCATTTTATTTTGCTTTGTTGCTATACCAACCAATCTACTAAAATGTAGGTTATTAATTAAATTAGCTGTATAGCTTAAAAAAGCATCTATTTTTTGCGAAAACCCCTCACTTTTATCGTACCAATCTTTAACTGTCCTATACGGGATTTGGGTGTTAAGACAAGCTCTATAGAGTGTCTGACCACTTTTTAAGAATGGTTCTAGTTTCCGCAAATACAAATCAAGTGTTTCTTCAGTTGTTGGTGGTCTACCACCTTTTTTTTCCATATTCTTGTATCTTATCCAGCTTATATTTTAACATTCCTTAACTTCTGGGAAACTAGATGTATAATTAAGTCTAATAATTATGGTTAAAACTAGACTCTTGAGAATTAAAGAAGCTGCAGAGATGTTGGGTGTTAATCCAGAAACCCTAAGGAGATGGGATCGTTCAGGTAGATTAAAAGCTGTTATAGTTAGTCTTAGGGGAGACAGACGTTATAAAAAAGAGGATATAGAAAGTTTTATTAAAAAATCTAAAAGTCTTAACTAAATTTAGGTTGTTACAAAGAGATAAACATTTTAAGTTGAGTAAATAAGTATAAAAATAATATGAGAGAATTAAAAAACAATTTAACCCTTTTTGAAGTGGAAGATGAAAATGATTTGGAAGTTGAAGAAGTTATTCCCGAAAAAATTAGATTACCAAAGAAAAAAGATATCAAAAATGAAAGCTTATTCTCTCGCCTTTTTCAGTATTACTGGTATATACAAAAATACAAAACAGGTTTCTCTGCTTTAACTGACCTCAATAAATTAGTAGATTATTACGACTTGAGTGAATACTTGAGTGTTGAGAAGCTGTTTACCGGAGATAAGGAAGAAATAACTTTTAAGCAACCTGAGAAAAAGAAAGGGATGGAGGGAGACGAAGAAAAAAGTTTGGAGGAAGAAGCCTTTGAAAAGCTTAAAAAACTATTTTTAGCTTACCAAGAGAATTCTTATGAACGAGAATTGGTTTTTGGATTTCCTTACATATTTTTCCAAGATAAAGAGAATGATAAAACAATAGCTACACCCCTTTTCGTTGCCCCATGCACACTCGACTACGACACATCTACTAATATTATCAAACTCAGCCTCTCAAAAGATGATATCGAATTAAATATTGCAGCTGTTGATGAATTCTTAGGGGAAGAAGGAAAAGAATACGTACGGGAAGAATTAATGAAGAACAAGCCCCATATTCCTCTGGAGGAAAAAGAATATAAGGAATTTCTCGTTCTTGCAAATAATCTTCTTGAATGGAGGCTAACCCGAGAAACACTACCGTCCTCTTTTGAGCTGGACAGCACGCCCTACAAAGAATTTTTAAAGGAGGATAAGGTCGTAAGAGTAGTCAACAAATCTTTCCTGCTATTAACCAGAAAATCTAGCTTCTACATTTTAAGTGATTTAGAGAAATTGGTATCCATGGGTAACGATGTGTCAAATTCAATCTTGGCTAAATTATTTGACCCAAAAGATATGGGTTCATCTGGTGATGGAGAAGATTATCAAGAAAATTTTGAATTTAAGGAATATCTTTTCCCTTTTGCCAGCAACCAAGACCAGCGAAGGATAGTTGATGCATTAAAGAACGACTTAATTTTAGTTCAAGGTCCCCCAGGAACAGGCAAGAGTCAAACTATTTCAAACTTAATATGTCATTTAGTCGCCAACGGTAAAACCGTGCTCGTTTCTAGCCAAAAGAATAAAGCTCTCGAAGTAATAGATGACAAAATACTCAAAAGCAAGCTTAATTATCTTCAGATGACACTCCTTAAAAACGATACAGAAGCAAAAAAGGAATTAATAGATAAAATAAATGACCTTGACTATTATATAAGAGGAAAAACAAGCTTTGAATATAAAACAAAAATAGAAGAATGCAGAGATAGATATTCTAAGATAGATGAAGAAATAGCAAGATTAACTCAGTTTTTTGAAGAAACAAAAGAAGAAACTGAAAAAAATGAGCCTCTTTTTCGTCAGTATAGCAAGTTAAAACATTTTAATTTAATAGAGGATAATGTTCCCTCACTAAATTCTAAAAATATTAAAGAATATCGTGAGCAATTGTCGGAGTTAATACAAATTCTTAAAGTGGTACTCCCAGAAGAAAAAGAGATAGAAAAGTTTATTCAAGCTACAGCTTGCTCAATTAGAAACATCAAACAAGTTATATACTTTCTGAAAAAATTTCTCTCCGTGCGTCAAGAAAGAGTTATTAAATATAAAAAAAATGAATTCCGTATCTTGCGAAAACTATTACCAAAAGAGCACCTATTGGCTATAAACTCAGCGTTATATAAAAGTGCTGAACTTATAACAGTATGCAAGAACTATGATGCTTTTTATAAAGCACTTACTGCCAAAACAATAAAACAAGTAGGAAACCTCGTTCAAGAAATGACTATGCAAGAAATAGGAGAACAAGAAAGTAAGCTACAAATAATCAATGAAAATCTTGAAAATATAAGACAACTTAGTGATTTCAGCGACCTAGTTGAAACAAATGATCCTACTGAAATAGAAGCTCTTCTCAAATTAGTGCAAAGTATCAAAGGAGCAACGGGTTTCTACAGAAGAATTGCTGAAATTCTAAGTTTAATTAAAAAGTTCCCCCATAAAAGAATACTTTCGCAAAATGCATTTGGCAAGTTGCACAAGCAGTACATGCTAGAAGATTTAGAGAAATCTTGCCTCTACAGACAGTCTGAAATAACAATTAAGCGAACCTTAAGGGGTTTCTGTTTTAAAGAAGTAGTACAAAATTATCTAGAAAAACCTGAATTACCAGCATTAGAATTCGCTCATAAATTAGATAATATGCTTGGATTGCTAAAATCAACAAAAATTCTAAACACTACATTATCCTCTACGTTTAAAATTACTGCTTCACTCAAAGAAGTCACTACTCAGTTTGAAAATGCTACAAACTTTGCCCTGGCACTTAATAATCTTTATGTATACCTAAATCTCTGTTTATCTGAGAAATCAATATCTAGAGAGCTGAAACTTCTTTTAAAAGAAGAGCATACAATCGTATCTGTTTTAACAGAAGATGAAGATAATTTAGAAGTACAAACCATAGAGGGATTGATAGAACTATCACAAAAGACTCAGGAATTTCTGAAAGCACAATTTATAGAAAAAAGTTTAATAAATTTTCAGAAAACAATAAATTCTTTAAAGAGTTCTATAAGAGTAAAAACAAAATTAGTTAAGTACTTCGAAGATAATATTGATAGTATTTTTTCCTGTGAGATGCTCGATAACGCAATAAAAGAACTAGAAAAGAAATACCCACAAACAACAGATGAAATAGCAAATAAGATTACTAAATTAAAGGAAGCAAAAACTAACACCATTATTCAAACTATTCAAAACTCTATAGACCTAAACTTACTTAATAATTACGGCTATTCAAAATCTACACAGAGAGAAATAGCACACTTCAGGAGGCAAATCAGAAGGAGTAAAAAAAGCTATAAAACATTTGAAGAACTTAAGGAGGCTTTTGATTTTGAGGCACTTCTTAAAGTATTCCCTTGTTGGGTTATGAGCATTGAAGATGTAGCTAGAGTTTTTCCTTTAAAGGCAGGTTTATTTGATTATGTAATCATCGATGAGGCTTCTCAATGCAGTTTACCTACATCTATACCAACTCTGTTTAGGGGTAAGAAGGCTATAATTGTAGGGGATGATAAACAACTCTCCGATTTCACTAAAGATTGGACACCCACAACTCTAAATGAAAGCTTGATAAAAGACCTTAGATTAAGAGCATTTAAGAAGTTTGACTCCTTGGATGCAAAAGCTAATTCCTTATTCGACTCGTGTAGTGTTTTCAGAGAAGCTCCAATTCTTTTGACAGAACATTTCAGAAGTTACCCTGAGATTATCAACTTTTCTAACCAAAAGTTTTATGGTTCAAAGTTACGTATAATGACAAACTCCTTAAACAACCCTCTGGGAACAATACTCAATATCGTAGATGTTGATGGAACTACTGAAAACGAACTTAAGGTTAACCCAAAAGAAGCTGAGGCGGTAATAAATCATCTCAAAAAACTTATGAATGACCCAAAATATGAAAACCTAAGCCTTGGGGTACTTTCTCTATTTAGAGAACAAGCAAACTTTTTAAGAAAAATGATATACGATGACGATTTCATCAGGGAGCGGATAGAAAAACACAGTCTAGTTGCAGATACTGTTGATGGTTTCCAGGGAGATGAGAAAGATGTTATCCTCTATTCTTTCAGATACGCTCCCAACTCAACGCCCCATATTTTTACATTCACAAGAGGTGAGGATGGTTGGCGAAGGGCAAATGTAGGATTTACAAGAGCCAGAAAGCAAATTTTCTGTTTTTTAAGCCGACCAGTAGATAAATTTCCAGCGGGACTAATTAAGGAATTCTTGCAATATACTCAATCTCCATCAAAGAAAATTATTAAAGAGGGATTGCTTGGTAGCGATTTCGAGAAAGATATGCATCAAATACTCTCTCAAGATAAGGAGTTGGTAATTATTCCACAGTTTGAAACTTGTGGTTTCTTTATAGATTTCGTACTACTTAAAAATGGTAGGACTTTAGCTTTAGAGTGTGATGGAATGCAACATTTCAGCGAAACCGGTGAACTTATTGAGGCAGATATCGAAAGACAGGATATTTTAGAGAGAGCAGACTGGCAAATTAAAAGAATTTCATCAAGGGAATTCTATCGTGATATGCAAGGTTCAGCTGAAAAGATACTTGAGTTTTTTAGTCAGTGATAGAATAGCCATACATGACGGACACAGACATAATCTCCCTAATTGATAAAGCAATAAAATACAGATCAGAAACTGGTAATGTGGAGTTTAAAGATGCTCGTGGAGGTATTCCAGGAGATTTATGGCGTCCAATCTCCTCTTTTTCTCATAGTCCAGGTGGAGGAATGATAGTTTTTGGAATTAGAGAAGATAGGGTGAACCATCAAATTGAGATTGTTGGAGGTTTAGATTTGGCTTTACTACAAGAACAAATCCTTAGTTACTTGAGAGAGAAAATGCAAAATCATGGACCTTACGAACTAAAAATTATAGAGTATGAAAATACTTCGTTGCTTATCTTAATGATTCAGGAAACCCAAGACGAGCTTAAACCTTGTTTTAATAAACAGCTAGGTTTGCCAAATGGTGCATGTATAAGAGTTGGTAATAATGACAGAGTAATCACAGATGTTGAAATGCGCACTTTTATACGTAACTCTGCCGTGTTCAAGTATGACAAGACCCAAGCCATAGATACAGATATTTCTATGCTAGATATTGATAAGATTCAAGATTTTCTTAAAAAAAGCGCTGATAAAGTTGGGCGTTTAAGTGTTGATAACGTTCCTACAGAAGAGGTTATGAGAAATTTAGGCTTAATAAACAATTTTAGGGATGGGATGTATCCAACCATTGCAGGTTTTATGATTTTTTCTAAGGGTAAACCTCAATCAATAATGCCCTATGCAAGATATATTATTAGGTGTGTCAGATACCAAGGTAGTTCAGTTGCAACTCCGATTATAGATAAGCTGGATATTGATGGGTCTTTAGATGGACAGATTGATACGATGCAGAAATTTATTTTGCGTAATATTCCATTAAAAGCTTCTATTCAGGGTACTAAGCGTGTAGATAGATATGAATATCCAGAAGAAGCTATCCGGGAGCTGGTTGCGAACGCAGTAATACATAGAGACTACATGATTACTGAAACCTACACGCAAGTAAATATTTTTTCAAATAGAATCGAAATCTCAAATCCGGGAAATCTTCCGCCAGGAGTAACTATTGAAAATATTAAAGATTCACAATTTAGTAGAAATGAAATAATAGCGACTATCTTGAAAGATATGGATTACCTTGAGGAATATGGAAGAGGAATTGATATTGTTTTCTCCAAAATGCGTGAGTGGGGCTTATTAGAACCTATATTTAAGAATATGTCGAACATGTTTCGAGTTACTTTACTAGGCGAAGCTCTTAAAGACCTAAATGAACGGCAGGTAGTTATTTGGAATACTTTACAAGATAAGAGGCAAATTACTTCAAAAGAATGCAAAGAAATGTTTCCAGAAGTCTCTAGAGCTACTATAGGGGTGGATTTAAATAAGCTGGTGGAAATGGGATTAATTATACCCAGAGGATCATCTATAAATACTTATTACGAACCTCAATATTAGATAGAACTGGACGCAACTAGACGCATTGGTGATTTTGAGGCTAAAAAGACTGAAATTTATAGTTAGATAGAACTGGACGCAACTAGACGCTAAGAGTATTATTATTAAGTTTCTTGATCTCTAGCCACCTTTGTCTTAGTTCGCCCATGTAACTTTTATTAGATAATGTTTCTAAAATCTTTGGGTATAATAAGTCAAGGCTTGAGGAGCCAAGTGGCACTTAATATACCTTGAATTAATATATGCAAATACCTGATATTTCAAAAATAGCTTGGCAACTTAACATTGCAATAATTGGAGCTGCCTTTTCTGCGATTTCCTTGATTTATAACGAGAAATACATCTATTATGGATTCGCTACTTTTCTTTTTGCTGTTGTTTCCCATTTTGTCAGCACATGGTTTGAATTTGTGTATAACACAGAGCAACTAAGAAACAAAAGAAAAAATTTTTATTTTGCACAATCATTTTTATTTATTGTTTGGTTGGGGATGTTAGTATTAATCTATTCAAAGATGTCTTGTATTTAATTAGTTGAGTAAAAATTTATGGGATATTTACTATTAACAATGTCTTGGTTACTAAGAACTTATGGAGCTGTTCAAGAGAAACGGAGTTCGATAAATACCCCAATGATTTGGCAAAGTGATACGATAAAAACTGTCTTAGCGGTTTTATGGATAGTTTTGTTATTAATAGGTCTGTACTTAATCTTCATAAATAATGGAGTGGTATTTTTGTTAATTAGCCTTGTTTGCTATTTTGTAATAGCCCCAACATTGTTTGGTAAGTTACTAAAAAGTCTTATTGAAAAGTTAGGTTTTTAATTTCCTCTCTGATTTGAGCAACAAGCCTAAAGTCAGAGAAAGCCTTGTAGATACAGGCTAAATTCATGGTTATATTAGATTCACGATTCTCGAGCCAAGCTGCACTTTATATACCCATTATAATATAATGCTAATTAATTCATTTATATGATTGTATAAATATGAAAAAACAAGAAGTAATCGATAATCTTAAAAAACTTGCATTCCAACACAAAAACAAGAAATATCTTACTGGAAAAGAAGTAAAAAGAATTCCGAAGTTAAGTTATTATATCTTTGTTCATTTTAGAACACTGGGTAATGCTTTAAGGGCAGCGGGACTTCCATCTTCAAAATTAGCTGCCGCCATGAATATTAGCGATGAAGATTTATTAAGCTATTTAAAAAATTTACAGAGTAAATTGGGATATAGCCCTAAGGTTTGGGATATTCAACGCGATGAGGAATTATACAAGAAATACTCAGATGAAAAAATAATATGGTCACTATATAAGTCTAGATTTGGTGGACTGATAAAAGCTAAAGAATTTGCGGGCATGAAGGAAAATAAAAGGGGAGCATATAAGACGCGTACTGCTGGAGAGAATTTTGAAGAAGGCGAAGAAGTACTACCAAAAAATAGATATTGGGGAGCAGCGGCAGAACTCCATGTGCTAGCAGAATTACTGTATCACGAATTTCAAGCAGCAAATATACCAGTTGATGTAGGATTAGATATTCTTGCGGTAAAGAACAATAAGACCTTTTACTTCCAAGTAAAACATAAGGATTTAAGTGACAGTAGAGCAATAAAACTCACAAAAAGTTCGTTTGAAAAAACTGGTTCAGGGAATGTTTATTATATATTTGTTTTACTATCTGATAATAAAAGAGACTTCTTGATTATTCCTTATCATATCGTGAATCAATGGATAAAACAGGGTTTTGCAAAGGAAGAAGAGAGTAGTTATTTAATTCATATCGACAAAAAGAATGGTAAATTTAAATTAAAAGAAGTAGAACTGGATAATTACCTTGATAACTGGAAAGATATTAGATAAATAAAAGAATTCAAACAAAAGAAGGTTTAGCTTTTTCTATTTCTTCCCTGATTTGAGCTATCCTTCGGCTTCGCTCAGGACTATAGCAAGCCTAAAGTCAGAGAAAGTAGTTTTCGATCGCAAAACGTTGTTGTTCCAAAAAGATTCTTTTTAGATGGTAAAGATTATTTTGTTCATAAAAAAGAATTAAAGCCTTTTTATATTCAACTTCGTCTACACTTCTATAGGAAAGAGGATAATAGCCGTTCGAGAGGAGAATGGCATTACTGATCATTCTGGAGGTTCTTTTGTTGCCGTCAGTAAAGGGTTGCAAATAAGCAATAACAGCAACATCGGTTACTGTCGAGAAGTATTTTTCTAGATCTATGGGAATAAGTAATTCTTTTTCCGGCTTGAGACGGTATTCCACATACTTACCCCCCCCAACCTGTTCAATTAAACCAACACTGATAAGATAATTTAAGTCCCGAATTATGGTTATTCGGGAAACATTGTTATCTTTCAAGAGGTTTTCGATTTTGGATCTTGAAGACGGAGAGTTTACCAATAAAAATTCCAGTAATTTAGTCTGCCGGTTGTTTCCTTGCGTATCATTCATATGTTTCTAGCGTATCATAATGATACGCAGGAGTCAATCCTCTCTGATTTGAGCGAAGCGAAAGGTTCTTATATTAGAGTTACGATTCTCGGGCCGGATAGGAATCTTAAGGAAGGACTAAAAGGTTTTGTTTATTTTCATATCCTTTTGCCTCCTTATATTTATAAAGGTATTGGTTTAAATCCGTATATTGACAACCCTCACAGTAAAAAAATGTTGGCGGGAATTTAGTAAAAGCTTGATTGACCGCCTTTTTAAGTTCTGGTATGCCTGACATCCAGGTATAGTAGCCAAAAAGTCCAGGCAGATGGCCAGTGTCTGATTGCCAATAAACCAGCCATGCATCAGGAAAGACAAATAAGGTGTCGCCGTGTTTTTTAAAACCCTTAATGCTTTCGCCTATTTTAGTGTGGGTAGAATAAAATACTGTGTAATCCCTTTCAGCATCTTTTTTGGTAAAAAGAGTAAGTTTGGCAGATTTCAAACTAAAAAATATAGCCACAATTAAGGCTCCAATGCTTATCACCTTAATTATATTTGGAGATTTACTTTTAAGCTGTCCTACAAACAGCAATGAACTAATAAAAACCAAGACAGAGTACCATGGCAGAAGATGAAAACCTCTTGAATAACCGTCTCCCGGGTTCACAAAACGCAAATTAAGAAGACCTAAGATAATAAAAATTGCTGCTGCGAAGCTGAATTTTTTCTTAAAAGCAAGGCTTAAAATTAAAATAACAGAAAGGGCTTGGATTAACCTTAAATTGTCAGTGGGCTCTTTTATCACAAAGACAAGCGCAGGCGAAACAAAAGACTTAATTAAGGTAGGGATCCAGTATTCTGCTGCATGGGGTATTGTATTTTCCAAATTACCAAAAATATAGTAGCGGAAATAACCCGGGACATTTACAAAAGGAAGTATTAATAAAAAAATAAGCAAAAACCCAGACAATCCCAAGGCCAAAGATTTTTTAAAACCGCTGTCTTTGAACTGTTTTATTAAAAATATAAAGGCAAGAAATATTATTGCCGGCCAGGTTGGGCCTAAAGTCAAGGCCAAAAAGGCAAGTAAGGCTCCTGATAAAAATAACTCAAAAGCTTTCAAGGGCTCTTTTCTAAAAAGGGCCAGTCCTATTAAAAAGGCCAACGGGTAAGCTGTAATTGTTTCTGCCAAAAATAGGTTGCCGTACAAATGGTTTCTTGTTAGCTCAAAAATAAACGAAAAGATCAGGCCTGCCAACCCAAAATAAAAAACTAAAATAATAGACCAAATAGCAGACCAGTTTGCGATAGCTGTTCTCTGGGTATTGATAAGATCTTTTGTTGTGCCTGGTTTTTGTTTGTATTGCAAGAAACCGCTTAACAAATGGGTTATGGGTTGATGGTTTGTAATAATATCCCCATAAAGGATTTCCCCGCGGGTGAGATATTTTCCAATGGCAAAATTATATTCTTCATCCACAAATTTTGTGGAAAAAATAATATTTTTGTAAGCGGGAGCAGTTATAGCCAGCAGGGCAAAAACCAGGCAAAAAATCAAGTACCTTCCTGCATAATGCATTTGTCTATTTTATCATCAAATATTCTAAGGAGCGATTCTATTGAGAATCCTACCCAAAAAAGATTGACTGCTTTCTACCACCTGGCCATTTTCAGCAGAGACAAAAGTTTCCACCTTGGATTTAATTGGGATAAAGCCTAATAGTTTATGCGTTTTTGTTCCTTTGACTTTATATCCCAACACCCCATTTTCAATTTCCAGTCTTACCATTTTCGGCACGCTGGCCAAACTGTTACTTACTTTTTCAGATATCACATCATCCATAATGTGGGCAGCCAGCATATTGTCAATGGCTTTCTGTGGCAAAACAGCCACCACTTTAGAACCGGCAGGAGTGGTTACTGTTAACTGTCTGGTGGTGGGATCAATTGATAAAGGAAAGTTTGACAAGGCCCCTACTTTTTTATTAACTAAGGCTACTTGACCCGGGGCTGTGGCTATTTTAACATCTTCTTTTTCCAGCTCTGCCTCTACTTCTTTAATTGCTTCATTTTCCGCCTCATTCTCCAGCTCTACCTCATTTTCAGCCTCTTTAACTTTTGTTTCTATTTTAACTTTGCCATTTTCTATCTCATATTTTACTCTTAGGTTTCCCTGTCTGATCTCACTTTTAATTTTTTCCGGAGTGGTTTTAATCTCAACTTCTTTCTTTTCAATCTCTTTCTTTTCTATTTCATTTTTGACTTCTACTTTTTTATCTTCACTTCCTGAGCTTCCTGATGACCCGGAAGATCCACTGTTGTCTCCGTCTTTAGCTAAATACACCCCGGCCACATTGGATTTTCCATCAGAGTAATGTCTGGTAATCGGGATTATAGATGAAACAACTAAAGCGCTAATGATGGCTAAACCTAATAGGGGTAATAAATGAGCAAAGCCTTGTTCCTTTAAAGGTAGCATTAAAGTTAGCATAAATGAAACAGACCACATTTGTCAATACCAGTTCTTGCTTGAATTTGGTTAAAAATACCGTGAATTTAGGCCGTAAATGGCATTGAATTCACGCTAAATTGGCAAAAATTTAGTAACCTCCCGTTGGCCCATGGATTTACCTGCATTCTGCAGGGAGCTGATGAAACTGGTCAAGTAATAGTGCTCTTTAAAAAGTCTCTTTAAAGTGATTCTCTCGAGATTTCTGGTAGAATAAAATAATGAGCAAGAAAAAAATTGCTATATTGTTTTTCCTTGTTTTGTTTTTAGCCGCTGGATTTTTTGCTTTTAAGTTTTTCTCCACAGAGCAGGTTTCAAACGCAAAAATAAGCGGTATCTATTTGGGTAACCAAGTTTGGAGCGGGGAAATTATTATTACCGGAGATACGGAAATTTTGGGAAACCTGACTGTTTTGCCCGGAACTACAGTTAAGTTTGCAGTTGGCGACGACCAAAAGAAGGGGGATGAAGTGGAAAAAGATGGTTTCAACGATAATGACCCGACAAGGCTTAAATCGTATACGACCACACACTCAAGTCTTTTTGTCCTGCAAAAGTTAATGGCCCAAGGAACAAAAGATAAGCAGATTGTTTTTACCTCAAAAGCTCAAAAGCCCTATTTGGCTGATTGGGAGGCGATAGTTTGGCAGGGCGATGGCAGTGTTTTGGATAATGTGGTGGTGGAATATACCCGCAATGGCCTTAATCCTATTGGCAAACAACCAAACAGCGTTATTCAAAATAGTATATCTCGCCATTCAATGTGGGGCGCAATATCTGCGGCTAATTCAAATATTAAAATAATAAACAATCATTTATCTGATGCGGGGCATGAGGGAATTGATCTTAAATTTAACGGCAATCAAGAAGTCGCCGGCAATATTATCGAAGACTGCCATACCGGCATCGCCTCTATAGCCGGGTCGCAGATTATTAAAAATAATACCATTACAAACTGTGGAGACGGCGTTTATATCGATCCAAAATCAAGCGCCACATCAATCGGTAATACTTTTGTGTCTGCTGCGGAAAATAGTGTGCGTGAATGGCGCTTTGGCAATTATGTTATTCCCATTTTCGGCAACCCCAAATGAATATGAAAACAATTTTCTGCGCATTTTTAGATAGTCAAGATAAAAAAGGAGTGATTAAATTAAAGCCGTTGGGAAAGGCTAAAAACAGTGTCAAAAATCCCATGCTTCCCGGCTGGCAGGATGTAGTAACTGAAATTGTGATTGATAAAAAGTTTGCCCTGGGCTTGGATGGAATTGAAGATTATTCGCATATAATTATTGTTTATTGGATGGACCAGGAAAAAGAATGTCATCTTAAACATCACCCGCAGGGAAGAGAAGACATCCCATATATTGGGATTTTTGCCTGCCGCTGTCCCCAGCGGCCCAACAGAATTGCTATTTCCACAGTAAAACTGGTTTCAAGAAAGGGAAATATTTTGAAAGTTTTGGGCCTGGATATTGTCAATGGCACACCAATTTTGGACATCAAACCCTATACCCCTCAATATGACAAGGTTAAAAATGCCAAAGTCCCCAAATGGGTAAATAAACTTATTTTTTAAGAGAGTTTGAAACTATGTAGCATCCGATGTTAGCGACCTCTTGTGTGCATAAGCCGATTTGGGCATTTCCATGCTTCTATTGGATGATCGTAAACCTCAAAGTTCCTAAGTGGCCAATTTGCCAAGTATGAAAATGGTTTACCAGTTGTATCGGTACCGTGAACCTCTACATAAACTCTCTTTCCAAGGACACCTGCTGATGGTTCATTAAGCTCTTACACTGCAATGAGGTTGATCGTCTATTGTCCAAACTAAATCCATTCCTGGCTCTATTTCATATGAATGTGTTATTTGGTTAGGTCTAGTTTCTATGGTAGTCGCACTCTTGCCGATATTATATCATAATTTTGTAAAAACCATCTGGAAATTAGCCGCAAAAAGTTAATATTGCAACTTATGCAGATTTTTGTTAATCTATATCTTGGTGATAGTTATGGCACAAACAAAAATTCCCGCCAATATTTTTAACAAGTATCCCGGTAAAAGAGTAGCCATTGTTAATGGTAGGGTTATTGCCAGTTCTCTTAATGCCACTGTGGTTTACAAGCAGGCTAAAGCAAAATATCCCCATAAAAAAGTGAGTATTTTTGCAGTTCCCCGAAGGGAAGATAAATATCTTCTCGTATGATTTTTGCCTACATAGACGACGAGCCTATTGTTCCTCTTGAGATTCAAACCAGAAACGGTGAATGGATTGAATTCCATGCATATATTGACTCTGGTGCGGGTTTTAGCGTTTTCCACGCCGATCATGCCGAAGTTTTGGGACTCAACATGACAAAAGGTAGAAAAATTTTCTTTACTGTCGGCGATGGAGCCCAGATCCCAGCCTATATTCACAAAGTACCAGTTAAATTTGCCGGAGAAAGGTTTATGGCTGAAATTGCTTTTAGTGCCAGTTTGGGAGTAGGTACAAACCTGCTTGGTTTGAAAAGCTTTTTTGATAGATTTTCATTCTGTTTTCAACATTTTCTTAAAAAGGTGGAGATTAAGAAAGGGTAGCTTCTTAACTGCTTGACAAATAACTGACCGCATACTATTATTGATATATTCAAATATATCAATAAATATGAGTAAGCAAATTGTGGGGGTTTTCAAGGCACTTTCTGATGAAACAAGAATAGATATTCTCCGCCTTCTTTTGGGTAAAAAGGAGATTGCCTGTAAGGAACTGTTGAGCAATTTCCCTCTTTCTCAACCCACTCTTTCTCACCACTTCAATAAACTTATTGATGCAAATATATTAAATGAGCGCAAAGATGGAGTAAGCCATATCTATAGCATTAACCAGCGCTATTTAAAAGAGTTAGGAATAGATATTAAAAAAATAGTTCACCTAAAAAAAGGAGATGAGTTAGTATGAAACCAAATGAAAAATATGGCCAACTGGCAACAGATGAGGCCATTCAAAAAACATCCCAAGCCCTTAAGGAAAATAATATTAAAGTAGAGGTCGCGGAAAACGGAGAAGAAGCCAAAAGACGAGTTTTAGAGTTATTGCCGGGTAGAGCAGAGGTTTTTACCATGACTTCTCAAACTTTGGAAGCCATTGGGTTGGATAAAGAAATCAACGAATCCGGTAAATATAATGCAGTCAGACCAAAACTGATGGCTATGGATTTTAAGACTCAAGCTCGGGAAATGGCAAAATTAGGAGCAGCTCCTGATTGGGTGGTGGCTTCTGCTCATGCTGTAACCGAGGACGGCCATCTTTTAATTGCCAGTAATACCGGCAGCCAATTATCTTCCGAAGCTTATGCCGGAGAGAAGATAATCTTTGTAGTAGGTGCACAAAAAATTGTCAAAGATACAGCAGAAGGTCTAAAAAGAATTTATGAATATTCTTTTCCTTTGGAGGATGAGCGGGCCAGAAAAGCTTATGGTATGCCCTCGGCTGTCAACAAAATTCTGATTATTAACAAAGAGGCCATGCCCGATAGAATTTTTGTTTTCTTGGTCAAAGAAAAGTTGGGTTTTTAAGAGAGGGTTGATTAAAGAAATAAATTCTGGTATACTTACTGAACTTTTATGAGTAACCCTTGTATTAATTGCGGCAAAGAAAGAATTGATGGTAAAACTTGGAAAGGGAAAAGCGGTATCTCTACTATCACTTATACTCAAACGATTTGCCCTGATCCCGAATGTCAAAAAATTGTTGACCAGAAAACTGCTGACCGGAAAGCCAAAAGCGAACTTTTAGCTAAAGGCAAGCAAGAAGCAAAACTGGCAAGAGAAAAATTAATGGCAACAGCATAATTTAGGGAGAAACTTTTTCCAAAATCTTCAGTATTAGTTTTTGCTGGTTTTCCAGATGTAGTAAAATAGTCTCAATCTCTTTTTCAGCTTTTTTGTCTGTTTCAAAGTCATGTTCGGCCCGGAGCTGGGCATGTTTTCCCTGGATATTTTGTCCTATCATAATAAGAGGCATTAAATGAATTTGAATTAAGTTGGAAATAAAAAGCCAGAGTACAAAAGCAGGATAAGGGTCAAACCTAAAGTTGTTTGGTGTCAGCATATTCCAACCCAGCCAAACAGTTGTCCAGGTAAAAATTATAAAGAAAAAACCCAGTGTGCCAATTTTTTCAGTGACGAATAAAGCTAATTTATCCAAAGGGGAAAGGCGTTGTCTGTGTATGATATTGGTGTTTTCAAGAGGCTTAAAATTTTCTTGCAGAGCCCTTAAGCTCTCAATCTTTGATAAATCTTCCATTTAGAAAATACTACCACAATTTGATATGTTAAAATTACTCTCATATGAAAGGTAAAAAAATTGTTCTGGTAGGGGGTTGTTTTGATATTCTGCATCCGGGGCATGTTATTTTTCTGGAAAAGGCTAAAAAAGAGGGGGATTTGCTGGTAGTTTTATTGGAAAGCGATCAGAAAGTACACGAGCTTAAAGGTTTAAACCGTCCTATCCATACTCAAAAGGCAAGGGCCAAAGTCTTGTCTGCCTTGAGATCTGTGGATCGTGTGGTGATGTTGCCATTTATGCATAAGGAAGAAGAATACGATGCTATTATTCAAAAAATTAAACCAAAGGTGATTGCTGCAACTTCAGGTGATTACGCCAATAAATTTAAGCAAAGGTCAGCCAAGCTGGTGGGATCAAAGTTAAAATATGTCACTAGGCTAATTGGTAATCATTCTTCAAGTAAGATATTGACAAATAAAGCTTAAATAGGATATAAATAAATGTGATGTCAAAAAACGCACTGGTAATAATAGCAGTGGTAGGAGTGATAGCAATAGCCGGAATATGGCTTTTGAAAGGTTCTTCTAAAACTACCCCTACTCCTTCATACCAAGCTAGCCCTACTTCTCAAGAAAGCGCCAGTCCATCGGCTCAGGTTTCCCAAAATCTGGTCAGAATCACCTCAAGCGGTTTCGAGCCTCAAACGATTACTGTTAAAGCAGGGGAGTCAGTGATATGGGTTAATGAAAACACCGTTTCCCATCAGGTCAACTCTGTAGTCCATCCCACCCATCAGGTTTATCCCCCTTTGAACACAGTGGGTATGCTGCCAGCAGGGGAGAGTAAATCCCTTGTTTTTGCTGATAAGGGCACTTACAAATATCACGATCATCTAAATCCGTCTTTAACCGGTTCTGTGGTGGTTGAATAATCCAAGTGAGAATTAAATTATTTCCTCTTTCTTTATTTTTTTTGGTTGTTTTTACCGTATTTTCCTATTCTGTGGCCAAAGAAGCTTGGCAGCAGGTTGATTTTGATACTACTGTTAAATTACAGGATCATCTTTCCAGAAAATGGGATGGTTTCTTTTCCTACTTTAGTTTATTAGGCAGCGCAGAGGTGACAATCGGATTTTGTCTGGTAATGTTTTTTCTATCTTTGATAAGGCGCCGGTTACTTGCAATAATCGGTTGGTCAATGATAGTACCTGCCACTTTGGTGGAAGTTTTTGGTAAATTAGTCCTTTTCCATCCTGGTCCTCCTGTGTTTTTTCACCGGAGTTTACTTCCCACTCAGCTACCTTCTTTTTATGTCCATACTGATTTTTCTTACCCGTCAGGCCATATGACTAGAACCATTTTTTTAATAACGGTTTTTTTGGTAGTGATACTTTTTTCCTGGAAGGCTAGTTTTAAAAAAAATATAACTATTATAATGATTATACTTTTAAGCCTAATTATGGCATTAACCCGCATTTATTTGGGAGAACATTGGTTGTCTGATGTTTTAGGCGGAAGCTTGTTAGGTTTATCGTTTGGACTTTTTGCCGCAGCCTTAATTTTGTTTAAAAAAGGGGTTGCCAAGTTAGATTTTTTCAGGTAATATGGGCAGACTGGCCGTGAGGAGGTGACAAAAATTGAATAAAAATGTGGCCATTGTCACAATAATTCTGGTTTTGGTGGTTATTGCCGGATATTTAGTCTGGCTTAGAAGCCGCTATCAGCCGCCTGTATCACCACAATTAGAAAAGGAGGTTCAAGTTACGCCGTCACCTGAGCCTATAATTTCAGCTAGTCCATCTGCTACGCCAACCAAGAAAGAAGCAACAGGATCAACAAAACAAAAAACATCTACACCTGCTGCTAGTGTAAGATAGGAGGAATGGAAAAACCTTTGGTTGAAAAATTAATCATAATCGGTTCAGGACCGGCAGGGCTTACTGCTGCCATCTATTCTGCCAGAGCCGCTTTAAATCCGCTGGTTATCTCCGGCAGGGAAGCAGGAGGGCAGTTAATGTTAACAACAGATGTTGATGATTTTCCCGGGTTTGAGGAAGGTATCCAAGGCCCGGATCTGATGGCCAAAATGAGAAAGCAGGCCGAGCGTTTTAATACTAGATTTATCAATGAAGATGTTGTATCTGTTAATTTGCAAAAAAAACCTTTTGAAATTCAATCTGAAAGCCGAAAGCTGACGACTGATAGCTTGATAATAGCAACAGGAGCTTCTGCAATGTGGCTAAATTTGCCTTCCGAACAAAGATTGCGGGGTAAAGGAGTGTCTGCCTGCGCTGTGTGCGACGGATTTTTCTTTAAAGATAAAGTTGTGGCAGTTGTTGGAGGGGGGGATACTGCTATGAGAGAAGCTAATTATTTATCCAAGCTTTGCAAGCAAGTTACAGTAATGCACCGCCGCGGGGAACTTAGGGCGCAGAAAGCACTGCAAGATTTGGCTAAGTCTAAAAAGAATATAAATTTTATCTGGAATTCAGAAGTAGATGAACTGCTGGGACAGGATAAAGTTACAGGAGTGAAAATAAAAAATACCCAGACTGGAAAGATTAGTCAGTTGCAAATTGATGGAGTCTTTATTGCCATTGGTCACAGTCCCAATACGGACTTTTTAAAAGGACAACTGGATTTAGATGAAAAAGGATATATTGTTGTTAAGGACGAAACAAAAACTAGTGTTAATGGGGTCTTTGTGGCAGGGGATGTATCTGATTGGCACTACCGGCAGGCTGTGACAGCAGCCGGCATGGGCTGCAAAGCCTCTTTTGACGCAGAAGAATATCTGGAGAATCTAAAAATTTGACATCTGGATGACAAGATGCTATAATTAAATTATGCAAACAGTCAGAACCACCATTAGAATACGCAAGGATTTAATAGACCAATCAAGGCTACTGGCGTTTCAAAGGGACGCGTCCTTGCAGGATGTTATTAATGAGACATTGGCTTTAGGTTTTGGTCAAATTTCAGATCTGGATATACAACAGGATGCCATGGCCCGTATTGATAGTTTTAGAGAGGGCCTAAAGGGTAAAAAGTTTAATACCAAAAGATTGGTGGAAGAAAATAAAAAAGAACTGGTAAGGCGCACCGATAAATTGTTAAGGAATTTTTAAAGTGGCTTCAACTATTGTTATTGACGCATCCGTGGTGGCAAAATGGCTGTTGCCTGATGAACAGGGTAGCGCTGCTGCAAACAGAGTAAAAAAAGATCTGGTAGAGAGAACTTTACTAATAGCAGTGCCTGTTTTTATTTTTTATGAAGTTAATAATTTATTGAAGTCTGCTGCTTTGAGCAGCAGGATCGATCCTAAAAAGGCTGCAGCGGCCTATGAAGGCTTTTTAAATTTGGAATTATCTGTTTATTCCTCTAAGGAAATCTTAAAACATACCCTAGACAAAGCTTTTGAGTTGGATATTTCTTCGTATGATGCCAGTTATGTTGCTCTGGCAGAGTATCTGCAGGTTCCTTTTTATACGGCAGATGAAAAATTAGTAAAAAAATCACAGAGCAAATGGGTTAAGGATTTGGAAGAATATCTGGAGAATTTAGGTGATTGACAATACACAAAGCAATTGTGTATAATGATTGTGTATGAATGGTAATGCCGTTAGAATCAATGTATCTTTGCCGTTTGAACTGGTCAAAGATTTAAAGAGATATTCCAAACCACGCGAGCTAAGTAAATTCTTGGCTGTTGCTGCAGAGGAAAAAATTACTAAAGACAAAAGAGAAAAAGCCCTGAAAGAGTTATTGGCAGGACCTCCGGCTTTTCTGGATATAAGAGATTCTGCCAAATGGGTTAGGAACTTAAGAAGAAGAGATTTAAAGCGACTTAAAAGATTAGGGATCTAAATGCAAAAATTTCTGGTAGATACAAATGTTTGGATAGACTTTTTAAATAAAAGAGAAAACGCTATCGATTTAATTAACAAATTAACTCAAACAGGTGAAGTATTTTCCTCGATATTAACCATTATAGAACTCCGAGCCGGCTGGACAGATGAAAAATCCCGGCATTTTTTACCCATATTCTATGCTCAGACGAAAATTATTGATATTTCTATTGAAATAGCTGAATTAGCGGGTAGATTCTTGCAAGTTTATAAAACTAAAGGTATTAGCTTGTCAACTGTTGATACTATTATTGGTAGTACTGCCATTATGGAAAATTGTCAATTAGTGACTGGAAATAAAAAAGATTTTCCCATGCCGGAAATTAAGCTTTATGAAATAGAGGAATAAAGAGACCCTCTTTTGATGCCCGCTTCGCCTTCGGCGGACGAGGCGAGCCGAAGAATATCTGGAAAATTAAACATACCCATACTTTCAGAACAAATAGATGCATAGAATTAATCACAAATAATCCTATTGTGCTAATATAAATTTATGAAGAGTTTTGGGTATATAATAAAGGGTCTGTTGCTTGGATTCGTTTTTGGCACCTTTCTCAATGGTCTTCTTTTATTCAAATTAAATCAGAGTGCTGGCAATCTAGGCGGAGTGGTTGTCGCAGCCATCGCGTCATCTTTTCTGGTACCTATCATTTACCTAGTAACTATTGTTGGGTTTGTATCCGCAGGGTTCAGAGCAGATATAAAAGCTAGACAAGGAGATGTAAAACCCGCAGGAGTAATATTTTCTACTGGCGTTGTTGGAATACTTACAGCTCTGGCAGTTGGAGTTATCGTCTCATTTTTCGCTGAAGAAGAATACTTCCATTATTATGTTACTTTTAGTACAGCCCAATCTCCAATTCCTGGATATTTTGCATATATTAAATACATTATTCCTGTACTTGCCACACTTATTGGCTTTTGTATTGTAAGGATAATAGAAATAAAGACCAGTAAGAGATTTTTTTATGCCTTGCCTTTAAGTATTTTAGCAATCGCTCTTATATTTTTATACCAGGTACGGCCAAATATGGCAAAGCAACTTCAGCAACAAAGTACAGAAGTGGCAAATACTTTTGAAATTAAAAATCTCCAAGACCAAAAAGTTGAGGAAGATGGTTATACATATCAAGAAATAACTGCTGATGTAAATATACCTAAAGATGGTCGGTATTTTGTCCATGGTGGAATGGCAGGTTCTGGGGATCAAAAACTAAAAATTGATGGTAGAGTCATAGAAGCAAATTCTTATCAAAACTCTGGTTCCTATAATCTTCCTGCAGGCAGATACAAACTAAGCCTGCTTTATAACTTTAAAGGATTTTGTAATACATTAAGGGGTCTACCTTATGATGAGGTTAAAATTAATTCTTTACCTGAAACTAATGAAATCATGTTAACAATTCGCTTCACGACTGAAACATTAATTGAAGATTATCCAATTCAACTTAAAAACTTTAAGCTAAGTAATTTTTATCAACAATGCCAAAGACCAGGATTTAATTATAAATGAAAGTTGAGATACTTCCTATAAATTCCTGTCTAGATGAATGCTAAAATTGAAGTATTGACAAATGTATAGATAAAGTATATACTTTGTGTATATAAGAGGATTTAACTATGCAGACAGCAGTAATTAATTTAAGAGTAGAACCGGAAACAAAGGAAAAAGCCCAAAAGTTGGCCCGCCAGCTGGGTTTAAATCTTTCTGCCGTGATAGAAGGCTTTTTGGCACAGTTTATCAGAACCAAAACTGTACATTTTAGCCTGAAAGAAGAACCTTCAGAATATATGTTGCAAGCTTTAAAAGAGTCCAAGGAAGATATTAAAGCAGGTAGAATAGTATCTTTTAAAAATCCCGATAAAGCGTTACAGTATTTAGATAGGTTAATAGCACATGATAAAAAATCCTCCGAGAATTGATTACTCAAATAAATTTGATAAACAATTAAAGAAAGCCCCTTTGGAGATAAAAATCGCTTTCAAGCAGAGATTGTCGCTATTTTTAGAAGATCCAGCCCATCCCCAATTAAAGAATCATAAATTGACAGGACAATTATCAGATTATAAAAGCATTAATATTACAGGTGATTGGAGGGCAATATATTCAGAATCAGAAGATGAAAGTGGTGAAAAAATAATAATCTTTGAAGTTTTAGGAACTCACAGTGAATTGTATGGCTAAATAGCTTTGACGCCGAAGAATATCTGGAAAATTAAAGTGAAAAATATGGTTATAATGTAGTTAGTGAACAGTTATTTAAAGAAAATCTTCATTATCAATTCCATCTTTATTTTTGCCGATAGCCTGTTTGTTCCCCTTTATGCTTTATTTGTGGTTAACATAGGAGGCGGGGCAGAACTGGCCGGTATCCTTTTTGGGTTAAAATTCGCTGTAACAGCAGCAGCAGAATTTTTTGTGATTAAGATGAGGGATAAATATAAACTGGATGAATTTTTATTAAAGATCAATTTTCTAATCAGAGGAGCAGCTTGGTTATTATTACTTTTTATGCCTGTGATCCCAGTATTGGTGATAGCCCAAATCATTATTGGTGTTTCCGAAGCGTTGGGTACTCCGGCAGTAAATGCTTTAATTTCAGAAAACCTTGACGATAAAAAACATTTAAGAGAATGGGGTATTTCCCAGCTTACCAGTTACATTCCTCAAGCCATAGCAGGAGCGCTATCTGGTTTTATTATTGCCTTATGGGGATTTCAGGTATTATTTTTAATAATGTCTATTTTGGCATTTATAGCTTTGGGGCTATTGTCTCTGCATAAAAAAAGATCTATTATATAAATATGAGATTTTTAATGCCCTTTTTGCTTAAACTTTTACCCTCAAAACCTGTTTTTGCCCATTGCGATATTCCATGCGGGATTTATGATCCGCATACTGCACAACTGGCCTCGCAAACAGTATTAAAAATGGTGCAAAAAATGAAGGCTTTACCAAAAGATGACATACATTCTTTAATTAGAATGGTTTCTGTTAAAGAAGACCATGCTGAACTTTGCAAAAGAGAAATATTAATTTTGTGGACTGATTATTTTAAGAGCGAGCACTTGGAAAAATTTCCCGATCTGCATGAGCTGGTTTGGAAAGCTTGTAAACTTTGCTCTGATAATAAAAGAGCAGTGGATGAAGTTAAAGCTCAAGAATTAGTTGAGGCAGTGGATAAAATAGCAGATATTTTTAATGAAACCTCCCGTCTCTAAATTCAAGGTTTATGGCAATAGCATGCTTCCAACCCTCAAACCGGGTCAGGAAGTGTTAACTTTTAATTGGGGCAAAGTGAAAGTGGGGGATGTAGTAGTAGTTAAAAGTGCAAAGTTAAAAGTGCAAAGTGAAATAATAAAAAGAGTTCAAAAAATCATAGACAATAAAGTATATCTTGTTGGAGATAATAAGACAGAAAGTACAGATTCGCGCCATTTTGGTCCGGTGGATCAATCACAAATAACCGGCAAAGTGTTATACTATTTTCATGACGCCACAGCAGCAAGATGATAAGCTCCATCAAACAGTGAACCAAAATTTGCAACAAATGGGGCATGCGCCTTCCGCAGCTCCTGTTACTGTTGATACCCCGATTCCTTTAACCAGTGATTTGCAACAAATTGGGGTTGATGCCGGCCACATTATCGGATCTTCTTTTGAAGAGATGACACAAGGTACCACCCACATCAGGGAAACAAAATCAAGAAATCCCTTAAGTTTAATCAAAGAAAAAGCCCAAAAGCTGGCCCGTTTTCTGAAAAGATAATTATGGAAGTAGGGCAAACAAACGGATTTGACATTATTGGTTTAATAGTTGTTGTGATGGCAGCAGGAGCTCTCCTCCTTATTTTACTTGGCTTGGGATTTTTCCTGCAGAAATTTGTAGTGGGCTGGATTAAACACAGAAACCGCGAGAAAGTTTCTTTGCAATTTGTGGTTTTGCGGGTTAAAGTAGCCCGCGATAATGAAACCAAAATTGATGCGGCAGAGCAACTTTTTGCCACCTTTACCTCGCTTAGGCAATCCGGTGGCATCTTGTCGATTTTTAAGAGCCAGCCGTATTTATCTTTTGAGATAGTGGCTTTTCACGAGTCAATCAATTTTTATATTTCCTGCCACCGCTTAAATCAGGATTTAGTGGAAAAACAAGTTCACGGAGCAAATCCAGATGCCGAAATCGTGGAAGTGCCTGAATACAACATTTTTTCCGAAACAAACCAAACAGCCTATGTTCAATTAAAGCTTAAAAACAGTGATTATTTTCCTATAAAAACATTCAGGGATTTACCAACAGATCCATTGTCTTCCCTGACCTCTGCTTTTGCCAAGATGCAGCCGGGAGAGGGGGCTGCTGTGCAGGTTTTAATTTCTCCTGCCGATAGTAAATGGAAAGATTTAGGCAAGCAGTGGCTTAAAAAAGAAAAAGAGCCGGGTGATGAGAAAAATCCCAAGCCCCCGCCCGATGCCAAGCAACTGGAGGCAGTTGAAACAAAAGTTGCCAGGTCTGGTTTTTACGCGGCTATCCGGATTGTTACTTCATCAAACTCCAAAGAAAATGCCAAAGCGCACCTGACCAATATAAAATCCGCTTTTGAACAATTTTCAGGTCCTTTCAACTCTTTCACAGGAGCCAAAATATATTCTGAAAAAGGTTTTATGACTGATTTTATTTACCGTTATCCGCCGAAGTTTTCCAAATTGCCGGTTTTAACTCCTGATGAACTGGCATCCATCTTTCATCTGCCCAATAAATCAGTCAGTACCCCGTATATTTCCTGGGTAACTTCTAAAAGGGCTCCTGCTCCGGAAAAAGTGCCTACTTCAGGGCTATATCTCGGTAGGTCTGTTTTTAGAGGCATTGTGCGGCCTGTTTACCTTGCGGAAGACGACAGGAGAAGGCATATGTATATTATTGGTAGAACTGGTACGGGTAAATCCGAACTTTTAAAAAGCCTGATGTTGCAGGATGTGCTGGCAGGCAAGGGTCTTTGTTTTATTGATCCTCACGGTGATGCGGCAGAAGAAATGCTCCAGCTTATTCCCCCCCAGCGGGCAGAAGATGTGATTTATTTTGACCCTTCGGATGTGATAAGGCCTTTTGGCTTGAACATGCTGGAGGCTTACACCGAACAGCAAAAACATTTTGTGGTAGCCTCCATTATTGGTCTAATGTATAAATTATTTGATCCCAATAAAACCGGCATTATTGGTCCCCGTTTTGAACATGGTGTTAGAAATGCCATGTTAACTGCCATGAGTTCTCCCGGAGCTACCTTTGTGGAAGTGGTGAGGCTGATGACTGATGCTAATTTTGTCAAAGAACTTTTGCCCAAAGTATCTGATCCGGTGGTTCGCCGCTACTGGACAGACCAGATTGCCCAGACTTCGGATTTTCACAAATCAGAGGTATTGGATTATACGGTCTCCAAATTCGGCCGTTTTGTTACCAACAAGATGATGAGAAATATTATTGGCCAGAGCAAATCCAGTTTTGACCTGCGGCAAGTAATGGACCAGGGGAAAATTTTAATTATGAATTTGTCAAAAGGCCGGATAGGGGAGGAAAATTCCAACTTTCTAGGGTTAATCCTGGTTCCCAAGCTTTTGGCAGCAGCCATGTCCAGATCTGATGTTGGGGAGAGCCAAAGAAAAGACTTTTATCTTTATGTGGATGAGTTTCAAAACTTTGCTACAGATACTTTTGCAGATATTTTATCCGAAGCCAGAAAATACCGCCTAAACTTAATTGTGGCTAACCAGTTTATTGGCCAAATAGGCGAGGATTTGAAAAATGCCGTATTCGGCAATGTGGGATCTGTGATTGCTTTCAGGGTGGGCGTGACAGATGCTAATTATCTCCAGCATGAATTTTCACCTACTTTTTCAGAGGCAGACCTCGTAAATATTGAATCTCCCCATGCCTACATTAAAACTATAGCCAATGGAGAGCCGGTGGTGCCTTTTTCGCTTGATACCACCAAAGATATGAAAAAATGGAAAGCCATGTTAAATCCCCAAATTGGCCAGGCTATAAAAGAGTTGTCCCGTTTAAAATACGGCCGGGATACGGTCGCGGTTGAGGCAGACATTGTCCAAAGATCCAGGCTGTAGAAAGAGTCAGAGAGTCAGAGAGTCATAAGGAGTCAAAGTATTGAATAAAGAGAACAAAGGATACCATAAACTTTTTATTTGGCAAAGAGCCAGAGAATTAGTCTTACTGATCTATAAATATACAGAAGATTTTCCAAAAGCTGAAGAGTTTGGTCTTAAAGGACAATTAAGAAGAACTGCAGTATCGGTGGTATTAACAATTGTAGAAGGACATAGAAAAAGATCTAAAAAAGAATTCTTGCATTTTCTAGATATAGCGGTTGCGTCTTTAACAGAAGTCGAGGCGGCATGGGAATTATCTTTAGACTTACAATTTGTTACCCAACAGGTTTATGAGGAAGTAGAGAATAAAAGAATGGAAGTGGCAGTTTTACTGAACGCATTCATTAAAGGAGTTAAAAGATAACTCTGACTCTTTGACTCTAATCCGCCTTTGGCGGATGATGACTCTGTGACTCCAACTCTGGTATAATTCCTACTACAGGCCCGTAGTTCAATGGTAGAACGATTATCTTATACATAATTCACGAGGGTTCGATTCCTTCCGGGCCTACAATTACAACTCCTCCAGTTTAACTTTTCCTTCCCCATTATGCCCTTGGATAAATTGGAGATAGCGTTCGGTGGTGGTGAGTCTTTTGTGGCCTGCCAGTTTGGAAACAGTCAAAAGAGAAACGCCTGCTTGTAGCTGGAATGCTACCCAAGTGTGGCGTAAATCATTGACTTTGGCTTCTTTAATGCCGGCAATCCTGAAATACCTGTCAATGGCAGTCCGGATGTTTCTAATCAAAAGAGGCCTGCCTGTTTTGGTAATAAAGAGTGCATGAGAAGGGCTTTTTGGTCTAATATTTAGATATTTTGATACAGCCTCGCTAGCCGGTTTGTTTAAAGGAATTTCCCTTTCCCGGGTATCTTCAGACAAAGGAACATGGATGGTTTGATTTTCCAGATTTACATCTTCAACCCGAATTTTGGCCAGTTCTCCAATCCTTACTCCTGTTTGCAGCAAAACCTCAATTACTGCCAGCATCCTGGTATCTGCCCTGGCAGCGTCACGCAAAGCCCGATATTCCAATTTGGTTAAAATCCGCGGGTCTTTGTTTTCAAATTTAGGGTGTTGCAAGGCCTGGGCCGTGTCTTGCTGGATTAAGCCCTGGGATTTTAGGAATTTAAAGAAAGTTTTGGTGGAATTGGTTTTTCTGGAGATTGATTTGGCAGTATAGGATTCTTTGGCCAGTTTATCCATAAAAGATTGGAGATCTTCTGTAGCAATCTCCAGAGGGTCGTTTTTGCCCGCAGCCTGCAGATGTTTGATCAGTTGCTCAATGTCCTTGCCATAGGCTAAAATAGTAGCAGAGGCACGGGATTTACCTTGAAGATGACCTATAAATTGTTGGTGGGCATCACGCAAAGAAGCCATAATAGTTATTTTAATCCTTATAGGATAGTTTGTCAACCCCTTAAATTTTATGAGTAAAAAAGCCGGTTTAATATTGGTTATTATAATTGTCGGGGTAGTTGTTTATAATCTGTTGTCTCAAATTCTGGAGGCTATGAAATCCGGAGAAAGATTAAGCTTTGAGGCGGAGAGTTTATTTAAACTGGAGGCGGAAAATAAAGAGCTTAAGAAAAAACTTGTGGAAATTAAATCGCCTGATTTTATAGAAGAGCAGGCCAGGAATAAGTTGGGGTTGGGTAAGCCGGGGGAGACAGTAGTAATTATTCCGGATGAGAAGATAAAAGAGATTTTGCAGGCTTCTGATTCTGCCAAAGAGATCAAATTACCCAATCCCTTAGGCTGGTGGAGGGTGTTTTTTAGATAAATCTTAGATTAAGAATACTGATTTTCTTTTCCCTACGCCAACTTTTTATCTGACTTTCTCTTTTTAAAGCTTCTGATTGAGTATCAAATTGCTCTTTATAAATTAATTTAACTGGTTTATGTGATCTTGTGTAATGCCCGCCTTTGCCATTTTTGTGGTCTAAAAATCTTTTTTCAAGGTTATTTGAAGCTCCGGTATAAAGACTTCCATCAACGCATTGGAGGATATAAATATGCCACATGTGTTTATTTTATGCTACAATATGCTCGCGGGGAAGTGTAACGGCTGCACACAAGGCTCATAATCTTGAGGCAGCGGGTCCGACTCCCGCCCCCGCAACCAACTTTTTGGTATACTCATCCCATGGCTAAATTGGTAATCCGACAGTATCAGCTATCTGATAAAGAAGAGGTTTTTGATCTTCATGTCCGCGCTTTAAAAAAAGAAGATGCGTATATGTACACGGGTACTTGGGAAAAAGATTTTGAGGATATAGAGGGGATTTATCTAAATAACAGAGGAGAATTTTTGGTTGGAATTAAAGATCACAAAATTGTGGCCATGGGGAGTTTGAGAAAAATGACTGACGATATTGTGGAACTACGAAGAATGAGAGTAGATCCATCATTCCAGAGAATGGGTTTTGGTCAAATGATCCTTGATGCCTTGGAAAAGAAAGCTCGGAAGCTAGGATATAAAATAATCCAACTTAATACATCAGCCAGGCAAGTGCCTGCACAAAAATTTTATGAGAAGAATGGATATATACCTAACTAACTCGAGTTTGCAACTATTAGGTAGGGACTAACTGAAAGTTATCGGTTAAAAGTGATTTCATCTCTTTCTGGTAGAGGTGGATGTTGTCAAAGAAGTT
>Ga0209211_10001546_pt1 | contig 43227 bp, 28 predicted proteins | sample RifGroA2_FD_183992 | JGI IMG/M metagenome (GOLD analysis project Ga0209211, IMG submission 183992) | Groundwater microbial communities from Rifle, Colorado, USA - Groundwater A2 (SPAdes) (version 2) | ecosystem: Environmental > Aquatic > Deep subsurface > Groundwater | place: Rifle, Colorado...
CGCCTCCTCCCGCCGCACCGGGCTTGCGTGATAAAATCGGCGGTTCGCAACATTCCATTTACATCGCAGTTCGATGCTTCGTCAGCGCACCCTTAAAACAGTCGTCAAGGCCACCGGCGTGGGTCTCCACTCGGGCGCCAAGGTGTCGCTCGTGCTGCGTCCGGCGCAGCCGGAGACGGGGGTTGTGTTTCGCCGCGTCGATCTGACGCCGCCGGTCGACCTCAAGGCTGACGCCTTTGGCGTCGGCGATACCCGGCTCGCGTCCTGCCTGGAAAAGGACGGGGTCAAGGTGGCCACGGTCGAACACCTGATGTCGGCGCTGGCCGGACTCGGCGTCGACAACATCTATATCGATGTCGATGCCGCCGAACTGCCGATCATGGATGGGTCGGCGGCGCCCTTTGTTTTCCTGCTCCAGTCGGCCGGAATCGAGGAACAAAAAGCCGCCAAGAAATTCCTGCGGGTGAAGAAGACCGTGGAAGTGAAGGATGGCGACAAATGGGCCAGACTGTCGCCCTACGACGGCTTCAGCCTCGACTTCGCCATAGTTTTCAACCATCCGGCGGTGAAGCGCGCCGCCTCGCGGGCCCACATTGATTTTGCCGATCAATCCTATTTGCGCGAAGTGGCCCGCGCCCGCACCTTCGGTTTCATGCAGGATGTTGAAAACCTGCGCGACCAGGGGCTGGCACTGGGCGGCAGCCTGGAAAACGCCATCGTGATGGATGAGTACCGGGTTCTGAACAGCGACGGCCTTCGCTACGCCGACGAGTTCGTCAAGCACAAGATCCTGGATGCCGTCGGCGATCTTTACCTCGCCGGCCATCCCTTGCTGGGAGCGTTTTCGGCCCACAAATCGGGCCATGCACTGAACAATCAGTTGTTGCGCGCGCTGCTGGCCGATGCCGGGGCCTGGGAACTGGTCAGTTTCCAGAAGGCCGAAGAAGCGCCGGGCAGCATTGCCCGGCTGTATCCCCAACTGGCTTAGGCATTAACCATGCTCCTGTTGCGGATCGTCGGCATACTCACGGCGATCACTATTGGCAGTGGGATCGTCGCCTGGTTGTTCACCCGTGATCGGCGCTATCTTGTATTGTCAGTCCGTGTTGCCAAGGCAGCGCTGATTTTTGCGCTGGTTGTCCTGGTGCTGATGGCCGCCGAGCGCCTGATTATTCTTTGATCGTCCGCAGCAAGCGCTCCAGCGCGTTCTTCAGGGGCGACTCGCTTGGCAGTTGGCTTGCCAATCCAGTAAGCGCTTGCTTCTGTTTTATCCCAGGCAGAGCGGGCCTTTCGTGCGGAGGGCTGGCTGGTATTGGGTTTCGGGCTTGCACTCTGACCTCGATTTGGGTAACCTTCGCGTCTTTATTCGATAAATCGCTGGCGAGACGTGGTCCGAATTGACGGATTTTCGCCGCGACCGCGCCGTTGGCGGCGTGGATAAATAATTTCCCCAAGCGGAAGTTGGCTACCCGGGCATAAGGCCTCAACGCCTCTGGAAGTGCAGCTTCGAGAAGGCGCTGGAATTGCAGAAGACGTTGGGCGTGGCTCGCCAGCCGCGCCATGCTGTCACCGGAGGCAAGGTGTTCCTGGAGACTGCGTGCTGTCATCGATAACGAACCTGAAGGGAGGGAAGGGATGCATATTATTCTCGTCTCCGACCGACTGGCAACCGCAAGAAGCATTACGCTGACTTGGCGTCATGCAGTACTCTTCGCGGCTGCGCTGTTTAGCTCGGTCCTTGTGTTGTCGTCACTGTTTTCCTATGTCACGGTTCGCCATGCGGCCGAAATCCGCCTTCCCTTCCTGCAGGATCTGCTGCGCACGGTGAATGCCGAAGAAACCCAGCGCTCCAAGGACTTTGTTCGTGAAAACCTCAACGCCATGGCGGTCAAGCTGGGCGAGATGCAGGCGCAATTGTTGCGTCTCGACACCATAGGCGAGCGGCTCGCCGGTATGGCGGGTGTCAAGCCACAGGAACTCAAGACCCTCAACGCCAAAGCGGATGGCCGCGGTGGGCCGCTGGTGTTGCCTGCGGCGATGTCTGCAACGGAACTGCAACGCGCGGTCGACGCACTGGCGCATCAGCTCGAAGCGAAATCCGACGCGATTTCCATGATTGAGTCCCAATTGCTGGAAGACCGCATCAGGAAAAGCCTGTTGCCCACCAGCATGCCGGTCGAGGCGCAGTGGAACGCTTCGAGCTATGGTTGGCGTGTCGATCCCTTCACTGGCGAGCGGGCGATGCACGAGGGAATCGATTTTGTGTCGCCCCCCGGCATGAGTATCCGTGCTGCTGCTGCCGGCATCGTCATTACCGCGGAGCGCCATCCGCAATATGGCAATCTGGTGGAAATCGATCACGGCAAGGATCTGACCACGCGCTATGCCCATGCGTCGAGAATGTTGGTAAAGGCCGGACAGTTGGTCAAGCGCGGCCAGAAAATTGCCGAAGTGGGCAGCACTGGGCGGTCCACCGGGCCACATCTTCATTTTGAAGTACGCATCCGCGGTTTACCGCAGAACCCGGATCGTTTTCTGCGCATGGCGCAGGCGACCCAGGGGTCGGCACGCCGCCGCTGAGATCGCATCGCCGGCAGTGATGCCGGGACCAGCGCATTTTGGCTGGTCAAGCCTGGCCTCGGCGTTCGCCCTGGGTTGCGAGTTCGTTACCATGCCGGTGGACCGCATCCAGTTGGGGCGCCGCCACGCACAAAGATGGCATTGACACTTTCCTGCTGGCGAGTAGGATCAGGCTCGCAAAATGATTTCTGTTGGAGCGTCGGCGTCCCGTCAGCACCGTGACTGGCCCTCGCTCCGAAGGCGGTAGCCAAACATTCATCGTGACCCGGAATCTCATGAACGCCACCGTCGGCATGGCACAGGACGTGAGCTCTCCCGCCGAGGCATCGCCATGGCTCCTCCAGATGACGCGCGCGGTCGGTCTTGCGCTCGCCTACCTTGCTTTGGCGTTGCTCGCCTTGTTGATCGGCGGGGAGTCCCTTCGTGCCGTGCCGCTATGGCCCGCAGCCGGTCTTGCGCTTGCCGCGCTGGCAGTTTGGGGCTGGCGTTATTGGCCGGCGATATGGATCGGCGCCTTTGCCGCCAAACTGCTCGGCGGCATGCCGCTCCCCTTGGCGGCATTGATCGCCGTCGGCATCGCCATGCAGGCGGTGCTTGGCGCGCTGCTGACGCGGCATCTTCCACCTGCCGCCCAGCCATTGGCGCGCGCGCGCGGCGCACTGGCTTTTTTCGTGCTTGGCGGGCCGATCGCCTGTCTGGTCTCGGCGACGGTGGGTGTCGCCGCGCTGCATTTTCTTGGTGACCTGCCGGCGTCAATGCTCGCCGCCGAGTGGATGACGTGGTGGGTCGGCGACAGTCTCGGCGTGTTGCTGGCGGCGCCTCTGGTGCTGCTCGTCCTGTCCGAATCGCGCTTGCGCTGGCGTGACCATGCTCTGCAAGGCGCCGGCCCGCTGGTGATCTTGGGCGTGTTGGTAGTCGGCGGCTACGCCTGGCTGAGCCATGTCGAGCAAACTGGTCGGCACGAGCGGCTGGCGACGACTGCCGGCGATCTACAGCACCAGGTGGAGAGTGCGATCCATCAGCGTCGGGAACGCCTGCTCGCGATAATGACCCTGTTCGATAGCCACAAAACCATCACTGAGCGGGAGTTTGCCGCCTTCAATCAGATGGCGGCTGGGCGCACGGGCGTCGAGATCATCGAATGGGCGCCGCGCGTCGTGCACGCCGAGCGGGCCGCGTTCGAAACCGCGGTGCAGCGCGAAGGTCCGGCGGGCTTTTCCCTGCTCGAATTCGATGACGGCGGCGCCTTGGTGCCAGCTACCGCGCGCGCCGATTACTATCCGCTGCGTTTCGCCATACCCAGCCGAGTCGAGGCGCCGCTCGGCGTCGATCTGGGAGCCAACCCGAAGCAGCGCGCCGCAATGACCGAAGCGGTCGCCAGCGCGCGACCGGCACTGGTCGCGCGCGCGAACTTTCCTGGCAACATGGACGGCAGGGAATGGCTGCTGCTGATGCCGGTCTACCGCGCTGGTTTCAACGCGTCGGTGGCCGACCAGGCAGCGCGCCGCGCCGCCTTGCGCGGCTTTGTCATCGCCGTGTTTGCCCCGGACGTGCTATGGGCCGACGTGGCCGTGCATGCGGCCCGCGAGGGACTCGTTATCCGGATTACCGGCCTCGCCAACTGGAACAGCCAGCGACTGATGCTCAATGGTGCCGTGCCGGCCGACCGCGAGGCGCGCCCGGACTGGAGCGGTCGTATAGGCGGCCTTGCCGGCGAAGGACTGCGCGTCGACGCGTGGATGCTCCCCACTTGGCGGCCAGGGCAGTCGACCGGCGGACGGTTCTATTTCGCCGGCAAGCTGCTGTTGGTGCTATTCACCGGCGTCTTCGTCTTCGCCATTGCCGACCACACCCGGCGCATGGCGCGGGAGGTTGCGCTGCGAACGGCGAGCGAGGGGCGCCTCGCCGCCTTGATCGAGAACGTTCCGGTAGGCGTCATGGTGCATGATCGGCAAGCCGTCGTCGTCAGCGTCAACCCCACGGCGGAAGGCCTGTTGCAACGTGCTGCCGCCGATCTGGTCGGTCACGGCACCCGCGATCCCGGTTGGCATTTTCTGCGAGAAGACGGCAGTCGCATGGCGGTGGATGAGTATCCGGGCAATCAAGTGCTCTCCACCCGCCAGACAGTGAGGGACAGGGTCGTTGGCTTGGTGTTTCCGCACGGGCGGGGTATCTGCTGGATGCTGGTCAGCGCCGCGCCGATTTTCGACGCTCAACACGAGCTGTCGGAGGTGGCCGTCACTTTGATGGACATCACCGAGCGCCGCCAACTGGAGGCGCGGGAACGCAATCGGGCGGGCATCATGGAGCTGTTGGGCACCAGTGTCCCTCTGGCGGCAATCCTTGAGCGCATCGTCGGTTTCGTCGAAGCGGAAGACGCGCAAGCGCTGTGCTCGATTCTGCTGCTGGACGAGGCGGGGACGCGCCTGCGCCACGGCGCGGCGCCCAGTTTGCCGGATTCTTTCAACCATGCGATCGATGGGCTGGAAATAGGCCCGGCAGGCGGCCCCTGCGGCACGGCGGCGTTTACCCGGCAACGGGTGATTGCGGCGGACATCGACAGCCATCCTGATTGGGTCGATTTCCGGGCGCTGGTTGCGCAGGGCGGGCTTCGTTCGTGCTGGTCGGAGCCCATTCTCAACGCGGTCGGCGGCGTGCTGGGGACATTTACCATCTACCATCGCGAACCATGCGAACCCTGCGCGGCGGACATCGAGCTGATCGTCATGGCGGCCAGTCTGGCGCGCCTGGCGATCGAGCGCAAGCGCGCCGAAGCTGAAATCCTTCAGCTCAACGCCGATCTGGAACGGCGCGTCACCGAACGCACCGCCCAACTGAAGGAGACCAGCGATCGCCTGAGCGAGAGCGCCGCGCGCATCGCGGCGATTCTCGACACCGTGGTCGACGGCGTCATCACCACCGATGAGCATGGCACGGTGGAGACCTTCAATCCCGCCGCCGAACGCATCTTCGGCTACATGGTTGGCGAGGTCATCGGTCGCAATATCAAGATGCTGATGCCCGAGCCCTATCATGGCGAACACGACGGCTACCTGGCGCGCTACATGGCCACTGGAGAGGCGCATATCATCGGCATCGGTCGTGAGGTGGAGGGTCGGCGGAAAGACGGTACCAGCTTCCCGCTGGAGCTGGCGATCAACGAGATGTGGCTGGGCGCCGTGCGCCACTTCACCGGTGTGATGCGCGACATTACCGAACGCCAGCGGGCCGAAGCCGTGGTGCAAGAGGCCAGAAACGCCGCCGAGGCCGCCAACCGCGCCAAGTCGGATTTCCTGGCGGCGATGAGCCACGAGATTCGTACCCCCATGAACGGCGTCATCGGCATGGTGGACGTGCTGCACCAGACCAGCCTCAACGGCTATCAGGTGGAGATGGTCGATATCATCCGCGATTCTGCATTTTCGCTGCTCGGCATCATCGAGGATATTCTCGATTTCTCGAAGATCGAGGCCGGCAAGCTGGAAGTCGAACAGGAGCCGATGGCGGTGGCCGAAGTCGTGGAAAAGGCTTGCGGCATGCTCGACCATCTGGCCGTCAGCAAGGGCGTCGAACTGACGCTATTCACCGATCCGGCCATCCCCGCGCACGTTCTCGGCGATGCCCAGCGCCTGCGCCAGATTATCGTCAATCTGGCCAACAATGCCATCAAGTTTTCCAGCGGGCAGGGGCGGATCGGTCGCGTATCGGTACGCGCGCTGCTGGTCAGGCGCGAAGAGGCGCGGGTGGTGGTGGAAATTCGTGTCGTCGATAATGGTATCGGCATAGACCGGGCGACGCAGGCGCGTTTGTTTGCCGCCTTCACCCAGGCCGAAACCTCGACCACCCGCCGCTTCGGCGGCACCGGGCTGGGACTGGTCATCGCCCGCAATCTGGTGCGGCTGATGGGCGGCGAGCTCACGGTGCAGAGTGCGCCGGACGAAGGATCGACTTTCTGCGCGCGCCTGCCCTGCGTGCCGCTGCCGGCAGCGACCGATACCGAAACCGGCGCCGCGTCATCGCCGCTTGCCGGGCTGGCCTGCCTCGCGGTGGGCGCCGCCGACAGTCTGGCTGACGATCTGGCCGCATGGCTTGCCGCCGCCGGGGCTGGCGTCGAGCGTAGTCACGATTTGGCGGCGGCCCGCGCGTTCCTCGCCCTCGCCACCACTGGGCCATGGCTTTGCCTGATCGATGCCGGCAACGTGCCGCCTTCGCTCGACGAACTGCGTGCCATCGCAGACTTGCGGGCGCAGTCGGAAACCCGTTTTCTCGTCATCAGTCGTGGCCTACGTCGCCGGCTGGGCCACCGCGACGCGGATTCGACCCTGTTCGAGCTGGATGGAAACGTACTGACGCGACAAAGCTTCCTTGATGCGGTAGCCGTTGCCACCGGGCGCGCGACGGAGAAGCCGAGCGAGCCGGCACGCGGCAGAAGCGAGGCCGCGCTGATCCCGCCGCCGCGCGATGTCGCCGTGCGCCAGGGCCGGCTGATCCTGGTGGCGGAAGACAATGAGACCAACCAGCAAGTGATCGTGCGGCAGCTCGCACTGCTCGGCTTTGCCGCGGATGTTGCGGCGAACGGTCGCGAAGCGCTCACGCGCTGGCAGGGCGGCGACTACGCGCTGTTGCTCTCCGATCTGCACATGCCGCAGATGGATGGCTACGAATTGACCGCCGCCATCCGCGCCGCGGAAATCGAGAATCCCGGCGGGCGTCGCATGCCGATCATCGCACTTACCGCCAATGCGCTGAAGGGCGAAGCGGTGCGCTGTGTCGAAGCCGGCATGGACGACTATCTGTCCAAGCCGACGCCGCTGGCCGAGCTGAAGACGACGCTGGAGAAGTGGCTGCCGATGTCGGCGACCGCAACGCCGCCGGCGTCAGCCGCCGTCCCGCCAGCGCCGACTTCCGTGCCAGTCGATGTAGCGGTGCTCGCCGCGTTGGTCGGCGACGATCCGGCGGTCATTCGTGAATTTCTGCTCGATTTCCGCGCCAGCGCGACGAGCATCGCGGCGGAACTTTCCATCGCGTGCACAGCAGGACAATCCGCGCAAGTCACCGGTTTGGCGCACAAGCTGAAGTCCTCGGCGCGTTCGGTTGGCGCGCTGGCGCTGGGCGAACGGTGTGCAGAGCTGGAAGCGGCCGGCAAGGCCGGACAGGTCGCCGCGCTGTCCGATCCGTGGCAGCGCTTCGCCGCGGAAATGGCGGTGGTGGAGGAGTACCTTGATTCGTTGTAGGAGCAACCCCCAGGACGCCAGTCGCGCCAGGAAAGTGGCAAAGTCTGGGTTGCCGGCGTACCTTCTGGTAGTCTGTTTCCATCGGTCGTCACACCAGTCCGCATATACCGGACCCATGGACCGCGTGACGCCGGAGTAACAGGGGTAACAGAGAAAGAAGCTCGATGACAGACAATTTTGACAAATCCGCGATCAGGGTCATGCTGCTCGACGATGAGCCTTTCATGCTCAAACTGATCGGCCGCCTGCTGGAAAACCTGGGTTATGCCGCGCTATCGTCCCATACCAACGGACGCGAGGCGCTCGTCGCGTTGGCCGGCCCGTCCGGTCCGCCGGACCTGATCCTGCTCGACCTCAACATGCCCGAGATGGACGGCATCGAATTCGTCCGCCACCTGGTCGAACAGCACTACGCGGGCAGCCTGGTGTTGATCAGCGGCGAGGACGAACGCATGCTTGCCGCCGCCAGCACGCTGGTGCAGGCACACAAGATCGAGGTGCTCGGCCATCTGCGCAAGCCGGTCTCGCCCGCGGCGCTGGCGGCGTTGCTGGCAAAGTGCACGCCGTCCGCAGCCGCCCGGTCGCGGGCGGCGAAGGCAAGCTATGGCGCCGACGCGGTGCGCGCCGCGATAGCCAACGGCGAGTTGGTCAATTACTACCAGCCCAAAGTTGCGGTGGCCGACGGTCGCGTGGTCGGCGTCGAAACCCTGGTGCGCTGGCGACATCCGGTTGACGGACTGGTTCTACCCGACCAGTTCGTCGGCATTGCCGAAGCGCACGGTCTGATCGACGATCTGACCCGTGCCGTGCTGCGCCAGGCGCTGGCACAGGCCCGTGCCTGGCGCGACGCGGGGCTGACGTTGCGAGTCGCGGTCAATGTGTCGATGGATAACCTCGCCGCGCTGAGCTTTGCCGATTTCGTCGTGGCCGAGGCCGTCGAGGCGGGTGTGATGCCATCGGAGATCGTGCTGGAGGTGACGGAAAGCCGGTTGATGGCCGACTTGCGCGCGCCGCTGGAAATTCTCACCCGGCTGCGCCTGAAGCGCTTCCGTCTGTCGATCGACGACTTCGGTACCGGTCATTCTTCGCTGGCCCAATTACGCGACATTCCATTCGACGAGCTGAAAATCGATCAGAGCTTCGTGCATCGGGCGTGGCAGGACGAGACCTTGCGCGCGATTTTTTACGCCAGTCTCGGCCTGGCCGGACAATTGAACATGGAAGCCGTCGCCGAAGGGGTCGAAGACCAGGACGACTGGGACTTTCTGCGCCGCACGCGCTGCGATCTGGCGCAAGGTTATTTCATTGCCCGCCCGATGCCCGCGGTCGACCTGCCGGGCTGGATCGAAACCTGGAGCGCACGGTTGCGGGAACAGACCCCGGCTCTCATCGTCGGAGACTCACTCTCATGAACGCGTCCGACCCGAGCCGGGCCACGATTCTGATCGCCGCCGAAAACGTCACCGACGCGGAACAGATCAGGAAGCTCCTGGCGGAAGAATTCGACAAGGTTTACACCACCACCGACGAGGCCAATGTGGCGGCTGATTTCGAGCGCCACCGCCCCGGTGTGCTGGTGCTGGCGTTCAATAGCCTGGAGAAGGCCGAGGGTTATTACCTTGGGCTTTATCGCCTGTGTTCGACGGTGCAGCAGACTCCTTACCGCACCGTGATTATGTGCCGCGAGGAGGATGTCAAGCGGGTTTACGATCTGTGCAAGACGAACCATTTCGATGACTACGTCCTCTTTTGGCCAATGACCTCCGACATGTCGCGCCTGGCCATGGCCGTGCACCGCGCACAGAGTGAACTCGCCGCGCTGCGTGACGCCGGGCCGTCGGTGGCGGAGTTCGCCGCCCAAGCGCGGCGCCTGGCGGCGGTGGAAGGATCGCTCGATCATCAGATGACGCGGGGCAGCCGCCACCTTGCCGTGGTCAGCCGTGCCATGGCGCAGGCTGAGGAGGGTGTCGACACGGCTTTGGACGGTTTTTCCCGACGGCTGATCGAAGGCGTTGTGCCCGATGCCGTGACAGTCAACAACCCCGATGCATTGAACCAGGAAGTCAGCCGTCTCAAACACGAGGACATCGGCGATCGCTTTCGTGCGGCGGCCGAATCGGTCGAGCCGCTCAAGCAGTGGGCCGCCGAATTCAAACGGGGGTTCTCGGCGCACACGGCATTGGTTCGCGAGCTCAACGCGCTGGCCGACAGCGTCCAACCGACCGTGCTGATGGTTGATGACGACGAATTGCAGCACAAACTGGTGGCGAGAATTCTCGAAGGGGAGAACTATCGCCTGATTTTTGCCGCCAATGGCATCGAGGCGCTGTCTATTCTGCGCAAGACGCGACCCGATGTCATCCTCATGGATTTCATGATGCCCGAGATGGATGGGATCGAAGCGACGCGACGTCTGAAGGCCGTGCCCCAGTTCGCCAGGTTGCCGGTCATCATGATCACCGGCCAGAGCAAGGGGGGTGTCGTGATTGACAGCATGAAGGCCGGCGCGACCGGTTTTCTGGTCAAACCCTTCGAGCGCGACACGCTGATCGCCAAGCTGCGACAGGCGCTGAACGGCGCGTGACAGCGTCGAGCCTGAATAATGTGTCCGGCAAGGCCGGCTCTCCCCGCATGCTAAAATTGCCGCTTTGCTTTTGCCGGCATTAGCCTTCTCTGAAGCCGGTTACTGATTGATCAAAAATGATAACTGGTTTTCTCAAGAAAATTTTCGGCAGCCGCAATGAGCGGCTGATCAAGCAGTATTCCCAGACCGTCGCCCGCATCAATGCGCTTGAGGCTGGCATTCAGCAGCTTTCCGATGAGGCTCTGCGCGCCAGGACGGATGAGTTTCGCGGTCGCCACGCCCAAGGCGAGTCGCTCGACGCCTTGTTGCCGGAGGCTTTCGCCGTGGTGCGCGAGGCCAGTCGCCGCGTACTTGGCCTGCGCCATTTCGACATGCAACTGGTCGGCGGCATGGTCTTGCATTACGGCAAGATAGCCGAAATGCGCACCGGCGAGGGCAAGACGCTGACGGCGACGCTGGCGATGTATCTGAACGCGATTCCCGGCAAGGGCACGCATCTGATCACGGTCAACGATTACCTGGCCAGTCGCGACGCGGAATGGATGGGGCGCATCTACCGTTTTCTGGGCTTGAGCGTCGGCGTCAATCTCTCGCAAATGCCGCACGACGAAAAACAGGCCGCTTACGCCGCCGACATCACCTACGGCACCAACAACGAATTCGGTTTCGACTACCTGCGCGACAACATGGTGTATGCGGCCGATGAACGCGTGCAGCGTGGCTTGAACTATGCCATCGTCGATGAAGTGGACTCGATCCTGATCGACGAGGCGAGAACGCCGCTGATCATCTCCGGCCAGGCCGAAGACCACACCGAGTTGTACCTGCGCATGAATGCCGTGCCGACATTGCTGACCCAGGGCGAGGCGGCGAAGGGCGAGGGCGAGGTCGATACCGGGGATTACACGGTTGATCTCAAGGCGCACCAGGTGCTGCTGACCGAAGAAGGACACGAAAAGGCCGAGGAGATTCTTGCCCGCCTCGGCATGCTGGCCGAGGGCAGCAGCCTGTACGAGCCGGCCAACATTCTGTTGATCCACCATCTCTATGCCGCCTTGCGGGCGCATACGCTGTATCACCGCGATCAGCAGTACGTGGTGCAGGATGGCGAAGTAATCATCGTCGACGAGTTCACCGGTCGCCTGATGGCGGGCCGGCGCTGGTCGGACGGCCTGCATCAGGCGGTCGAGGCCAAGGAGGGCGTGTCGATCCAGGCCGAGAACCAGACCCTGGCCTCGATTACCTTTCAGAACTATTTCCGCATGTACGGCAAGCTCGCCGGCATGACCGGCACGGCGGATACGGAAGCCTACGAGTTCCACCAGATCTACGGCCTGGAAACAGTGGTGATTCCCACCAACCGACCGATGATCCGGCGTGACGAGAACGACCAGATCTACCGCACCGCGCCGGAGAAGCACGCCGCCATCATCGCCGACATTCACGCCTGTCACGAGCGCGGCCAGCCGGTGCTGGTGGGCACCACCTCGATCGAGAATTCCGAACTGCTCTCCGACCTGCTGAAGAAGGAGAAACTGCCGCATCAGGTGCTGAACGCCAAGCAGCATGCGCGCGAAGCCGAGATCGTGGCCGAGGCGGGGCGCCCCGGTCAGATCACCATCGCCACCAACATGGCCGGTCGCGGCACCGACATCGTGCTCGGCGGCAACATCGAAAAGCCGACCAACGCCATCCGCGACGACGAGACCCTCAGCGTCGAAGAAAAGGAGAAGCGCACCGCCGCGCTCAAGGCGGAATGGCAGAAGGTGCACGAACAGGTGCTGGCCGCCGGCGGTCTGCACATCATCGGTTCCGAGCGCCACGAGTCGCGCCGCATCGACAATCAACTGCGCGGCCGTTCGGGTCGTCAGGGCGATCCGGGCTCGTCGCGTTTCTACCTGGCGCTGGATGACCAACTGCTCAAGATATTCGCCGGCGAACGCCTCAACACCATCATGGTCCGCCTCAAGATGCCCGAGGGCGAGGCCATCGAACATCCGCTGGTCAGTCGTTCGCTGGAATCCGCGCAGCGCAAGGTCGAGCAGCGCAACTTCGATATCCGCAAGCAACTGCTCGAATACGACGATGTGTCGAACGACCAGCGCAAGGTGATCTATCAGCAGCGCAACGAATTGCTCGACAGCGACGACATCGCCGAGACCATCACGGCGATGCGCCAGGGGCAGATTCACGATACCTTTCGGCTCTATATTCCCGCCGAAAGCGTCGAGGAGCAGTGGGATGTCGGCGCCCTGGAAACCGCGCTGGCGACCGAGCTTCATCTCAAGCTGGCGGTGGGCGAATGGATCAAGTCCGAACCGCAGCTCGGCGACGACGATATCCTGCGGCGCCTGCTGGATGCCGGCGATGCAGCCTACGCGGAAAAGATCAGTGCGGTCGATGCCGCCGCCTGGGCCGGTTTCGAGCGCAACGTCATGCTGCAAAGCCTGGATACCCACTGGCGCGAGCACCTGTCCGCACTCGATCACCTGCGTCAGGGCATCCATCTGCGCGGCTATGCGCAGAAAAATCCGAAGCAGGAATACAAGCGCGAGGCGTTCGAGCTTTTCGAGGGTTTGCTGCAAACGGTGCGCAGCGAAGTCTCCAAGCTGCTGCTGACGGTCGAGATTCGCAGCGAGGAGCAGATCGAGGAGGTGGAAGCGCCGCCGCAGCTCGAAAATGTGCAGTACCACCACGCCGACTACGACGAGGCGCTGGGCGCTGCGGCACCAAAGCCGGCGCAGCCGGTCGAGCGGCATACGCCCAAGGTCGGCCGCAACGATCCCTGTCCCTGCGGCAGCGGCAAGAAGTACAAGCACTGTCACGGCAAGCTGAGCTGAATTGAGTCCCGAGGCAACAGATTACGCGGCGACCATCCGCGAGGACGGCAATAGCGTCGTCATCCTCGATCAGACGCGGTTGCCATCGGAAACCGTCTTTGTGTCCTTGCACACCCTTGTCGACGCTGCACACGCCATTCGCGCCATGCAGGTGCGTGGCGCGCCGCTGATCGGCGCCACGGCGGCCTACGGTGTCGCGCTCGGTCTGGCGGACGATGCCAGCGACGCGCGCCTGAATCGTGTCATCGAGACCCTGGCCGCGACGCGGCCGACGGCAATCAATTTGCACTGGGCGCTGGAGCGCATGCGCCGGGTATTGCAAGAGTCGGCGCTGGCGGCACGGCGCGACGTGGCCTGGAAAGAGGCTCGCGCCATTGCTACGGAAGACAAGGCGGCGAATGCGGCAATCGGGCAGAATGGATTGTCGCCGATCGAGCGCATTTTTCATGACGGTGATGTCGTCAACGTCATGACGCATTGCAACGCCGGGCGTCTGGCCACGGTCGAGCATGGCACGGCACTGGCGCCGGTGTATGCCGCGCAGGCGGTCGGCATTCCGGTGCACGTCTGGGTTTCCGAAACGCGACCGCGCAATCAGGGCCTGCTCACGGCCTGGGAACTGCGCGAAGCCGGCGTCCCGCACACGCTGATCGCCGACAATGCCGCCGGCCTGTTGCTGATGCAGGGCAAGGTCGATATGGTGATCGTCGGCGCCGACCGCATTGCCGCCAACGGCGATACCGCGAACAAGGTCGGCACCTATCTCAAGGCGCTCGCCGCGCGCGCGCATGGCGTGCCGTTCTATGTCGCCGCGCCGCTGTCGACCATCGATTTTGCTTGTCCATCCGGCGCGGCCATTCCCATCGAAGAGCGCGCCGCAGAGGAATTCGGAGCCGCAGTCGGCAATCCGGCAACGCCGGTCGCCAACCCGGCTTTCGACGTGACGCCGGCGGCTTTGATCAGCGGCATTGTTTCCGAGCGCGGTATCGCCCAGGCCGGCGAACTGGGTCGATGGAAGCCGGGGACGTGATGGTGATTGATCCAGAGCAACAAACCAATACCCGCCGCGGATTCGATAGTCATGGACAGTCTTTTCAACGATAGCGAAATTTCGGCCTGCGGTGACGAGCTGGGGCGGCGCGTATACACCTCCCGCCTCCTCGGTCGCGACAAGACGCTCGTTCTGCATGGCGGCGGCAATACTTCGGTAAAGATGCGCGCCAGGAATGCCTTCGGCGAAGAGGAGGAGATTCTCTACGTCAAGGGCAGCGGCTGGGATCTCGAAAAGATCGAGGAGGGTGGCTTCGCGCCGGTGCGGCTGGAGCATCTCAAGCGGCTTGCCCAACTGCCCTCGCTATCCGATCCGGCGATGGTCAACGAACTGGTGACGAACATGACACGGGCGTCGGCGCCGGTGCCGTCGGTCGAGGCCATTCTCCATGCCATCCTGCCCTACAAGTACGTCGATCACACCCACGCCGATGCGGTGGTCACCGTTACCAACTCGGTGGGTGGCGAGGCGCGCATCCGCGAGATTTACGGCGACGCGGTAGTGGTCGTTCCGTATGTGATGCCCGGCTTCGATCTGGCCCGTTTGTGCGCGGAGATGTTCTCGCAACAGGCGGGGCCGCAGACCATCGGCATGGTGCTGCTGAATCACGGAATTTTTTCCTTTGGCGAGACAGCGCGGGAATCCTACGAGCGCATGATCGATCTGGTGCGGCGGGCCGAGGACTACCTCAAACGCAACCAGGCTTGGGACATTGGCTGCAACGGGGGCGCGCAAACGGTTGCGAATGCAGGACTCGATCTGGCGCGCTTGCGCAAGGATATTTCGGCGGTCGCCGGATTTCCGGTGATCGTGGCGCGGCATGCGGATGCACAGTCGACGGCCTTTGCCCGGCGGCACGACGTGGCGACTATTGCGCAGCAGGGCCCGGCAACGCCGGATCATGTGATCCGCACCAAACGGCTGCCCATGTTGGGCCGCGACGTGCAGGCGTATGCCGAAGCCTATCGCGCCTACTTCGTCGCGCACGAACTGCTGGCCAGGGAGCGCAAAGCCATGCTGGACGCCGCGCCACGGGTGGTGCTCGATGCGGAGCTGGGTCTGTGCGCCGTGGGGCGGTCGGCAAGGGATGCGGCCATCGTGGCTGAAATCTATGCCCACACCATGGAGATCATCGCCCGCGCGACGGCGCTCGGCGGGTATCGGGCGCTGCCGGCGCAGGACATCTTCGACGTGGAATATTGGGATCTCGAACAGGCCAAGCTGAAGAAGGCCGGCAAGCCAGCCGCGTTTGCCGGCGAGGTCGCGCTGGTGACGGGCGCGGCGTCGGGCATCGGCAAGGCAAGCGTCGATGCCCTGCTGGCACGGGGCGCCGCGGTGGTCGGCATCGACCTGAATCCGGCGATTGTGTCGCTGTACAAGCGGCCGGATTTTCTCGGCATCGAATGCGATGTCGCCGACGAGGAACAGATTCTGAATGTTCTGACACGCACCGCCGCTGCGTTCGGCGGGCTGGACATGCTGGTGCTGAACGCCGGCATATTCCCCGGCGGCTGCCGCATCGATGCGCTGAAGACGGACGAATGGCGCAAGGTCATGCGGGTCAACCTGGATGCCAATTTTGTGCTGATGCGCGAGGCGCATCCCTTCCTCAAGCTGGCGCCGCGCGGCGGTCGCGTGGTCATCATCGGCTCGAAGAACGTTCCCGCGCCTGGCCCCGGCGCGGTCGCCTATTCCGCTTCCAAGGCGGCGCTGAACCAGTTGGCGCGCGTGGCCGCCCTCGAATGGGGCGGCGACAATATCCGCATCAACTCGCTGCACCCGAATGCGGTGTTCGACACCGGCATCTGGACGGACGAGGTGCTGGCGTCACGGGCGAAACACTACGGCCTCAGCGTCGATGCCTACAAGAAGAACAACATTCTGAGAACCGAGGTCACCAGCCGCGATGTGGCCGAGCTGGCCGCCGAGATGTGCGGTTCCCTGTTCGCCAAGACCACGGGTGCGCAAGTTCCCGTCGATGGCGGCAATGACCGCGTGATCTGACGCCGGGACTTGCCGCCCAAGGCAGGCAACATCGATCAGGGCAGTACCAGCGCAAATACGGCGCCGCTGTTGTTGGCGAGTTCAATCCGACCGTGACGACCGTCAGGGGTAGCGTGACGCTCCGCGATCAGGCGGGCGAAGACCAGGCCGATGCCGCTGCTGGCGCTGTCCATGGCGCGCGCTTCGCCATCCAGCACTTCCTGCGGGAATCCTGGGCCGTCATCGCTGACGGTAAAGCGCAAACCGCCACCGGCTTGTGCCGCCACGGCAAAGCGGATGCAGTCCTTGCCGTGGCGCAAGGCATTGCGCAAGGCCTCCTGCAAAACCAGCTTGACCTGATAGGCGTCGAAAGCCCAGGCGCCGAGCATGGCGACCGCATCCACATCGGATTCGATATGGGCTTTGCTGCCTGGCGGCAGAATGATTTCCGTCGTTACTTCCTGACAAAAATCCATCAGATCGTGATCCTCGATCGCCAGACGCAAATTGTTTTCTCCGGCGCGGTAGAGCGCCAGCAATTCGACCAGTTGGGCGCCGACTCGCGCGGCGACCGCACGTGCTTCGTCAATGGCGGGTGACGGTGACGCGCGCCGTGCCTCCTCCAGCCATGTATTGAGCAGGTTGAGGCCGTTCTTGGCGTCATGGATGGCGCCGGCGATCAGCGGGCTCACGCGCCCACCTTCAGACTTGGCGCGCCTGTCGGCGCAAGCTTGCGGTAGAGATCGACCGCTTCATTGAGGCGGGGATGCTCGGGGTTGGCCTGATTGGCCTGGGTAATGTAGCGGTGCGCCTTGTCGATCAGCTCGGACGATGCGCCCTGCCGTTGAATTCTCATCAGTGCCGCAATCGCTGCATTGATGGATACCTGGGCATTGTTGCGCAGTCGGTCGGCGGCTTCGTCGAGCATGGCGCTGGCCCTTTCGAGTTCTCCCGCCTTGGCCAGGGCGACCGCATCGTTGTTGAGCGCGATCATGCGTTTCCGGGTTGCTTCAAGGAAAATTTCGCCTTCACTGCCAAGACCGGCGGTGCGAAACACCGCCTGAGCTCGTTCCAGTACCGCATCGTTTTCCTGATGATCTTCGGCTACGCCTTGGAGGATTTGCTTGGCCTGTTCCTGATCGCCGGAGGCAAAGCACGCATTGGCGAGTTCGAGCGAGGCAGTAGCAGCAATGCCCTCCCCGCTTTCAGCCGCCTTCAAAGCACGCTCCAAGGCCGCTTTCGCTGCCACCGGATTGCCCGCTTTGGCGTGCACTATGCTTTCCACAGCCGCCTGATGCACCGTTAGTTCGGCACTGCGACCGAAGTTCTGCCCCATTTCCTTGACCACGGCGAGGGCCTCTTGCACCTTGCCCTGCTCCACCTGACTCTTGGCCAGGCCCGAGTAATCATCATGGCTCTTGAAAAAACCGGTGCGATCCTTCTCCACCGCACGCCGGAAGGCATCTTCGGCTCGCGTGAAATCCTTGTTGTCGAGCGCCAGTGCTCCGAGTTGTCGTTGGCGCTGAGTCGACGGCGCGATCTTCAGCGCCTGCTCCACCACCCGCTGCGCGGCTGACGGGTCGTCCTTTTCCAGCAGGCGGGCCAGAGAGTCGTAAGCGGCAAGGTAGTTGGGGTAGGCTTCGATCGCTTTATCAAGATGTTCCCGGGCCGCGGCATCGTCGCCTCTGGCCGCCAGCGCCCGCGCCTTGCCGACCGAGGCCCAGGGAGTGGCGCGCTGATCGAGGATGCCTTGATAGAGGGCCAGCGCATCGTTGTTGCGCTGCATCTCCATCAGCAGTTCGCCCTTGATGCGCAACAGGTCAAGCGAATAGCGCGATTGCTGCGCCAGCATGGCATCGCATTCAGCCAGAGCCTTCTGCCGGTCGCCGCGCTCGCCAAGCTGCACATATACCGGATGCATAGCCTGCTTCTTGTCGATGATCCGCTCCAGACGGGTTTGCAGCGTCTGCGAGGTAAAGGGCTTGATCAGGTAATCGTCCGGCGAGTATTCGGCGGCGGTTGATACCTGCTCATAGCCGGTTTCGCCGGTAATCATCAGAAAGACCGTGGTCAGCGGCAGGATCTTGCGGCGCCGTACCAGTTCCAGCAACTGCTGGCCATCGGCACCCTGGCCGAGGTTGTAGTCGCAGACGATCAGATCATAGCGATTGGCTGAAATCTTTTCGATCGCCTCCTTGATATTGCGCGCCGCGTCGCAGCGCTCCAGTCCGGCATCTGCGAGCTGGATGCGCACCGAGGAGCGCATTTCGGGGATATCGTCAATCAACAATCCGCTGAGCTTGGAAAGATCGATCAAAGTGCTGGCCTGTCATTGGGTGTGGTAATGCGCAACGCGTTTGACGGCCCGTTGTCGATGGAACACACGAAGATGCCGCCGTGGGTTGTTGGAAAGGTCTGCCGCATTCAGGCCTCGACCATGCCGCGTATCACCTGGTTGAAATGATCTATCCACTCGGCGGGAAACTGCTTGTCGCTGGCGTTGATTTCAGCCACCGCGCGCAACAGCGAGCGTCCTTCGCCGCGATGGCTGTGCTTCAGCGTTACCGCTTCAAAGGCGTCGATGATGGAAAGAATCTTGGCGCCGGGGACGATCTGGTCCTCCTTCAGTCCTTGCGGGTAACCCCTGCCGTCGACCATTTCGTGATGCTGTGCGATCATCACGGCGGCCTCCTGCCATCCCGTCATGCGCTCGACGAGTCCGGCGGCGAACGACGGGTGCTCGCGCAGCAACCGCCGCTCGGCGTCGGTCAGAGCCCCAACCTTGAGCCAGATCGACTCCGGCAGAAACATCATCCCGATATCATGGAGATATACGGCCGCCTCAAGTTGTGCAGGGTTCACCGGTTTGCCGGCGCGGGTATTGGTATCGAGAGCCAGACGCAACAGGCGCCCGCTGCGCCCCTTGAACAGGGGCGAGTAGGTTTCCAGTTGAAGCGCCAGGCGGTGAAAAAATTGCAGGTCGCTGGCGTTGTCATGTCCTCTCGCCACTGCCTTGGGCGTGAGTCTTGCCCCTGCGCTTGCCGGACGAAAGCCGGTGACGGCCTCAATCAGGGCAACCGAGCCGGCGTCCACCTCGGAGTTGTCGCTGGCGCTCAGTCTGTCCAGACCATCGATCAGTGGTTGGATACGCAGGGAGTCCAATGCCCGCCCGGCCAGCAGTGCTTCGACCGCCAGTTCCAGACGATCCAGTGCCAGCAGGATCGCTTCAGCCAGAAGCGGTGAAAAAACCAGCGTGCCTTCGCGTAGTCTCGCCAGCAGACCCTCAATGGGATGGGTGATTCTGACACCGAGTTCAAAGCGGCAGATCGACGCATCGCCCTTGATCGTGTGCAAGGCGCGGAACAGGGTGGTGACAGACTCGCGGTCATCGGGATCGCGCCGCAGGTTGGTCACCTGGCGTTCCAGCGTCGCCACCTGATCATTCAGGGCGTCGCGAAATTCAATCAGCAGTTCGCGGTCGGCAATCTGGTTGTAGCGTGCAATGGACGTGCTCATTTGCGGTCTCCGGAAGCGCAGCGATCGTAACTATAAATAAATACGGCGGGCGCCGCACCGCCGCGCCAAACTACTACTTGCAGGCTGAGGCCGACCGTTCGTCCGGGATGCTACTTGAAAACGAGATTTCAATGGGATAGCGCCGCCATCATCGGCGTTAAACATGGTGGTTGTGACAAAAAGATGCCCCGCCAAAGCTGGAATTTTCTCCTTCCAGCGACCGGGTACTTTCCAGTGCCGTACTTCCATCAGAGCAGAATCATATTATCCCGATGAATCAGTTCGGCGCTGTCGATGTAGCCGAGCAGGGCTTCGATATCCTGCGTGCCGTGGCCGGCGATGCGGCGGGCTTCGGAGCTTGAATAATTGATCAGGCCGCGAGCGATTTCGCGACCGTCCGGGGCGCGGCAGGCAACCGCCGCGCCACGCTCGAAATCGCCCTCGACGCGGACCACGCCGACCGCCAGCAGGCTGCGACCGGAAGCCAGCGCCTGCATGGCACCGGCATCGAGCGTCAGTGCGCCGGCCAGTTGCAGATGGTCGGCCAGCCATTGCTTGCGCGCCGCCAACGGTGATTCGACGGCGTAGAGCAGGGTGCCGATGACGTCGCCGCGCGCGGTTGCCAACAGCGAATCCGGCTCGCGACCGCTGACGATCAGGGTATGCGCGCCACTCCTGGCGGCGCGCTGGGCGGCGCGCACCTTGGTGATCATGCCGCCCTTGCCTATCCCTGAGCCGGCGCCGCCGGCCATGGCCTCAAAGCGGCGATCATCGGCGCGCCCTTCGTCGATCAGGGTGGCGGCGGGATCGAGGCGCGGATCGGCGCTGTAGAGGCCCTTCTGGTCGGTGAGGATGATCAGCGCCTCCGCCTCGACGAGATTGGCCACCAGCGCGCCCAGTGTGTCGTTGTCGCCGAATTTGATTTCGTCGGTGACCACGGTATCGTTCTCGTTGATGATCGGCACCACATTCAGATCGAGCAGGGTTTGCAGGGTCGAGCGGGCGTTGAGGTAGCGCGTGCGGTCCGCCAGGTCTTCGTGGGTCAGCAGAATCTGCGCGGCTTTGAGGCCGTGGTTGAGGAAGGTGCTCTCGTAGGCCTGCGCCAGGCCCATCTGACCCACGGCGGCGGCGGCTTGCAAATCATGCATGGCATGCGGTCGCGTGGTCCAGCCGAGGCGTTGCATGCCGGCGGCAATCGCACCGGATGTTACCAGCAGCACCTGTCTGCCGTCGGCGTGCAGCGCGGCGATCTGGCGCGCGCAATCGGCGATGAAGTCGTGAGCCAGACCCTCGCCGTTGTTGGTGACCAGTGCGCTGCCCACCTTGACGACCAGGCGCTTCGCCTCGGCTATCTGCTGTCTCATGCCTTGCGATTTTGTTCCAAATAGTCCATCACGGCAAACGTAACCTCGCGGCAGCCAACTCCCGAAATGGCGGAAATGACGAAATGCTTTTTGGGCTTGTAGCTCTTCACCAGCGCCGCGACCCGTGCTTCACGCTCGCTTTCCGGCACCAGGTCGATCTTGTTGATCAGCAGCCAGCGTGGTTTCTTGTACAGGGCCTCGTCGTATTTCTTCAGTTCCTTGAGGATAGCCTTGGCATCCTTCGCCGGATCGGCCTCCGGATCGAAAGGTGAAATATCGACCAGATGCAGCAGCAGACCGGTGCGTTGCAGGTGTTTGAGGAAGCGATGACCGAGGCCGGCGCCTTCTGCGGCGCCCTCGATCAGACCGGGGATGTCGGCGATGACGAAGCTGCGGTTGTCGTCGACGCGCACCACGCCGAGGTTCGGGTGCAGCGTGGTGAATGGGTAGTCGGCGACCTTGGGCTTCGCCGCCGAAACGGCGCGGATAAAAGTCGACTTTCCCGCATTCGGCAGACCGAGCAGGCCGACATCCGCCAGAACCTTGAGCTCCAGTTTCAGTTCGCGCTTTTCACCTTCCTGCCCTGGCGTGTTCTGGCGCGGCGCGCGGTTGGTGCTCGACTTGAAGTGCGAATTGCCCAGTCCGCCGTTGCCGCCCTTGGCGATTAACGCACGCTTGCCGTCGGTGTCGAGGTCGGCGATTATTTCGCCGGTGGCGCTGTCGGCGATCACGGTGCCCACCGGCATGCGCAGTTCCAGGTCTTCCCCGCCCTTGCCGTAGCGATCCGAGCCGTGGCCGTTTTCGCCTTTCTGGCCACGAAACACGCGCGTGTAGCGAAAGTCGATCAGGGTATTCAGGTTGCGATCGGCAGTGACCCAGATGCTCGCACCCTTGCCGCCATCGCCGCCGTCCGGGCCGCCGAGGGGTATGTATTTCTCGCGGCGGAACGAGACGGCGCCATTGCCGCCATCGCCGGCGAGAACTTCGATGCGTGCTTCGTCAAAGAATTTCATGGGTCTAGAAACGCGAAAGCCCTATCGTGACGATAGGGCTTTCGTCGCGAAAGGGTGAGACTTAGGCTGCCGCCGGAACGATGCTGACCACGCGACGCTTGGCCGGGCCCTTGATCGCGAATTGGACCGTGCCTTCGATCTTGGCGAACAGCGTGTGGTCCTTGCCGATGCCGACGTTGTCGCCGGGATGAAACTCGGTGCCGCGCTGTCGCACGATGATGCTGCCGGCGGAAATCAGTTCGCCGCCATAGCTTTTTACGCCAAGGCGTTTCGACTCCGAGTCGCGACCGTTACGGGAACTGCCGCCTGCTTTTTTGTGTGCCATGTTTTAGCTCCTGATTCTCTTGTCGGGCTCAGGCGGCAATGCCGCTGATCTCGATTTCGGTGAAGTTCTGGCGATGGCCCTGGTGCTTCTGGTAGTGCTTGCGACGGCGCATCTTGAAAATGGTGACCTTGGGATGACGGCCCTGAGCAATCACTTTCGCGGTGACCGTGGCGCCGGCGAGCATGGGAGAACCGATCTTGACCGATTCGCCTTCGCCGACCATGAGTACCTGGTCGAGAGTGATTTCAGTGCCTACATCAGCCGGTATCTGTTCTATTTTGAGTTTTTCGCCGGCAGCAACGCGATACTGCTTGCCCCCGGTTTTTATGACCGCATACATGATGAGAGACTCCAATGGGATGACGCAAAGAACCGCGCAGTATATAGAGTGCCGGTCTGGCGGTCAAATTCAGTTTGCCGCCGGTTTGCTGGTTTTCCGAATGTAGCCGATGGCCAGCGAAATGGCGTCGGCGGTCTCCTTGACCGGAATGGCCCAGTCGGGACTGTGGCGCTCGGCCGGGGCGGAGACCGAAAGGCCGGCGACCAGTTCGCCGCTGTCGTCGCGCACCGGCGCGGCGATGCAGCGCAAACCCTGCTCGATTTCCTCGTTGTCGAAGGCTACGCCGTGGCGACGCGCCCGGTCGATCTCCGGTTCCAGCGCGGCGAGCGTGGTCAGCGAAGTCGGGGTGTAGCCGGGCAGCCCGGTTCGTTTTGCGTATTCGCGCAGTTCTTGCGGGCTGTCTTCGGCCAGATACAGTTTGCCGACCGCGGTGACGTGCAGCGGCGCCCGGGCGCCGACCAGATGCACCACGCGCACCGACGAGCGGCCGCTGGAGGTGCGTTCGACATAGACGATTTCGTCGCCCTGGCGCATTCCCAGATTGACGCTCTCGCCGATCTCCTGGTGCAACTTCTGCATCAGCGGCATCGCCGCTTCGCGAATGCCGATGCGCGACTTGACCACGTTGCCGAGTTCCAGCAGCCGGATGCCCAGCCGGTAGGTGCCAGGATCGGTGCGCTCGACAAAACCGGAGGTGACCATCGCGGCCAGAATGCGATGCGCCGTCGACGGATGCAAACTCGCCGCCAGAGACAATTGTTTGAGGCTCACCGGATCGGGGTGGCCGGCAAGAGCAGCGAGCAGCTTCATCATGCGCTCGATGACCTGGATACCGCCACGGGCTTCAGGCACGGCAATCTCTTCGTCGGAATGGGACTTCGGATACTATAACAAAAGCCTGCGCCGACCATCGGCGATCAATAGCGACGAAATACGGAGTGTGGCCATGGCCAGGGTGCGCGTTGGGCTGTTTGTGACCTGTCTGGTGGATCTGATGCGCCCGCGCATCGGCTTCGCCGCCCTGAAACTGCTCGAAACCGCCGGCTGCGAGGTGATCGTGCCGGACACCCAGACCTGCTGCGGCCAGCCGGCGTGGAATTCGGGCGACGCGCCCGGTGCGGTGGCGCTGGCGAAAAAGACCATCGCCGAATTCGAGGGCTTCGACTATGTCGTGGCGCCTTCCGGTTCCTGCGGCGACCACATTCGCACCGAGTATCCCGGCATGTTCGCCGCAGAGCCCGACTGGCGCGATCGCGCCACGGCGCTCGCCTCGCGCACTTATGAATTGACGGACTTTCTGGTCACGGTGCTGAAGGTCGACAGCGTACCGGGCGACTACGAGGGTACGGTGACCTATCACGATTCATGCGCCGGACTGCGCGGTCTCGGCATCAAGCAACAACCGCGCGCTCTGCTGGCCAGGATGAAAGGCGTCCAACTCAAGGAAATGAACGCCTGCGAGGAATGCTGCGGCTTCGGCGGCACTTTTTCGGTCAAGTTCGGCGAGGTGTCGGCGGCGATTGCCGGGCGCAAATGCGACAACATTCTTGCCAGCGGCGCACAGGCTGTGGTTGGCGGCGATCTGGGCTGCCTCCTGAACATCGAAGGCAAGCTGCGGCGCATGGGCGACGAGACGACGCGGGTGCTGCACGTCGCCGAAGTGCTGGCCGGAGACGCGTGATGGAAATCAAGTCGATGCGCTTCAAGGCCAACGCCTCGGCCTCCCTGGCGGATATGGTGCTGCAAGGCAATCTGAAAAACGCCAAGGGCAAGTTCGTCACCAAGCGCGCCGAATCGCTCAAGGATCTCGACGATTTCGAGGGCACGCGCGATGCCGCCGTCGCAATTCGCAACCGCGTCATCGACAATCTCGATCTGTGGCTCGAACGCTTCGAGCAGAAGGCGCTGGACACCGGCGCCAAGGTGCTCTGGGCCAGGGACGGCGCGGAGGTCTGTCGGCTGGTGACGGAGATCGCCAAAAGCCACGGCGTGACAAAAGTCGCCAAGTCGAAATCGATGCTCTCCGAAGAGGCCGGGCTCAATCAGGCGTTGGAGGCGGCCGGCATCCAGCCGGTGGAAACCGATCTCGGCGAATACATCCTGCAAGTCGACAATAACGAGCCGCCCAGCCACATCATCGCGCCGGCGGTGCACAAGAGCCTGAACGATGTCGCCGATCTTTTCCACAAGGTGCACGGCACGCCGCGCAAGACCGAAATTGCGGCGCTGACGCGCGAGGCTCGTGAAGTGCTGCGCAGCCATTTTCTGTCGGCTGAAATGGGTTTGTCCGGCGGCAATTTTCTGGTCGCCGAAACCGGTTCGGTGGCGCTGGTCACCAACGAGGGCAACGGCCGCATGGTGACCACCATGCCGCGTGTGCATGTGGTCATCACCGGTATCGAAAAGGTGATTCCGACCCTGGAAGATCTGGCGACGGTGATGCGACTGCTGCCGCGCTCGGCCACCGGACAATCGATCCCGAACTATTTCTCGATTCTGACAGGCGTCAAGAAGCCCGAAGAGCGCGACGGCCCCGAGCATCTGTATTTCATCCTGGTCGACAGCGGCCGCGCCGACGTGGTCGGCGGCGATTTCCACGCCATGCTGCGCTGTATTCGCTGCGGCGCCTGCATGAATCATTGCCCGGTGTACCAGACCATCGGCGGCCACGCCTACGGCTGGGTCTATCCGGGGCCGATGGGCTCGGTGCTGACGCCGCTTTATGCGGGCATCGAAAACTCCATCGATCTGCCGCATGCCGCCACGCTGTGCAACCAGTGCGGCGTGGTCTGCCCTGTCAAAATTCCGCTGCCCGCGCTGTTGCGCAAGCTGCGCGAAAAGCAGACCGAGCGCGGTTTGCGACCGCTCGCCGAGCGCATTGGTTTGCGCCTGTGGGCCTGGGCGGCGCAGCGGCCGAAGCTCTACGCGCTGGGGGCGCGCATCGGCGCGCGCTACCTAAAATGGCTGGCCGGCGACTCGAATCGCATACGCCGGCTGGCGCTGGCTCCCGAGTGGACGCTGGGCCGCGACTTCCCCGCGCCGCAGGGCAAGACTTTCCGCGAACTGTATGCCGCGCGCCGCCGCGAGCCTGAACCGAGGAAAACAAGATGAGTTTCCGCGAAGACATCCTCGACCGCGTGCGCGCCGGCCTCCATCGTGGCGCCACCCGCACCACCATGGGCCGCGAGGAAATGTTTGCCGCCCTGTCGCGGCGCAGTCACGGCCCGCAGCCGGCCATGGATTGCGATCCGCACGCCCTGCTGAAGCGCTTTCGGCTCAAGTCGGAAGCACTGTCGAGCACGGTGGACAGCGTGGCGCGGCAAGCCGACGTGCCCGCCACGGTCGCGCGCTATCTGACGATGATGAATCTGCCGAAGTCGGCCGTCGCCTGGCCGTCGCTGGCGGGACTGGACTGGGCTGCCGCCGGTCTCGCGGTGGAAGGGCGCGGCGCCAGCGATGCCGACCTGGTAGGCATCACCGGTTGCTTCTGCGCCGTCGCCGAAACCGGCACGCTGATGCTGTGTTCCGCGCCGGACACGCCCGCCACGGTCAGCCTGCTGCCGGAGACGCACATCGCGATTGTTCGCGCCTCGCGCATCCTGCCCTACATGGAAGATGCCTTTGCGCTGGCGCGAAAGGAACTGGGATCGCTGCCGCGCGCGGTGAATTTCATTTCGGGTCCGTCCCGCACCGGCGACATCGAGCAGACCATCGTGCTCGGCGCGCACGGACCCTACCGCGTGCATCTGGTGATCGTCGAGGACTGATTGCGCGGCTGGCGGCGCGTTCTTGGCGGCGCGCGGCGCGGCGAAGAGTCGGCGCTGGCGGGACGGTGAAGAAGCATCCGGACTGCTTGCCTGTCCCACACCCGGCGAGTAGCCTGCAAGCGTCGATGTCATCAGCGATGAACCGGATGAACTTCAGAATGCCGCATCTAACAGAATTCCTGTGCCATCGGTCATGGCGGTGGCCATTGCTCTGCGCCACCCTGCTGCTGCCGCTCAGCGCAGCGGCCATCAACGACCCGGTCGATGACGTCGACCGCGCCTTTGCCTCCGGGCGCTTCGGTGAAATGGCGGCGCTGCTGGAGCCGCGCATCGGCGCGCTGGCGCAGGGCAGCTCCGAACAACTGGTGCGGCTCTGCTTCGCCTACAGCAAGATCAAGAGCTATCGCAAGCTCGATGCCTGCCTCGACGAATTGCAGAAGAAGCTCGCGGCGGGCGACCGCAGCGGCGGCAAGTACGGCTCGTGGTGGGCGCAGCCGACCTGGTTCGTCACTTCGCGCATGCCCTCCGGCCTGATGTTCGGCACCAAGGACTGGGACATCGCGCCCTATCCGCACATCATGCGCGCCGAGGCCGCGCTCGACCTCGGCGATTACCCGCGGGCGCTGGCCGAGGCCGAGCTGGCTCGCGGCAAGCTCACCTCCAACCAGACCCAGGGCAACTATTTCCAGATCGATGTGCTGGGCCTGCTGGCGATGGCGCATGCCCTGTCCGGTCAGCCGGAGCAGGCGCGGAAACATATCGACGCACTGGCGCGACTGGACATCACCAGCTTCGGCACCTCGTCGGCCGAAATCTATCTGCGCACCACGCTCGCCCGCGCCCTGTTCGCGGTCAAGGATTTCAGGCGGGCGCTGGAAGTCATCTCACTCGATCGCACTTCCGGGCTGCGTGCGATGGCGAGCGCCTTCACCAATCTCAAGGAGGGCGATTCGCTGTGGCGCTGGGAGGAGCTGCCGCGCGACTACATGCGGCACAAGAGCGAACTGGAGCTTGGCCGCCTGGCGGAAGCCAAGGCCGGCTTCGACCGCCTGCTGGCGCAGCCGCAGATCGCCGATCACTCGGGGCTGTACTGGATGCTGCTGCACGAACGGGGACGGATTGCCGAGCGTGAAGGCGATGCCGCCACAGCCATCGGTCATTTCCGCAATGCCGTGGATGCCATCGAGCAGTTGCGGGCGACGATCAACACCGAGGCCAGCCGCATCGGTTACGTGGCGGACAAGCAGGCGCTGTATGCCGACCTGGTGCGCCTGCTTGTGGCCGCAGGCGATGCGACGGCGGCTTTCGAATACGTCGAGCGCGCCAAGGCGCGGGCCCTGGTCGATCTGCTGGCCTCGCGCCAGGACTTCGCCGCCCGCGACGCCGATGCCGCGCAGGTGGCGCGGCTGCTGGCGCAACTCGATGCCGCCGATGCTGCGGCGCAATTCCAGGCCGATCTGCCGCCTTCGGCGCAGGGCGCCCGCAGCCGCAATCTCGCAGCGACGCGCCAGGCGCTGCGGCAGACCTCCGCCGAACTGGCCTCGCTGGTCAGCGTAAGCCCAGTGCCGACTGGCGAACTGCGCGCGCTGTTGGGGCCGGACGAAGTCCTGGTCGAGTACTACTACCAGCAGCAGGATTTCTACGCCTTCATCCTCGACCGGGAACGGGTCCAGGCACGGCGGCTGGACGGCACCGGGCTCGAGCGCGAGGTGCAGGCCTTGCGTGATGCCATGGTCGACCCGGCCAGCGAAGGCTGGCAGGCGCCGGCGCGGGCGCTCTACCGTCGGCTCTGGTCGCCGCTGGCGGCGACAGCGCAAGCCAGGAATGTCGTCGTCGTCGCCCACGGCGCCCTGCACTACCTGCCCTTCGCCGCCCTGCAGGATGCCGATGGCAAGTTCCTGATCGATCGGCTCGGTCTGCGCTACCTGCCCAATGCCAGCGTGCTGAAGTTCCTGCGTCCGCTGGCCGCCAATACGCCCAGACCGATGCTGGTCCTGGGCAATCCCGACCTGGGCGACCCCAGGCTCGACCTGAAACACGCCGAAAACGAGGCGCGCGCGGTCGTCGGCCTGTTCCCCGGTTCGCGGCTGCTGGTCCGCCGCGAGGCTTCGCTGACCAACTTCCTCAATGCGGCCGGCCAGGTTTCGCGCCTGCATTTCGCCACCCACGGCAAATTCCAGAGCGACAACCCGCTGAGTTCAGGCCTCTACCTGGCGCGGGATGACCAGAATGACGGCCTGCTGTCGGTCGGGGGGCTGTATTCGCTACGGCTGGACCTGGACCTGGTCACCCTCTCGGCTTGCGAAACCGGCCTGGGCAAGGTATCGACCGGGGATGACGTGGTCGGCCTCAACCGGGGCTTCCTGTACGCCGGCAGCCGCTCGATCGTCGCCAGCCTGTGGAGCGTCGATGACGAGGCGACCGCCGCGCTGATGAAGAATTTCTACCTCAAGCTGGCCACTCGCTCGAAGCGGGACGCCTTGCGCCAGGCGCAAATCGAAACCCGGCAAAGCTTTCCCCATCCCTTCTTCTGGGCGGCATTCCAGTTGACGGGTCGGGCCGATTAGCCGGCTTCAGCTCCGGTGCCGACTCCTGGGTGGCAGGCGCCAAATGGCGAGCTTACAGCCGCATGGAGAGACGCTCGCAGGTCACGGGCCCGCTAGACCTCGTGGTTTTCCCGCCGCCGGTCGATCTTGACCTCCGTCACCAGGCTTACCTCGCCGTTTTCGTCCTGCTCTTCCAGCCGAACCGGGAAGCCCCATAGCGTCGCCACATGTTTCAACACCGTGTCGCGGCTATCGCCGAGCGGCCTTTCCTGGTATTTGAAATGGCGTAGCGTCAGCGAACGTTCGCCGCGCAAATCGACATTCCAGACCTGGATATCGGGTTCGCGGCTGCCGAGATTGTATTGATCGGCGAGGCGCTGCCGAATCATCCGGTAGCCCTGTTCATCGTGAATCGCCTCGATGCGCAGCTTGGGCAGGCTGGCGTCGTCGAGGATGTTGAACAGGCGGAATTCGCGCATCAGCTTGGGCGACAGGTACTGGGCGATGAAGCTCTCGTCCTTGAAGTTGCGCATGGCGAAGTCCATCGAGGCGCGCCAGTCGCTCCCCGCCAGATCGGGAAACCACTCGCGGTCTTCCGCAGTCGGCTCCTGGCACATGCGCTGGATGTCGCGCCACATGGCGAAGCCCAGCGCATACGGGTTGACGCCGCTGAACTGGCGGCTGTTGAAAGGCGGCTGGAACACCACGTTGGTGTGACTTTGCAGGAACTCCAGCATGAAGCCGTCGCCGAGCATGCGCTGTTCGTAAAGATGGTAGAGCATGGTGTAGTGCCAGAAGCAGGCCCAGCCTTCGTTCATCAACTGGGTTTGCCGCTGCGGGTAGAAGTATTGCCCGATCTTGCGCACGATGCGCACGATTTCCCGCTGCCACGGCTCCAGCAGGGGCGCGTTCTTCTCGATGAAGTAGAGCAGGTTTTCCTCCGGTTCCTCCGGAAAGCGCCGCTCCGCCTCCGCCTCCTTCTTGTCATAACGCTGCGGCAGCGTGCGCCACAGATCGTTGACCTGCGATTGCAGGTAGATTCCCCGCTCCTTGCGGCGCTCGCGCTCCTTGCTCAGGGACAGTTTGGGCGGCCGCTTGTAGCGGTCCACGCCGACGCTCATCAGGGCGTGGCAGGCGTCCAGCAGGTGTTCCACCTCTTCCTCGCCGTAACGTTCCTCGTACTCGGCAATGACATTGCGCGCAAACACCATGTAGTCGACGATCGCATCCGCCGAGGTCCAGGTGCGAAACAGGTAGTTGCCCTTGAAAAAGGAGTTGTGACCGTAGCCGGCGTGGGCAATGACCAGTGCCTGCATCGGCAGCGTGTTCTCCTCCATCAGGTACACGATGCAGGGGTCGGAGTTGATCACGATTTCGTAGGCGAGACCCATCTGGCCCCGCTTGTAGCTCTTCTCGGTGGACAGGAAATGTTTGCCGAAGGACCAGTGGTGGTAGTACACCGGCATGCCGATCGAGGCATAGGCGTCCATCATCTGCTCGGCGGTGATGACCTCGAGCTGGTGACGATAGCAGTCGAGGCCGTACTCGGCGGCGACGCGCCCGATCTCGCGGTCGTAGCGCTCGATCGACTCGAAGGTCCATTCGGATCCGGTGGGCAGGGCGGCCGTGTCGTCATTCATGGTGCGCTCACGCCAGGCTCTTGCGGAACAGTTCGCGGAAAACCGGATAGATGTCGGTCAGGCCGCCAATTTGCTGCATGGCAAAGCATTGCGGATGATCGGCCATCACTTTGGCATATTCGCGCCACAGGTTCTGCGGCTCTCCCTCGGCGATCTCGATGTAAGCGAAATACTGGACCAGCGGGACGATTTTCGACTCCAGCAGTTCCCGGCATTTCGGCGAATCGGCGTCCCAGTTGTCGCCGTCGGAGGCCTGGGCGCAGTAGATGTTCCATACATTCGAGGCGTAGCGCTCGCGCACGATCCTGTGCATCAATTCGAGCGCGCTCGACACCACGGTGCCGCCGGTCTCGCGCGCATGGAAGAAGTCATCCTCGTCGACTTCCTGCGCCTGGGTATGGTGGCGGATGAAGACGATCTCGATCTGCTGGTAGGTGCGCGTGAGGAACAGGTAGAGCAGCATGAAGAAGCGCTTGGCGATCTGTTTCTTCTCTTCGTCCATCGAGCCGGAAACGTCCATCAGGCAAAACATCACGGCCTGGGTCGACGGCGCCGGGGTGCGGATGCGGCTGTTGTAGCGCAGGTCGAAAGTGTCGATGAACGGCAGACCCTCCAGCCGGCGCAGCAGGCGGGCGATCTCGCCGCGTACTTCGGCGGCCCGCTCGCTGTCGCTCGCGCCGCACAGTTCCAGTTCCGCAAGCTCCTCTTTCAGCGCGCGCAGCAGCTTGTGATACGGCGCACCGGCGGCCAGGCGCCGCCCCGTCGCGCCGCGCAGGGAACGCACGACGTTGATGTTGGTCGGTACTCCGGTCGAGGTAAAGCCGGCGCGCACGCGCTTGTACTCCGAAATGCGCGTGAGTTGCGTCTTGACCAGACGCGGCAGGGCCAGATCGTCGAAGAAAATGTCGAGAAACTCCTCGCGCGACAGGGTAAACGCGAAGTCGTCGATACCCTCGCCATCCTGGCTGGCGCCGCTGGCGCCGCCCTTGCCTTCCGGCGGCCGGTCGAACTCGTCGCCGGTGACGAAGCGCTCGTTGCCCGGCTGCACCACGCTCCAGCGTCCGCCCTTGCCATGGCGGAATTGCGGCTCCGAGATGTCCTTGGCCGGGATACTGACCTTCTCGCCATCGTCGATATCGGCGACCTTGCGCCGGGCGATGGCATCCCGCACCGCGTTCCTGATCTGGCCCTTGAAGCGCCGGATGAAGCGGTTGCGATTGACGGCGCTCTTGTTCCTGCTGTCGTTGCGCCGGTCGATGATCTGCAGCATGCTGTCCTCCCGCTCTGTTTGCCCGGCTGCCTGCCCAGGCCGCCGCCGTCGGCTCAGGACGACTTGCGTACGCGCAGATACCACTCGGCCAGCAGACGAACCTGCTTCGCGGTGTAGCCCTTGGCCTTCATGCGATTGACGAAATCCTGGTGCTTGCGCTGGTCGTCGGTGCTGGCCTTGTTGTTGAAGGAGATCACCGGCAGCAATTCCTCGGTGTTGGAGAACATCTTCTTCTCGATCACGGCACGCAACTTTTCGTAAGAGGTCCAGGCCGGATTCATGCCGTCGTTCTTGGCCCGGGCGCGCAGCACGAAATTCACCACCTCGTTGCGGAAGTCCTTTGGATTGCTGATGCCGGCGGGTTTCTCGATCTTTTCCAGTTCGTCGTTGAGGGCGCTGCGGTCGAGGATCTCGCCGGTGTTCGGATCGCGGAACTCCTGGTCCTGGATCCAGAAGTCGGCATAAGTGACGTAGCGGTCGAAAATGTTCTGGCCATATTCGGAATACGATTCCAGATAGGCCGTCTGGATTTCCTTGCCGATGAATTCGGCATAGCGCGGGGCAAGAAATTCCTTGATGAAACCCAGGTAGCGCGCCTCCAGCTCGGGCGGAAACTGCTCCTGCTCGATCTGCTGTTCCAGCACGTACATCAGGTGCACCGGATTGGCGGCCACCTCGCGATGGTCGAAGTTGAACACCTTGGACAGGATCTTGAAGGCGAAGCGCGTGGACAGCCCGGTCATGCCCTCATCGACCCCGGCGTAGTCGCGGTACTCCTGGTAGGACTTGGCCTTCGGATCGGTGTCCTTGAGGTTCTCGCCGTCATAGACGCGCATCTTCGAGTAGATCGCCGAGTTCTCCGGTTCCTTGAGGCGCGACAGCACGGCGAACTGCGCCATCATCAACAGCGTGTCCGGCGCGCAGGGCGCCTTGGACAGGGACGAATTCACCAGCAGCTTCTCGTAGATCCTGACCTCGTCGGACACCCGCAGGCAGTAGGGCACCTTGACGATGTAGATGCGGTCGAGGAAGGCTTCGTTGTTGCGATTGTTCTTGAACGCCATCCACTCGGCCTCGTTGGAGTGCGCCAGGATCATGCCGTCGAAGGGAATCGCGCCGAAGCCCTCGGTGCCCTTGTAGTTGGCCTCCTGCGTCGCCGTCAGCAGCGGATGCAGGACCTTGATCGGCGCCTTGAACATTTCGACGAATTCGAGCAGGCCGCGGTTGGCCAGGCACAGTCCGCCCGAATAGCTGTAGGCGTCGGGATCGTTCTGCGAATACTCTTCGAGCTTGCGGATGTCGATCTTGCCCACCAGGGACGAGATGTCCTGGTTGTTCTCGTCGCCCGGTTCGGTCTTCGACACGGCGATCTGCCGCAGCACCGAAGGCCGCAGCTTGACCACGCGGAACTTGGTGATGTCGCCGTTGAACTCGTGCAGACGCTTGACGGCCCAGGGCGACATGATGGTGTTGAGGTAGCGCCGCGGTATGCCAAAGTCCTCTTCAAGAATAGGGCCATCCTCCTCGGGCTTGAACAGTCCGAGCGGCGATTCGTGCACCGGCGAATCCTTGATCGCGTAGAAAGACTCTTTCTCGATCAGTGATTTAAGTTTCTCCGCGAGCGAGGATTTGCCGCCGCCGACCGGACCGAGCAGATAGAGAATCTGCTTCTTCTCCTCCAGGCCCTGGGCCGCATGACGGATGAAGGCGACGATGTTCTCGATCACCTCTTCCATGCCGTAGAAGTCGCGAAACGCCGGGTAGATCTTGATGATCTTGTTGGCAAACAGGCGGGAGAGTCGCGGATCGAGCCGCGTATCCACCAGTTCCGGCTCGCCGATGGCGGCCAGCATGCGCTCGGCCACGCTGACGTAGGCCGCGGGCTCCTGCCGGCACAACTCCAGATAGTCCTGAACCGACATGTCTTCCTCCAGGGCGGCTTCGTAACGGCCCTGGTAGCGGGCGAAGATGGACATGGCGCGCCTCCTCTCTGAGTTATTGGCGAATGCGGACAAACCCTGCTCGTTGGATACAACAACGGCAAAAAGATTTCAGAAGTTGACTCCTTTCATCGGGTATTTTTCATCGCTGATCGTTTGATTGTCCTCGCGGGGAAAATTCGATGCCCTGCGCCAGCGGCAAATCGTTGCCCCAGTTGATCGTATTGGTCTGGCGTCGCATGTAGGCTTTCCACGCTTCCGATCCGGCTTCGCGCCCGCCGCCGGTTTCCTTTTCGCCGCCGAAGGCGCCGCCGATTTCCGCGCCCGAGGTGCCGAGATTGACGTTGGCGATGCCGCAATCGCTGCCGGTCGCCGCCAGAAAGCGTTCCGCGCGACGCAGGTCGAGGGTGAACAACGCCGACGATAATCCTTGCGGCACGGCGTTTTGCATGGCCAGGGCCTGGTCGAAGTCGCGATAGCGCATGAGGTACAGGATCGGCGCGAAGGTCTCGCGCTGCACCAGCGGCCAATGGTTCTCGGCGGCGATCAGCGTCGGCTGCACGAAATATCCCGGGCCCGCCAAAACGCCGCCGCCAAACAGCAGCTCGCCACCGCAGGCCCTGGCTTCGGCCACGGCGGCGACAAAGGCATCGCGCGCCGCCGCATCGATCAACGGCCCCATCAGCGTGCCCTCGCTCAAGGGATCGTCGATGCACACCTGGCCATAGGCGGCGCGCAGGCGACGGACGACTTCTGGGTAGCGCGACTCATGCACGATCAGGCGACGCGTCGAGGTGCAACGCTGGCCGGCGGTGCCCACCGCACCGAACACGATGGCGCGGGTCGCCAGATCGAGATCGGCGCTTTCATCGACAATCACGGCGTTGTTGCCGGAGCATTCGAGCAGGCTGCGACCGAAGCGGGTGGCCACGGTCGACGCCACGCGACGACCGACGGCGGAGGAACCGGTGAAGGACAGCAGCGGCAATCGCGCGTCGCCTGCCAGGCGCTCGCCCACGACTGCATCGTCGCTGACGATCAGGCCGAACACATCCGGCGCATCGTGTTGCCGCGCCACTTCGCCGGCCAGGCGGTGGATCGCCAGCGCCGTCAGTGGCGCCTTGGAACTCGGCTTCCAGACCGTGGTGTCGCCGCAGACGGCGGCGATGAAAGCATTCCACGCCCACACCGCCGCCGGAAAATTGAACGCAGTGACGATGCCGACCGGTCCCAGCGGGTGCCATTGCTCGAACATCCGGTGCCGCGCGCGCTCCGAATGCATGGTGCTACCGTAAAGCTGGCGCGAAAGCCCGACGGCGAAATCGGCGATGTCGATCGTCTCCTGCACCTCGCCGTCGCCTTCGGCCTTGATCTTGCCGGTTTCAAGGGAGATCAGGGTGCCGAGCAGATCCTTGTGCCGCCGCAGTTGCTCGCCGAGGCAGCGGATCATCTCGCCGCGCCGTGGCGCGGGAACTTCCCGCCATTTCAGGAAGGCGGCCTGGGCCGCCGCCACGACCGCCTCATAGTCGGCGCTGGCGGCACGGCGGATACGGGCAAGCGGCCTGCCGGTGGCCGGGTTTTCCGAGACGAAGCCCTCGTCCGCGCCGGCAACGCCGCCGGCGATGCCGAGCCGGTCCAGCAACTCTGTGGTGTCGATGGTTTTCATCGTTGCCCCTTCACGCCGCGCGGGGAAATTCCGCCACCATACGCTGCAGGGTATCGCCGATACGGTCGATGCCGTCGTCGAGCTGGGCCTGCTCGATGATCAGCGGCGGCGCGATCCTGACGACGGTGCCGTGCGTGTCCTTGCTCAACACGCCGGCATCGAGCAGCCTCAGGCAGGCGTCGTGCGCATCGAAGAAGTTCGGATCGAGTTCGATGCCGGCAAACAGGCCGCGCCCCCTGACCGCGCGGATCGCCGGGTTGTCGATGCGGCGCAGCCGTTGCAGCAGATGCTCGCCGAGCAGGGCGGCGCGCGCCGGCAAATCGAGGCTGACGATCAGGTCGAGCGCCTCCAGCGCCACCGCGGCGCCCAGGGCGTTGCCGCCGAAGGTGCTGCCATGATCGCCGGGCGTGAATACATCCATCACCTCGCGGTCGGCGAGGAAAGCCGACACCGGCAACAGCCCCCCGCCCAGCGCCTTGCCCAGAATCACCGCGTCGGGTCGCACGTTCTCGTGCCAGGACGCCAGCAATTTCCCGGTGCGGCCGAGACCGGTCTGCACCTCGTCGCAAATCAGCAGCACGTCATGACGCCGGCAGATTTCGGCGCAGCGCCGCAAATAGCCGTCGGGCGGCACGATGATGCCGCCTTCGCCTTGCACCGGCTCCACCAGGAAGGCCACGGTATCGGGCGTAATCGCCGCTTCGAGCGCGGCGGCATCGCCGTAGGGGATCAGTTTGAAGCCCGGCGGGAAGGGGCCGAAGCCGTCGCGATACTGGGCTTCCGACGACATGCCGACGATGGCGATCGAGCGACCGTGGAAGTTGCCCTTGCAGGCGATGATTTCGGCCCGCTCGGCGGCGACGCCCTTGCGCCGGTAGCCCCATTTGCGCGCCGCCTTGAGCGCGGTTTCGACGGCTTCGAGACCGGTGTTGACCGGCAAGGCGGCCTGGTAGCCGAACAGTTCGCAAAGCCGCGCCAGCAGCAGCGGCAGCCGGTCGTTGAAATAGGCGCGCGAAGTGACCGCCAGGCGGCGCGCCTGGCGGTCAAGCGCGGCCATCAGTTGCGGATGGCAGTGGCCGAGGCTGGCCGCCGAATAGGCCGACATCATGTCGAGATAGCGGTTCCCCGCCGTATCCCAGACATAGACCCCTTCGCCGCGCGCAAGCACCACCGGCAGCGGCGCGTAGTTGTGCGCGCCGTGCTGTTGCTCGATCGCCATGTACTCGGCGCCGGTCGGCGAACTCAGCGATTCCAGCACGGTGGCGACCAGCCGCGCCGTCTTGCCGTCGATGTCGCGGTCCGGGTTGTATTCGGCGATTTCGAGAGCGGCCAGTTGCGGATGGCGGGCCGCGCTGCGCAAGGCATCGGCCAGCGCCGCGCCGTCCAGTCCGCCTGGGCACTGGATGTTGACGCCCGGCGCATCCAGCGGATCGAAGGCATCGAGGTCGATCGAAACGCCGAAGCGACCACCGCCGACATGGGCCAGGGCTTCAGTCAAGGTCTCTTGCAGGCCGCGCTGGGCGATTTCTTCCATGCTGACGATCTTGATGCCGAGCGACTGAAGCAGGAGCAACTCGGATTTCTCGTAACTGCGCACGCCGAAAACGCAAACGCGCCTCGCGTCGAGTACCCCCACATGGCTTTCCCATGGGTTCGGGCCGCAGCCAAGCAGCGCCGCCAGCGGCATGCCGTGGGGATTGCCGCTGGGACTGGTTATGCTGGTGTGCGCATCGAGATGGGCATCGATCCAGAGCAGGCCAAAGCCCTTGCCGTTCGCGCGTGCAACGCCATGCCAGGTACCCATTGCCATGGCATGGTCGCCGCCGACAACGACAGGCAGCGCGCCTGTGGCGATGCAGGCCGCAACGCGCTCGTCGATCCTCTGGCAAAGCCGGCGCAACGCGACATCACGCGGCAGTTGCGGATCGGCGGACGCCGCGATCACCGCGTCCCAAGCGCACTCGACACGATTCTTGCGGATCCCGGCACCGACATCCGCAATCTCCAGTGCCGCCGCCGCGCGCGAACTGCCTGCCTTGGCCCGCTCCGGCACCCCCAAGCCACTGGCCACGCCGATCAGGCGCACCACGCGCTGTTTCGAGGAGATTCTGCTGTCCATGACGCCCTCCCATCGTGCTACTACTATAGTAGACAGAAGATTCTGCGGCGCGTTCGATGAAATGGCCGGCCGCTGGAGTTCGCGCAGCGGGTAAAGTTGCGGCGACGATGTGGTTCCGCATCGATACCGCTGAATGGAGGATTGCCGATGCTGCGGCAAGCAGTCAGGGAGGTCCATCGACGCGACGAAGCCGCTTGCGTCGCCGAGTTGGTCGGCGAGCTCGAAGGCCTCGCTCTCGATCAGCCGGTCATCGCGACATGCGCCCGCTCGCTGGTCGCGGCGGTGCGGCGAGAGCGCCATGGCGCGAGCGGGGTCGACCACCTGATGCACGAGTTTTCCCTGTCGAGCCAGGAAGGAGTCGCCCTGATGTGCCTAGCCGAGGCCTTGCTGCGCATTCCGGACACGGCGACCGCCGACCGCCTGATCCGCGACAAGCTCGGTCGCGGCGACTGGCAGTCCCACCTCGGCGCCAGCCCGTCGCTGTTCGTCAATGCCGCCATCTGGGGCCTGATGCTGGGCGGCAAGCTGGTTGCCGCTCATTCCCACGGCGCGCTCGGCGCTGCTCTGACCGGGCTGCTGGGCAAAGGCGGCGAACCGTTGATCCGCAAAGGCGTCGACTTCGCCATGCGTCTGCTCGGCCGGCAGTTCGTCATGGGCGAAACCATGGCGGCGGCCCTGGCGCGCAGCAGGATCAACGAGGGCCGCGGCTACACCCATTCCTTCGACATGCTGGGCGAGGCGGCCCTGACCACCAGCGATGCCGAGCGTTACCGGCGCGCGTACCAGGCCGCAATCCAGGCCATCGGCGCGGCGGGCGGCGGACGCGGCGTGGTCGCCGGGCCGGGCATCTCGGTCAAGCTCTCGGCCCTGCATCCGCGCTATGTGCGCAGCCAGCGGGCGCGGGTGATGGCGGAATTGCTGCCGCGGCTGAAGGGGCTGACGCGGCTTGCCAAACAGTACGACATCGGCCTCACCATCGACGCCGAGGAAGCCGACCGCCTGGAGCTTTCGCTCGACCTGTTCGAATCGCTGGCCGCCGATCCCGATCTTGCCGGCTGGGATGGCCTCGGCTTCGTCGTCCAGGCCTACCAGAAGCGCGGTCCCGCCGTCATCGACGGCTTGATTGACCTGGCGCGACGCAGCCGGCGCCGGCTCAATATCCGGCTGGTCAAGGGCGCCTACTGGGATAGCGAGATCAAGCGCGCCCAGGTCGATGGCATGAGCGACTATCCGGTGTTCACGCGCAAGCTGCATGCCGACCTGTGCTACCTGGTCTGCGCCAGCCGCCTGCTGGCGGCGCCGGATGCGATTTATCCGCAGTTCGCCACGCACAACGCGCAGACGCTGGCGACGGTGTGGCAGATGGCGCGCCAACGCGGCATCGAGGACTACGAATTCCAGTGCCTGCACGGCATGGGCGAACCGCTCTACGACCATGTCGTCGGCCCGGAAAATCTCGGCAAGCCGTGCCGCATCTATGCGCCGGTCGGCAGCCACGAAACCCTGCTGCCCTATCTGGTGCGCCGCCTGCTGGAAAACGGGGCGAACAGTTCCTTCGTCCATCGCCTCGTCGATGAGGCGGTATCGGTCGATGAACTGGTCGCCGACCCGCTGTCGCAGGTCAAGCGCGAGGGCGGCGGGCGGCACCCGGCGATCCCGCTGCCGCGCGACCTGTACGGCGCACAACGGGTCAATTCGGCGGGCATCGACCTGGCCGACGAGACCGCCGTTGCCGGGCTGGAAGAAGAACTGGGGCGGCTTGGCGGCCAACACTGGCAGGCGCGCCCGCTGCTGGCGGACGCCCTGGAAACCGCCGGCCCGGCGCGGCCGCTGCGCAATCCGGCGGATCGCCGGGATCAGGTCGGCACGGTGATCGAGGCCGATGCGGCGACCGTCGAACGCGCACTGCACAGCGCGCATGGCTACGCCGCAACCTGGCATCGGACTCCCCCTGCCGAGCGCGCGGCGGTACTGCGGCGCGCTGCCGACCTGCTGGAGGCCAATCGTTGGCAATTGCTCAGCCTGTGCCTCCGCGAAGCCGGCAAGACCTGGGGCAATGCCGTGGCCGAACTGCGCGAGGCGGTGGACTTCTGCCGTTACTACGCGGGCCAGTTGCTGAACGGCGATTTCGAGGATGCCGCGGTGGCGCCAGGGCCGACTCTCTGCATCAGTCCGTGGAATTTCCCGCTGGCGATATTTCTTGGCCAGGTCAGCGCCGCCCTCGCCGCCGGCAGCCCGGTAATCGCCAAACCGGCCGCGCAAACGCCGCTGATCGCCGCCCTGGCCGTCGAACTGCTGCATCAGGCCGGCATTCCCCGGCAAGCCCTGCAATTCCTGCCCGGTCGCGGCGCCACGGTGGGCGCCGCGCTCGCCGCCGACCCGCGCGTGCGCGGCGTGGTGTTCACCGGCTCGATCGAGGTGGCGCGGCTGATCAACCGCGCCATCGCCGGCCGCCATGACGTGCGCCTGATCGCCGAGACCGGCGGCCAGAACGCGATGATCGTCGACTCGTCGGCGCTGGCCGAGCAAGTGGTGCGCGACGTGATGACATCGGGTTTCGACAGCGCCGGCCAGCGCTGCTCCGCGCTGCGCCTGCTCTGCCTGCAACAGGACATCGCCGACCCTGTGCTGGCGCTGCTCAAGGACGCCATGGCCGAACTTGCCGTCGGCAATCCGGCGCGGCTGGCCACCGACATCGGGCCGGTGATCGACGAGGCCGCGCAGGCGCAGCTCCTGGCCCACATCGAGCGCATGCGCAGCGGGGGCCATGCGGTGTTTCAAGCGTCCTTGCCGGCGGACTGCGCCAACGGATGTTTCGTGCCGCCGACGCTGATCGAAATCGGCGCGCCGACGGAACTGCGCGGCGAGGTGTTCGGCCCGGTGGTGCATGTGCTGCGTTTTGCCAGCAACGAACTGGAGAGCCTGATTGCCGCCATCAACGCCACCGGCTACGGCCTGACGCTTGGCGTGCACAGCCGGATCGAGGCGACCGTGCAGCAAGTCACCGCCGGCGCCCATGTCGGCAACATCTACGTCAATCGCAACATGATCGGCGCCGTGGTCGGCGTCCAGCCCTTCGGCGGCGAAGGCCTGTCGGGCACCGGGCCCAAGGCCGGCGGGCCCTTGTACCTGCATCGCCTGGCCGGCAGCGAATGTGTGCGGCCGGGCGCGCTGGGCTGCGCTGCGGCCCCGGCCTTGCGCCGCCTGGCCGCATGGGCGTCCGCCGGCGGACGGCGCGATCTGTCGCAACTCTGCGCCGACTACGCTGCGCTGAGCTTGCGTCACGCCCGGCTCGATCTGCCGGGCCCCACCGGCGAGCGCAACACCTTGAGTTTTGCACCCCGTGGCCGCCTGCTTTGCCTGGCAGCCGACGCAGACGAACTGCTGCGGCAGTTCGCCGCCGTGCTGGCGGTCGAAGGGCAAATCGTCGTGGCGGAAAACGCCGTCAGCCGGGCGCTAGTGGTCGGCCTGCCCGACGACTTGTCGAAAGCAATCGAGTTTCAGGCGCAGGAGGATTACTCCGGTCTGTCGGGCGTGCTGCTTGCCGCAGGCGACGACGCAGCGATAACGCGACGCCTGGCGCAGGCGCCGGGCGCCCTGGTTGCCGTCTTCCGGCCAGGGCCGACAACCGCGCTGTACCCCTTGTTCCGCATGGTCGCCGAGCGCGTTGTCAGCGTTAACACCACGGCGACCGGTGGCAATGCCGCGTTAATGACGCTTGGCGACGATCGGTCAGAGCGGGAGTCCCGTCGAGCACGATGAATGCCGTGCCGCAGGAAGCTGACCTGCGCGCCTAACGGGTCTCCGGTAATCCCTGTAGATGAGCCAGGATGTCGATCAGCAATTGCTGATCGAGTTTCCGCAAGGCGGGCATTTTCTCGTTGGGATGACCGTTGGCGATCTTGTGCAGACCTTCCCACGGATTCGTTCTGGCCATGCGACCGAGCGGCGGCGCGGTGATGATGCGCTGACCATCGACGCCGTGGCAGGTGGCGCAGATAGTGCGGTAGTGCGCTTCGGCGCGCGCGCCATTGCCGCGTGCGCGACCGCGCTGATCAATGGCGGCATTCATGTTGATCTGTCCGGCACTGACGAAATTCGCCAGGTCCAGGAGGTCACGCGCCTTCAGCACGGCATCATAGCGATGCGTGCCATCGCGCAAAATGGCGACGATCCGCGCCGGATCGGCGCCCGCCATGCCGCGGATTCCCTTGATGCCAGTGGCGTGGTGGCCGGTGGCGTAGTGCCCCTGATTTCCCGCGTAGTCCCAACCGTGGCATTCCTTGCAGCGCCACGTGGTTGGCGCGTCGGCGGCGAAATGCGCCTTCGGCGGATAGGCCGGGTGCGGCAGGGACTGGCGCTGGGCGCTTGTTTCAACCTGCCAGTCGTCGTACATGCGGGCGCCGTGTGCGATCGAAACCGACATGCTGCGGGACGGCAGGGTTTGCACGTAGCTCAGCATGCGGGCCGCGAAGTCCCCTCCCAGCGCGCTCAGCGGCGGCATGACATCGCCGGGATGGCCGTTGATGAGGTTATGCAGAACTTCGTGAGGACGCTGCCTGGCCACATCGCCGATGGGAGCCACCTCGCGCAAGCGACCGCCATCCGAACCATGGCAGGCAGCGCAGATCGTGCCATAGAACTCCTCGTAGGAGGCGACGTTGGTCTTCGCGCGGTGTTCCGTCTCGATCAGCTTTTGCGTGTCGATCTGGCCGTGGCTGACGAAGTTGGCCAGATCGAGCAGGCTGGCTTCGCTCATGAGTCCGCCGTAGCTGTGCGTGGCGCCTTTCAACAGCGCGACGATGGCGGACGGATCGGCGCCCTGTCGGTTGCGGATGCCGACATAGCCATGTTTGCCCTTGTAGTCCCAACCGTGGCAAGTACTGCAGCGCCAGGTGTCGGCCGTGCTCACGGCGCTGCCCTTGACGGTAAATGCCGGATGCGGCCCGTTTGGCGGTCGATTCTTCGACTCGATGTTCCAGTTGTCGTACAGGCGCCCGCCGCGCACGACCGACCCCTCGTCGACCGCCATTGCCTGTCCGGGGCCGAGGCTTCCCATTACCGCCGCCAGAGCGGCCAGCGCAAACCTTTTCATATCTCACCTTGCTCCATCATCGGTGTTGTCGGTACTCTGCCGCTCAGTCGTCGCGAGGCGCAACCGGCTTCGTGTGCGCGATGCCCTTGTGACATTCGATGCAGGGCGTGTTCTTGTTCATCGCCTCTTCCATTTTTTCGCGTGCGCGCTGACTCTGCTTGTGAAAATTCATGCTGGTGAACGCATGGCAGTTGCGGCATTCGCGTGAATTGTTCTCGGTCATTTCTTTCCATACGCGCTCGGCTAGAACAAGGCGCTTGGCCTCGAACTTTTCCGGCGTGTCGATGCTGCCAATCAGCTTGTGGTAGAGCTCGCTCGACGCCTCGATCTTGCGCACCACCTTGCGCCCCCAGT
>Ga0209211_10001549_pt1 | contig 43174 bp, 46 predicted proteins | sample RifGroA2_FD_183992 | JGI IMG/M metagenome (GOLD analysis project Ga0209211, IMG submission 183992) | Groundwater microbial communities from Rifle, Colorado, USA - Groundwater A2 (SPAdes) (version 2) | ecosystem: Environmental > Aquatic > Deep subsurface > Groundwater | place: Rifle, Colorado...
GACTTGGACGGTCAGATCCAAAATGCTCAGTCGCAGCGCAATAAACTCGAGGTGAGCGACCGTGACATTAATGACTTTCTGGTTGAGGTAAAATATCTTGTGGAACACCCGGCAGAATTGCTTTTAGACAGCAAAAATATGCTCGCGCAGCGGGCATTATTCGGACTGGCATTTGAAGAAATGCCGACCTATGCTGATTTTCTTAATGGAACACCGAAATTATCGCTTATATTTGAGCTTTCTCGGCAATCCGAGAACAGTAAAAAACTAATGGCACAGAATCGTAAATGATGTTAGAACTATATTCCAGCGAAACGCAGAATTTATTTATATACCCGTTTTATCGTCTCAAGACTAGCTGCTAGCTAAAAAATTCCTAAACTTTTTAACAAATTTGATATAGCCATAAGAACGCCAAGCCCACCAACGATTGCGGCCACCCATGTTGCGTTTCTAATAGATTTTGTAAGAGTGTCCGAGGAACGAGAAGAGTCTTCGATTTTTTTTGTTAAATCTTCAATGGCTTTATTCGGATTCCCAGGAATATATTTCTGATGGTGATACCAAACCATTTTCCAAAGAAAAGTATCAACCTTGTCATAATAAGACATATCCGGCCATTTTTCTCGCAAATTTTTTAATTCTTGATCGTCTCCAAACATATTTTTATAACAATTTATAAAAGACCTCGAGATAACCATATCTTACGCCTCCGCGATTGCCTGGATTTCCGGGACACCCTGCATTGCCAGGATTACCAGGATGACCAACATTTCCAAGATTTCCTAGGTGCCTATCTACAATCATATCCTTATAGAGTTCACCGACATAATCACCCGATAATTTATAGGCATGAATTCCTTTTTTTATCTGGCCGATCGGATTTCCGTTTAATTCATAGATAAATTTGCCTTTCAAAAATCCGACTGGCTCTCCGTTTTCACTGTAAATATAATTTATCATTTTTTATTTTTTGGACAATTTTTTCCTACTTTTTTATGACGAATTTTGCGTATTAATCCCTACTTCAGCGGGTTTTCGGCGTTAAAAGTTATCAACAGGACAATCTAGTTTATTATTGTTATAATTAAATTATGAGTGAGGCTAAACTAACAAATTTTTTAGTAGAAAATCTACGAAAAGGAGGGGCAAAAAAGTTAGCAGGCCTACATTCCTCTCAGAACATCCAACTTCACCGAGAAATCGGCAACAGTGCTTTTATTACCGATATTTGTATTTCTATAAATGCAGACAAAGAAAATAATTTTGATAATCGGAAAATAAAATTTATTGCAATTGAAGTAAAAATTAGTGATTGGGAGAACGGCTTATATCAAGCTTGGCGCTATAATAATTTTGCAGAAAAAAGTTTTCTTGCTATCTACAGACCCTATTCTGGGAAAGTTAATGTAAATGAATTTGTTAATAACAATGTCGGTCTTATTATTTTTGATGAAAGCGGTTTCGATATAATCCATCAACCTAAGACGAATAGATTTCGCCAAAATACATACGAAGCAGGAGTAAGAGAAAAAATTTGGAGCAATTGCCTATCGAATGCCCAAAGTGTTTGTCCAGCTTGTTAAAAATGAACTCGAATCGGGTTTAATATCATTATTCAAAGCATGCCTCACCAAAATATTCTGGTGATTTTTTATTTTATCGTAATGCCCTTTTGCTTTTTTGATATCATCAGAAAGTTTTTTAGCTCCATCTCTATCTATATAAGCATCAAATTGTGCTCGCAAAGCAACCATTGAATGAAGGGCTAGATCCTCTTCCTCTCGCCTTATTAATCGGGTAAAATCTATGCCGGTACAACAATGATGATTACAAATAAGATCATCCTGCTGCTCATAAGCATTTAAGGCCTGGAACCCCTCTGGATATTTAATCCTAGCAAACATTGCAGGCAAATAAAAATATTTGCCTCTCCTTCCAAACTTCTGAATTGGTTCATTAATATTAAATTTTTTTTGTTTTTGAAATTCGCCAGTAGCCATATTCAACCCAGAAATAGCAAGCACTAATCCAAAAAGATCAGCCCTGCTCCAAATTACAAATTTCTGAGTTGCGAGCAAATGAGTAAAAAAATCTCTGGCGCTTTTTAGCCATCCTTCATTCGTGATGGTTTCTCTGTGCGAAGAATCCAATAAAACAAAAAAGCCAGCATAGTCATAAAGCGATTGTAAATACTCAAGTATTCTATTTCGAGAATCATCGCTTTGCAAAACTTCTTCAGACACGGCAATCCCTTTAATTAAGGGTTTATCAGTCTCTAGCTCAGTGTAAATTTCCACAGACAAAATAGCTAAATCTTGATCTATGGTCCAATAATCATCATTAAATTCAGGAATATAGAAATAAGGCGCAATCAAAATATCTGCGCCATTTTCAATTTGAAATTGGAAAACTTTTTTTATAAAATCTTTTATCGAGGCATCTTTTGCTGCAATCCTTGCAATCAAATCCGCACGATTTTGAACTAATTCATGTTCTGTATAATAAGACACCCCCCTAAACTTTTTACCAGCTGCGGCAGGCTTTTGGAAAAGATATGTCTGAGGGTCAATAATAAGCGTTTTAACATTTGTACGCATTTCGGCAATTTGCCGAGGATCTTTTGGCATTTGCGAAGCCTCTATCACTAATCCATCAAATAACTGAGGATGCTGATCCTTAAACCGCATAAATCTTCCGACCGCGCTTGCGCCACAATAAAAGAATTTGCTCTTGCCTAAAGACGGAGGTTGAATATTGCCCTGCTCAAAAGCAGCGATTGCTTGTTGCGCATTAAGCCTATTTAGAGGTTCGTACTCAAGCATACGCGATACAATTTTTTTCATTTCAATTGATATGTCAGACCGAGAGATAGGATAGATATTTTTGGCTTCCAAGATTGCGTCTGCCGGAAGTTTTCCATCTAGACCGTGGTGCGGGTGCCTCCCTTCAAGTAGGCGGTATAGAATCAATCCGGCGCTAAAAACATCCGCCTTGTCACAAATTGTAATTCTTAATATTTTCAAATTATTTGGTCGACTTGCTAGAATTTGCTCCCTTGAAGAATAAGCAAAATTATGCCGAGCATTCCCCTTGAATGGACTCTGTTTATACCGAGCTGCACCAAAATCAAGTAAAATAATATTTCCAGTTGAAGTAATCATGACATTTTCTGGCTTCAAATCTTGGTGGACTATATTACCGTTGCAACTGCGATGTATATCGGCAATACCGCGCAACATTTCAATACCAATTCTTTTTGCCTCTAATTCTGAAATTCGTCCTTGCGCCGCCGCATATTGCTCAAGATTTTGCCCTTCAATAAAAGGAAAAATCAGAAATACATATTTTCTTGTTTTTGCATGATCAATAAGGCGAGCGACATAAGGACTAGAGACTCCTTTACAAATATCTATTTCGTTTTGAACTTGACCCCTATTCGCCTGCGGGATTTTATCCAAAAGTAACACTTTTAATAAATATTTTTTATTATGGGGATCGAGCAAAATAAAATTCGAGCTATATTTATTTTGCCCTTGAGGTGCCTGCTCTCGATCATCAAAAGAATAACGAGTTGCAAATTGCCTGTTAAATTCGCCTTTTATTTCGTTTTGTATCCTAGTTGCTAATAGCGACATAACTTTAATAAATTTTTAACCCCCCATTCCCCTTTATATGTCTTGAATTTAGCATACCTCAAAATCAGCCTCTTTTCAAATAAAAAACGGCCATGGCCGCCATACGAAATTGTCGGGAAACTCAAACCGAAAATGTACAGAAATTCAAAATTAAGCAACACCTGAAAAATGGCTTAAATATTTAGCTTTTCGGACATTTCAAAAATTGTTGTCTCCGTAGGTTGGACGCAAAAACCCCTACTTCTCCGACACTTTTTTAGCCTGCTGATGTTCCGAAATAGCGAACAATTATCTCTCGTTCCAAATGAGTCCATTCGGGCCACAATTTCTCTCTATCGAATTCAACGCCTCGCTCGCTGTATACACATTATAAAAAACACCCTTCAAATTGTCCGCTATCAAAGCCCTACAATTTTTAGGCGAGCCACTATCGCCATATCTTGCCTCTTGATTACCAATTCCAAAATGATAACCGATCATATACGATGCCATGACAATTACGATTATTATTAAAACGACGGTTTTTCTTGTCATATAATGTTATTAATTTTTATTTAACACAAAACCCCGCGCCAGCTAGGTCTTGCGACCCTATACCCCTTTCGAGATATAGCCCAATGACGAGTTGCTGAACGCAGGGTTCAGTGTCGTCATTGGGTCTTTTAGCCATGCCCGTCGGGAACCGACGAGTTTAGGCAAATTAAATTGTATCCGAATTATGGCATAATTTGATAAAAAATTAAAGCCCCTATTGAGTTAAATCGTAGTTTGGAGTGATAATGTTCGTATGAGCGGTGATAAAATCCCTTCAACTAAAAACTCTCAATTTTTGATAGAAATTCCGAATGAAAAAGAAATTCAAAAATTCGGAAGAAAATATGTCAAAATTTTGGTGACAGATTCGATTACTAGCCATAAAGATTTGGTGGCTCGCTTAAAAAAGCGTTGGCCTAATATTCGATTCTCCTTGGGGAACCAAAACCGCCGTCATAGAAAACTGAAATATCCTGATCTGATTTTATATATTCTAAGATTAGATCGATTACCGATTAACGAATTATATAAACAAGCAGGTATAGAAAAATCAAAATATCAACACTATTACAAGTATCAGCTCATCGCAAAAATTCTTATGCTTCGAGGAAAAGACCCCGCAGAATCCGTTAGAAAATATCTACTTAAATATAAAAGGCTTTTGAGGAATCATAAGGATACCCCTTAAAGTTCCCTATCGCCATTATTATCGTGCGCTTAAACTGTGAATATAGTTCACAGTTTTTTTAGTTTTCAATCGCGGTGATCACTAAACAAATGCCCCTCAGCAGATCACCGCACTGAAGGGCATTTGTTTGTATCTAAACTTAACCAAGGCGCCCTGCAGCCCAATGTTTGCCCCTGTGGCGCGCCTTTAACCTAGATTACTATTTCTTACCCAACTTTATGCTTTCAGACGAACAAATCTCAAAATTTCAAATACTCTACAAGAACCGATTCAAAAAGGAAATCTCTAAGGCAGAAGCGATTAAAAAAGCATCAAAACTCGTACATTTAATTGAGCTAATTTGTAAACCAATAATCATTATGCGCGACAAAAAACATGAAAAATAACATGGAAAATTGCTCCCGTTATAAATTATGTTCTCAAAATCTATGCCCATTAGATTTTGAACTTGATCTACGATCTGGCGGCAGACAAGATAAGTGTCGCTATATGCGAGAACCCAGAATGGCAAAGATCGCCGGACGAGAGTTTATATCCGGCGGAGTCGAAATGCCAACTGTCTCCTTAAATTTCGTGCCTGAATGCAATTTGCGATGGCTTAATGAGAAATCTAAAATCCGTAAAATCCAACTAATAAGCGGTGATGAAAATTAACTTTGTAGAATTAAAATTTTCAATAAAATTAGCAACGGATAAAAAATACCCTGATTTATTAGCATATGTTTCTATTAAATTTATCGACGAAGAAAACAGGTATTTTTCTTGCAATGGATTCACAATACGAACAAGTAAATTTGATCAAAGTCCCTACATCGTACCTCCTAGTAAAAAATTTGGCGCCGGATTTTTTAAGTTCAATCTTATCGAAAAATCTCTCTGGAATAAAATCTCAAAAGAGATATTAGAGCAATATGAATATGAATCTATACCTGTCTGTAATGAATAATTCTTACTATAGTAAAAGCATTTTACCAGCTACTATAGTAATAAATATAATTATTTCTCTAGTCTATATTTCTTCTAACAGGAAGGGATTAATAAAGACATGTCTTTAGGCTTGGCAAAAAGCAGAGCTTCGCGGCATAATTGCCATATAACCCAATCTAACCAAAAATGTCAAACAACGAAAAGAAGAAAATTAAATATTTCCTATACGCAAGAAAATCGTCCGAAAGCGAAGAGCGACAAGTCCAATCAATAGACGATCAAGTAAATCGCCTTAAAAAATTGGCCGGCGAAATAAAAATCCCGATAAAGAGCATTCTTACGGAAGCAAAATCGGCAAAAAAACCAAACAACCGACCGCTTTTTGAAGAGATGGTCGACCGCATTAAAAACGGCGAAGCCGAAGGAATCTTGTGCTGGCAAATGAATCGCCTATCTCGAAATCCAGTAGACAGCGGGACAATCAGCTGGCTTTTACAACAAGGGGTCATCAAGTCGATTCGAACAATCGATCGCGAATATCTGCCCGATGACAATGTTTTGCTAATGAGCGTCGAAAGCGGCATGGCAAATCAATTCTTATTAGAATTGAGCAAGAATGTAAAAAGAGGCCTTCAAGGCAAACTTGAACAAGGATGGCGACCGGGGCCGGCGCCAATGGGATACTTAAACGACACAAGGGAACATATTCTCTTAAAAGACGAGGAAAGATTTCCACTTATTAGAAAGGCATGGGATCTTATGCTAACCGGTAATTATACAGTCCCCAAAATTCTCAAAATATTAAATGATGATTGGGGCTTCCGATCGCCAAAAAGTAGACATAGCGGAAATAAACCGTTAGCCATGAGCGGTTTATATAAAATTTTCACTAATATTTTTTATACTGGCATCATAGATCACAAAGGACAGCATTATCCGGGAAAGCATCCCGCTATGGTTACAGCGGAAGAATATGATCAAGCGCAAATTATATTAGGAAGAAAAGGAAAACCAAGACCCAAAAGCCATGAATTTGCTTTTACCGGAATGATTAGGTGCGCCGAATGCGGATGCATGATAACAGCCGAGACTAAAACAAAAATCAGGAAATCCGATAATTCTATAAAAAAATATACTTATTATCACTGCACCAAAAGAAAAACAAATATCCCCTGCTCGCAAAAAGAATGCATCCGGGAAGAAAAATTAGAAGCCCAGATTGAAGCCGAACTGAAAAAATATACGATTCTACCAGAATTCAGAGAATTCGCGCTAGAAGTTCTTAACTCCGCAAACGATAAAGAGATAGAATCACGAAAGAAAATCCATGAGAACCAATCAAGGACTCTGCTTGAAACTCAAAACCAGTTAGATAATCTAACCCGAATGCGATACAGAGACCTAATCGAAGACGATGAATTTATAAAAGAGAAGAATCTTTTAACCGAACAGATAACAAAACTAAAACAGAATTTACGGAATATCGAAGATCGCGCTGAAAACTGGTTAAAACTTACTGAGAAAGCATTTGATTTCGCAACTTATGCCAAGAAAGCGTTCGCGGTGGGCAACCTACAAACCAAAAAAGAGATATTGGCCGCGTTAGGTTCGAACTTTTCGCTAAAAGACGGAAAGCTTAGCATTAATGCTAACGATTGGCTCCAGCCAATCGCAAACAGCTATCCGGCCCTCGAAAAACAATACCTAAGGTTAGAACCGGCGAAAAAGCCCATGAACAAAACAAAAACAGAGGCTTTGACCTCTGTAATTGCACAATGGCACGGGCTGAGGGAATCGAACCCCCGTTAACGGTTTTGGAGACCGTTGTAATACCATTATACCAAGCCCGCGTATCGCCAAAGTGGCGATTATTTCTTTTGCTCTTTATGCACCGTATGAGTTTTACACCACTTGCAGAATTTTTTGAGCTCAATCTTACGTTCCACTTTGCGCTTGTTTTTACTTGTCCAATAATTGATGCGCTTGCATTTGGTGCACTGCAGTTTGATTAAGTTTGGTTGAGGCATGATTTGTCTGATACCCTTCGACTCCGCTTAAGCTCCGCTCAGGGAATATAATCTATGTATTATTGCCTGAGCGCAATCGAAGGCTAAAATGTTTTTATTATTAATTTATTAATTTCTTTTCGTCCACCTTTTTAAATTCTGGTCATATTCATAAAGAATCAACGATAAACCGGATTTTTGGTCCTTGCCGGTTTTCAAAATCCAATCCGAATCGCCGGGTTCAAAATAGGCGTCAACATGGTAAGCAATATTAGCCGGTGCCTGGCTGGTATCAGCCGTGAGCAACACTCGCCGCATAATGTGGCCATCTTCATATTCAACATAAAAACTGCTATAGGAACCATCAATAAACCAAAACCGATTAACATACCACTTGCCGCCCAGCACCGGCTCCACCGGCGAAATTTGGGCAATTTTAACAGCCGCATCCTCCATCACCACTTCGCGCGGCTCTTTAGCCTCAGGCGACGCTGAACTATTGCTCGGCGTGGGCGTTGAGGTCACAATCGGCGAAGCGGTAGGCGAAGCCCCCTGCCAAGGCCACTTATCAAACCTTTCCCGAAATAAAAAAACGCCGCCGATCAAAATAACAACTAATAGTATCAAAATGGAATATTGTTTTTTTGTAAACATATATTTTGCTTTTTTAAAAAATTTACTTTATGAGCCGATGCCCAGATTCGAACTGGGGACCTACTCCTTACCATGGAGTTGCTCTACCAACTGAGCTACATCGGCAAATAAAAATCTACTCTTCTGGATATGCTTCTTTGATTAATTTCTCTTTGCCTTCAAACGCCGAGCGCACCGGCGCCAATAATTCCGCCAATTCGCGCGCTAACGCTTTCTTTAAATCCTCCGGATGCAATTTTTTCGCCGTAAAATCATTTTCTAAATCCGCATAATTTTTATATTCAACATTGCCGCCGAATTTAGCTGGCCTTTCCACTAAAAATGCTTTACCGCTGTCTTCCGCCAAAACCATCATCACATATTTCATAAACGATAATACCCCGTTGCCCGCTGTTTCCCCTTCAGGACAAAACGCTTTTTTAATTTTAGCGGCAATAGTTTCCGGACTGTCCAATAAATCAATTTTTGATTCCGGCTCGGAAGCGCTCATTTTATCGCCGTTGAGGCCCGGCAGGAGCGGCGTCATAATTTCCACCCGTTTCGCCTGCCCGATTTTCGGATGCGCTTCGCGGGCAAAACCGAAAATTTTCCGTTGGTCCACGCCGCCATACTGAATATCCGCGCCCAAATATTCTTCATCCAAAGTTTGTAAAATCGGGTATAAAAAACCACTCAGTTTCGGACTATCGCCAAATTTAACTACTTCCGCCGCCGCGTGCTTGCAGCGGTCAAAACTGGATAAAGCCGCCAATCGGTAAACATCCATCGTGTATTTTTTATCTAATTCAAAATCACTGCCTTTTATAAATTCTATTTTAGCGACATCAACGCCCAGCGCTTTATATGTCTCGCTGAGCTCCAACCGGTAAAATTCCACCCGTTTATCCAATAATTCAAAAGGCGCTTTCATATTATCCAAATGCGCGTGGATATCGGCCAAGAGAATTTTTACCCTGAGACCGGCGTTCACAAAATCCTTAATTTTCATCGCCGGAATCAGATAGCCGATGTGCGGCCGGCCGGTCGGCGCGTAACCCAAATAAACTACCGGTTCTTTTTTATCGGCTAACAAATCTTTTAATTCTTCCACCGTTAAAATCTCTTCGGTATTGCGAGTGATTAAATCGAGTTTTTCTTGTGTGGTCATAAATTGTGTATTTACGAGATGAAGAAGTATATATTTCAAAACGCTCAGTTTCGGGACGAGCGAGAAAAACTGGCGAGTAAAATTTTCATCGCTGGGAAAAATTTTACGTTTTTTAAACTATACTGCCTATTCGAGTGTCCAGGGGGCAGGAGTCGAACCTGCCTAAAACGGTTTTACAGACCGCCGCATCAACCGATCTGCCACCCCTGGATTTTAATAAATCCTCATCGCGTGAGCCAGAGGTGAGGATTGAACTCACAACCTACGGTTTACAAAACCGTTGCTCTGCCATTGAGCTACTCTGGCTGATTGTTCCATGCTCCTTCCGCCGGCTTCTCCTCTTCCAGCCCGATAATTTCTTCCAACTTGCGCCCAATCTCTATTTCTTCCGGATTTAATTTTAAAACCTGCCGGAAGCATGAGCGCGCGTCCGGAAAGTTTTTCTTTTTTAAATAAAGAAATCCCAGCTCTTTATAAGCCTCAATGTTTTTAGGTTTTTTAGCAATAGCATCAATTAAGTCTTTCTCCTGAGCATCCAAATTTTCCGTTGGCTCGCTCTCCTTTGCGACAATTTCAATTTTCTGCTTAAAAGCTTTGTCCTCGTCTTTGCTGACTTCCCGCTTCACTTTGTCCAACCCCTCGGAAATTTCCACCTTATCTAATTCCTCCAGCACCTGAATTTTTTGTTTCTTTTTCAAGCGGCGATGCTCCAACCAGGCCTTAGAACGGATAGACCAGGTTTGGGAATTTTCCCGGGCTTGGCCGATCATCGTCAAAAATATATTATCAATTTTGAGAAATGATAATCTTAATTTCCTTAAAACTTTTTCCAGCCAGTTGAAGAGCAGCGGCCGGAGAGATGAATATTTAATGGATTTAAATCTGATAACCAGGCTTTCCCTGAAAATCTTCTTGGGCATTAAATTTTCTTCCGACAACTTAGCCAAAACCGGCATCTTCCGGCTGATGATAATTATTGCCCCTAAAAAACCTCCGGCTGTTAAAATAATCCCGATGATTGATATAGTGGACATATATATTAGATTTCGTACCTGGTGAACCGCCCGATTTTTATATTCTCCCCTATTTTAGCAACCGCTTCTTGAATTAAATCCTTAATTTTTTTATCCGGCTCTTTGATGAACGCCTGTTCCAAAAGGCATACTTCCTGGCCTAATTTTTGGATTTTGCCCTCAATAATCTGCTCGATAACATTAGCCGGCTTGCCCGAATCTTTATATTGTTCTAAATAAATCTGTTTTTCTTTGGCCACAAACTCCGGCTCTAAATCTTCGGCATTTAAATAACGCGGATTCATCGCCGCAATGTGCATAGCAATATCATGCGCCAAATTTTGAAAGGCCTCGTTGCGCGCCACAAAATCAGTTTCGCAGCCCAACTCTAATAAAACACCCACCCGCTTATTAGAATGAATATAAGCCTCAATCAATCCGGCTTTTATAACGCGCTCCGATTTTTTAGCGGCAATCTGCGTGCCTCTTTTCCTTAAGGCCTCAATGGCTTTTATTTCATCGCCGCCTGTTTCTTCTAGCGCCTTCTTACATTCCATCATCGAAGCACCAGTTTTTTCTCTTAATTCTTTAACTAGATTAGCTGGAATCATATGATTTTTATATTTTTATAATCCTTATTATGCCAACAGCTATTTGGCCTCTTCCCCTGCCTTGACTTCCGCTTTTACTTCAACCTTAATATCTTTTAAATTTTCAAAAACGATATCCAAAATTTTCTTAATGGATGAAACCGCGTCGTCATTAGCGGGAATAATATAATCAATGCCAGTCGGATCAATATTGGTGTCGGTTATCGCCACCACTGGTATGCCGGCGATCTTCGCTTCCCGCACCGCAATATTATCTTCTTTAACATCAGAGATAAAAACCGCTTGCGGCAATTTGTTTAAATCACGGATGCCCGATAATTGCCGATCCAGCTTAGCCAGCTTTCTTTGCAATTCCAATTTTTCTTTTTTGGTGTATTTTTCCCATTCACCGGCTGCCTGCTGCCTTTCTAAATCACGATAATAATTAATTCGCTTAGCGATAGTTTTGAAATTGGTGATCGTGCCGCCCAGCCAGCGCAAATTGACATAAGGCATGCCCAATTTTTGGGCAACGTCACCGATCAGTGCTTTGGCTGCCGGTTTAACGCCAACAAAAATTATTACCCCGCCCTGCGCCACCGTCTGCTTCATAAATTCCAGCGCTTCGCCTAATTTCTTGATGGTTTTTTCCAAATCAAAAATATGCACATTATTGCGCGAAGTAAAAATATACGGCTTCATTTTCGGGTGCCAAGCTGAAGCCCGGTGGCCGAAATGCGCGCCCGCCTCCAAAAGTTCTGCTGCTGTCGGCAACTTTACTTCCGTTTTAACACTGTCGTTTTGTTCTGTCATAAAAATAAATTTTTACAAACCGGAAACCCGCCAAATTTCAAAACATTGAATCTTTGGTCAAATCACCCGCTTATTTTATTAATATCAGCATAATATATTTTTTATAAAAAAGCAAGATTTATAATAGCTCCCTGGGCCCGCTTCGCTTCATAGAGTACAGCCAACGGACAGCAAGACTATAATTGTATTTAATCCTGTGGATAAAAAACAATAAAAGAATATTGTAAAATAATTTATTTTTAGTTAATATTAGATAGGCGTAATCTTCTGCAGATTGCAAGAGCCAATCCCAGCGCGGGGTTGAAATCGAGGACTTGTTTCCTTGATGGGCCGACAATTCGGCTTCGCTCGAAAATGTTCTTTCAAACTAGCCCGTGAGGTTTTTTTCTTGCGGAGACCGCAATAAAGGAGGTGGTTCTGTAACAATAACAAATCCCGGTCAATTAGGTTTGGCTCACCAGGAGCCGAAGACTTTGGTGTGCTATGACAGGACAAAGGTTGTTTTTTAAAAGCAAATCGAAAAGAGGAGGTACCAATGCGAGCACCCCCAAAACGGCATATCGCCGCCGAAAAAAAGGCCAACATCTACCTGCTGGTAGTGTTTGCAGCCCTGCTGCTGCTCGGTATAAGCCCCCTGGCACCGCCGACGCAGGCAGTCGAAACCTTCAAGGTCCAACCGGCCACAATAGCCTTGACCACGGAAAATGAAGCCGTCATCCAGGCCCCGGCCGCTATCATCACCCCGGCCATCAGCGTCGACAAACCTTATGTGAAGAGAATTGACGCCCAAGCCCAGGCTGCTATCTCTAACCCGGCCATCAGCATCACTATTGCCCTACAACAAGGAGTCGATGCCCAGGCCCGCCTAACCGCTAATGCCATCTTGTCGGCCAACACCGCGAGAACGGAGGTTGAAGTACTGAAATTTCCTCCCTATACTCCGGCTGCTGGATTTTCCCAAGAGAAAACTGCCTATAATGCTGATACCGGTCCGGAGTGCGCAGAAACCAAATTTCTTAGCGCCATCACGCCTGACGTCCCCGCTGGACTAAAGGCGATCGCCACCGGCTAAGGTATATTGGCAGTGAAGGCCGATGCTTCACGAATTTTTTCCAGCTCCCCTTGCCTCGGCATTAAGCCGGCGTATCGGGAGCTGGACCCTATTTTTTTAAAGCCTTTTGGGCTTTTTTTATTTAATCTTGCCAAAATCTAATTTTATGATAAGATAAAATATATGAAAAAAGACATTCATCCCCAATACTATCCTAAAACCAAAGTCAGTTGCGCCTGCGGCAACTCTTTTACGGTTGGTTCAACCAAAGAAGAAATCGCGGTGGAAATTTGCTCGGCTTGCCATCCTTTCTACACCGGCAAAGAAAAACTGATTGATACCGCCGGTCGCGTTGACCGCTTCAAAAAACGAGCGGCGAAAAAGACCGATTTTAAAGGCGCCAAGAAAACGCGGGTAAAAAAGTCTAAATAACCCTCTTATTCTTATGAAGGGCATTATTATTGAAATTCGAGCAGGCGCGGGCGGCGACGAAGCCGCTCTTTTCGTGGCCGAACTCTACCGCATGTATATCAAACACGCCCAAGCGCAGGGCTGGGGTTTTGCCGCAATTGACGCTAATCCGACAACCATCGGCGGTTTTAAAGAAATTTCTTTTGAAATAAACTCGCCGGCGGCTTTTGATATCTTTAAAAACGAAAGCGGCGTCCATCGCGTCCAACGCGTGCCTAAAACCGAAAAAAACGGCCGGGTGCATACCTCCACCGTCAGCGTCGCCGTCATGCCCAAAGTTGAAGAGACTGAAGTTAAAATCAATCCGCAGGATTTAAGAATAGAAGCGGCGCGCTCATCCGGTCCCGGTGGCCAAAACGTCAATAAACGGTCAACGGCTGTCCGCATCGTCCATCTGCCGACCAATATTATGGTCCTCTGCCAAACCGAACGCTCGCAATCGCAAAACAAAGAAAAAGCCATGGAATTACTGCGCGCTAAAATTTATGATAAAACACAAAACGAACAAATGGACCAGCTAAGCGCTGACCGCCGCGCCCAAATCGGCCGCGCCGACAGAAGCGAAAAAATCCGCACTTATAACTACCCGCAAAACCGCATTACCGACCACCGCATCAATAAAAGCTGGCATAACCTGGAAACAATCATGGAAGGCGATCTGAATCCAATCATTAAAGCATTTAGAGAAAAAATAAAAGAAGAATAAAAAAAAGCGGTACTTTAACAACCATAAATATCCGGAGGGAAAGGTCGATAAACAATATCAGCTTATTTTATTTTTTTAGCCGATATTATTATCGACTGAAAAAATAAAATGGCTGAAAAATCCGTGGAACAGAAACCCAAACAAGATAAACCAATTTTAATGCCCGGCCCGCAATTCGGCAAAGAATTTAATGATAACGACAAAAATTGGTTCAGCCAAAATTCGCAAAAAATAGTCTTCGGCATAATAATAGTTTTATTGGTTATCGGCGGCTACTACATCTACAAAAGCTATCGCAATCGCCAGGAACTGTTAAAGCCGGCTTTGCAAGAAATGGCTCTTTCCACTTCCCCCTCGCCTCAGTCATCCGCTGATAATCAAAACGCGAATGCTAATTTGAAAGCAGCCGAAGAAAGCACCCCTCTAATAGTCACCGAAGCAACCAGTAACAATGAAAATGTTGTCGCCAAAGCCAGCCGGGGCAACGGCACGACTCATTTAGCCCGAGCTGCTCTTAAAGAATACCTAAAAGATAAAGATGAATTGCGAAATAAATTATTGCCGGAACATAAAATTTATATTGAAGATTATTTGCGCAAGCATGTTGAAACGCCCAAAACGCTCCATCCGGGAGACGAAATCACTTTCAGTAACCAATTAATTGATGAAGCGATTGCCAAAGCACAGACACTCAATGAAAATCAAATCAACAATCTGCACAAATATGTCCTTCTAGTTCCTTCATTGTGAGATTGATGATTTAACAGATTCGCCAAGATTAATATAAAACAAAAATCCCTGCCAAAAGACAGGGATTTTTGTTTTATATTTTTTTAGCCCTACCGGCCGCGCAACCTCATCGGCCGAGGCGAAGGCTGGCGGTCAAACGGTTCAAAACGCTTATCAACCCGGCGAATATCAAAAGCCTGCACCGAATCATTATCCCGCTTGCCCAGAATAATCACCTGGTCATCTTTTTTAATAATTTCCTGATTTTTATCCAGAGAAAAACGGGTGCTGGAAGCAATAAAAATTCTTAAAGTTTCCCCACGGCCGGTTTCTAAATCAAAACTGCCGTCTGTCGTCGTCGCCACCAACCCGGAATGAACAAAATTCAATTTAGGCGCGCCGAACTGGCGATAAAATTCGCCGGCTATCGGCAAACGGCCTTCCTGCGCCTGCCAAAAAATATCCGCGTGCCAATGGGTCTTCGCAACAGCCAAACCGCCCAAAAGAACTAATATAAACACGCCAAAAATAGAATAAACGAGCGGCCGACGATAAGAAAAGCTGAAACGCCTAATCAATAATTCCAAAACAATAACCGAAACCACGGTTATAAAAATCAAAAGCCAGGGTAAAGAATTAAATAAAATACCCAGGCCGCGAAAACCTAAACCGGGTAAAAACCAAAGACCGCTCGAACGCAAGCTAAAAACAATAAAACTAATCAGAAAAACAACAAAAATCGCCGCAAAAAAAACAGCTAAAATAACCGCTATAATTTTCAAAATAAAAATTGCCCTCGGCCGCATTTTTATCTGCCCGCTTGATATTTTGCCCAAAACTTTCTCGCTAATTGAGGACGGCTGTTTTAATTTTTGTTCTTCTAAATTATTGTTCATAATGATAACCTGATTTTTGGCAAAACCATTTCATTTTTTCCCTTCCCCGCCGCAACCTGACACCAACCGTTGAAACAGGGATATGCAAAATATCGGCAATTTCCTGATAATCCAGCTCTTCTAAGTAATAAAGAATTAACGGCTCGCGATATTTTAGGTCTAATTCATTAAGGCAATAATCAAGCATTTTTCTAAGTTCCTGCTCATTGGCCCGATGATCGGCTTTCTCGCGCGAAACAAGACGCGGCCATAAAACATCCACATCAAAATAAGAAACTGGTTCTCTGCCTTTTTTTTTAATCGCGTTAATAAATTCGTTATGGGCAATACGATAAATCCAGGCGGAAAATTTTCTTGAAGCGTCAAAACTTTGAATATTATTATAAGCCTTAATAAAAACATCCTGCGCTAAATCCTCAATATCCGTATAGTTAAAAAGAAACTTTCTGGCATAATGTAAAATTTTTATCTCATATCGCTTAACCAAAATACCGAATGCTTCGCTATCTCCCAGTTGGACCTGACGAACAATTGCTTCATCAGTAGTTAAGTTAGTTAATTCCGGCATAGGCGGTTTTAATAATTACTACAATTTAAAATAGCTTTTATTTCATTGCCCTATCTCGAGATTAAATTCAACTGCTCTTGAATTACCGCCGCGAATTCCATGACCTGGTCGCCATAAAAATAATAGCTTGGATTATTCCAGTTGCGTCCGGCAAAATAAATTTGCGCCGCTTTCCACTCAGAATTTTCGTTGCCGGCCACGGCGCCATTTTGAGTCAGCTTGATGGCCGCCGCAACAAAGGCATCTCCAATATCCCAAGGATCAGGCGGCCAATGGCCGGTCAAGTTAGCGATTTTTTCTTCATAAGCCAGCCAAGTGGAAGGTAAAAATTGCGCCGGTCCCATGGCACCGCCCCAACCGTATGAAGGCTTACGCGAAACCGGTGTCTTATCCGGATCGCGGCCAAGCTTTTCGCAAATTTCAATAAAAGCCTGCTGGTCGGCCGGCCGCATATCCTTACGCCAAGTGCCGGTGCCGACTTTCTGCCCCCAACTGGATTCTTTTTTCAAAATCGCTAATAAAAAAGCTGGCCTGATGCCGGTTAGGTCCCCCGCCCTCTTGGCATGATAATAAGCCTGCTCCAATGACATCGATAACCCGACTCCTTCCAATAAATAAAGATTTTGCCTGATGGCTGCGGCATCGGCGCTGGCTTTATTCAATAATTTTTGATAAGTGCTTTCTTGCCCTTTGGTTTGCGCCAATAGATTTTTTTTATCCTGTTCTTCACCGGCCAAAGCCATTTTTTGTAATTCCTGTAAAACCTTTAATTGGTTAAAATCCTCTCTCCTTTCTTCCAAGCCCTGCTTGTCGCCCTCCAAAGACACGTGAAGATCACGGATTTGGCTCATGCTGACCTGAATATTTTTTTGAATGTTGTCATAGGCGGCTATTTCATCGAAAATTTCCGACAGTTTGCCGGTTTTAAAAATAACCTCCCAAAAATCCTGCTGGCCGACCTCGTAGATTATTCTGATATATTCACCTAAAATTTCACGCTCGCGCTCTAATTTCAGCTCCGCTTGGCCAATAGCCACGTTCTTATCCGCTAAATCGTTCTCTGCCTGCCTAATCGCTAAATTCGTCCTTCTAATTTCCAAATTAGCGGATTTTATTTTATTATCCAATAATGATATTTCACGGCTCAAGCTCTTGCCTTGCTGCTGTATCCCTTTTATGCTGGCCCGATAAGCATCAATCTGTTGTTGCAATTCATTCATTTGCTGGCGTAAACTTTCTTTCAATTCATCGGACGATGAAAAAACCGCCTGGCGCGGCCAATAAAAAAACCCCCCGGCTAAAATAAAAAAACACAAGATAACGCAGAATGATCTTGTGATTTTTTTTCTATTATTTCTAATAATAAACTCCGACATCGGCGCCTTTCCCCGCGCCATAGCGTAGATTTGTTTTAAAATCGAGATGAGCACGGCGTGAAAAAATTGCCGAGCGATCCCCGCAGCTGCGGGGTGAGTTTACGAGGCAATTTTAGCCGGGCAAATCATGATTTTATTAAATCAAAGCTTCTGGCGCGAACTTTTTTGGTTACTTTTTGTGGCACAAAAAGTAACGGAGATATTATATTATAATTTTAAAACTATATTGATGAAACAAAAAGTCTTACTCCGCTTTCGATGCGGCTTCCGGCATTTCCGATGCTACCGCCTCTTCCGCTGGCTTACCGGCTACCTGCACTTCCTCTATTTTTTCTTCCGGCTTGGCCTCAAGCTCTTTTAATTCTTCTTCCGAGCGCGGCGGCGTAACCGAGGCTACCATTTCTTCCGAATTGGCTAAAATTTTTACATTGGCGCCAACTGCCAAATCACTCACATGAATTTTGTCTTCAAAAGTATTTAAGGTTGAAATATCAACGTTGATTTCCCGCGGCAGATCTTGCGGCAAAGCTTCCACTTCCACCTCCTGCAAACTGCGCACTAAAATTCCGCCCTCGCTTTTCACCGCCATTGATTCGCCGATAAAAACCAGCGGCACTTTTGTTTTAATTTTTTCATCCATTTTTACTTCATAAAAATCAATATGAATGGACTTATCAGTCAGGGGGTGGCGCGACAAATCATGAATTAAAACATTATGTTTTTTATCACCAATTTTCAACGCAACCAAACTCGTTTCTCCGGCTTCTTTTAAAATGACACCAAATTCTTTTTCATCCACCGTTAAATTTTGATTCTTCTTGCCATGGCCATACAAAACAGCCGGAATAATTCCAGCGCGCCGCAAACTATTAGTTTTTCGGCCTGTTATTTCTCGGGCCTCTGCTTTAAGTTCTAGCATGACGACATCTTACCAAAAAAAATAAAAAAAGGCAAGCCGGGTAGTAGAATTTTGGCTTATTTTAATCGTTATTTACCTTTGATAAATAACAGCCAAAATTTCACTACCCGGCAAGCCAAACGAGTTTTACCCTTAAAGAATCATTTTTTATCGGCCAATTTTTATTATTTGCATCGGGCAAACCTCCGCTGCCTCAACAGCGCATTCGGCATCTTCAACTGATAATTCAAAATTTTCGCCGTGCCGTTTGGCGCCCTCTAAATTAGCCAGACCGTCAATATCGGACATGGAAAAAAATTTTTCGCAAACCGCGGCGCAAGAACCGCAACCGATACATTTACCTCTAGTTAGTATCACCTTCATAATTTAATTGGCGTTATCGGCTCTTGGCCGGCTAAAACCGCAATAATATTTTTCGCCGCTAATTCGCTCATGGCTGAACGAGTCTCCTCTGTTGCTGAAGCGATATGCGGCGCCACCACCACATTATCCAATTCCGCTAAACCCGGCGCCATCGCCGGTTCCGCTTCAAAAACATCTAAGCCAGCACCGCGAATTATGCCATTCTTCAACGCCTCAACCAAGGCCGCTTCGTCAACTACCGGCCCACGAGACGTATTGATTAAATAAGCCGTTTTTTTCATCCGCTTCAGCTGCGCCGAACCGATTAAATGTTTCGTGACCGGCAATAATGGTACATGAATGGAAATAAAATCCGCCTGCTCCAACAGCTCGTTCAAATCAACGTATTTGATGCCTAATTTTTCTTCCAGCTCCGCATTGCGGCTGACATCATTATATAGAACCTCCATATCAAAACCTTTTTTCATCCGTTCGGCCACGACCGCGCCAATCCGGCCTAAACCGACTAAACCCAGTTTTTTGCCGGCGATATCATTGCCAAGGAGCATCAATGGCGCCCAGCCATGATAATTTCCGCCGCGCATAAACCTGTCCGCTTCCGCGATCCGCCGCGCCACAGCAAAAATTAAAGCAATCGCCATTTCCGCTACGGATTCGGTCAGAACCCCCGGCGTGTTCGTGGCGATAATATTGCGTTTTTTAGCTTCGGGCACATCAATATTATCATAGCCCACAGCGTAATTAGCCACGACCTTAAGTTGCGGCCCAACCGCGTCAAAGAATTCCGCGTTAACTTTATCAGTCAATAAAGATAATACCGCGTCCGCGCCCTTAACTTTAGATAACAGCTGCTCCCGCGGCAACACACCGTCAAAATCAGACACTTCCACTTCGTGTCCGGCTTCTTTTAATAATTTAATTCCCGCATCTGGAATTTCTCGCGTCACAAAAACTTTTGGCATAATAGTTGTTTTTAATTATTTTTTACCTTTATATTTTATCATAAAAAATAAAAATCCGCCAATTTTTTGATTGAATCAGCAGATTGAAAACTTTTTAAAAAATTATTAAATTTTCCCCTCGCTCCCAAACAACCGGATTTTATCGCTGACCACTTTTTTCATCTCCTCAAAGCTATCTGCCAATAATTTATAGGGCGCAGCTTCTTGGGGATTTTCCTTAAGCTCGCCCTCGAGGCCGGCTTTATAGGCCAAACGCAATTCTGTGTTCACGTTGATTTTTACAATGCCGAGTTCAATCGCTTTTTTGATATCGTCTTCACAGATACCCGATCCGCCATGAAGCACTAAAAAGACATCGTCGCCTAACGCCTGCTTAATTTTCGCCAGGCGTTCCAGATTCAATTTTTCTTCGCCTTTGGCAAAAACGCCGTGCGCATTGCCGATGGCCATAGCCAACGAATCAACACCTGTTTTTTCAATAAATTCAAGCGCTTGCCAGGGATTCGTTAAATCCTCCATTTTTATTTCTAACGCCTCCCCATGCAACTGGGAAGAACCGCGTAAATAACCCAGCTCTCCTTCCACGATAATTTGCCTGTCAAATGTTTTTTCACAATCCCTGATATAAGCCACCATGGCCTTAGTTTGCGCCACATTATCCTCGTAGGGTAAAGCCGAACCGTCAAAATGAATCGCGTTATAGCCCGCGGCCACGGCTTTTTTTATTTTCTCCGGCGATTTGCCATGGTCTAAATTTAAAATAATCGGCAGTTTTGCCCCGTGCCGCCAAGCGCCAACCAGCGCCACCGCTTCCGCCATACCAACAAAATCCGCCTCGCCTTCGGAAGTAGAAACAATCACCGGCGCGCCCAGTTCCTTGGCCGCCATGATAATCGCCTTCAGTGCTTCGGCCGTTGAAAAATTGAACGAACCGAGAGCATATTTTTCCTGTTGGGCTTTTTTTAAAATATTTTTCATAACTATAAAATTATTGCACGCTCAGTCCGCTCGGCGCGACGGGAGAGATAGCATCGGGCCCACTTTCAACATCTGCTAACTCTGTGGCAATTATAACATCCTCAAGGTAATATGTTTGGACAATGTCGGCATTTACTGATCTATAAGCGGAAAATATGAAATTGGTAATATTCGTTAAATCTCCAAATGATTGGTCTATTCCATTACCACCTGTTCCAACAACTTGTTGGCCATCTATCCAATGAGCAAATTTATTATTAGTCCTGTCAAACATCCACGTAATCTTATGCCATGAATCAAGATTTTGCATAACATCCCAACAGTAAGCAGCGTCGCTATTAAATTGAGCGTCTTCTCCTCCCCAATAATATTTAAAATAAGCATGATTGCCGGAAGACCAGCATTGTCCGGGCCATGTGCCATTAGCGGCATCACAAATGTCTATCACGATTCGATTGGGACCTCTTAACCCGCTGTTTACAAAGAAAAAATGTCCCTGATCGTCGCCTTGTTCCGCTTCATTTATTGTCCAGCTATTCCAAGCGGAAGAAGGAAAATATATTCGGAAAGACACATATATTTTTGTTCGGTCTGTGAATGATTGATTAATGTCACAAGTGTAATTTGCGCCTGACGCTTTATACATATGGAACGATTTGGTGCCGCTATATTTTATATCGGTAGCTAAATCCGATTCCTGCCCCCCGGTTACTGCACAATCAAAATTCCTAGGAGCCCACCCATTAAAGAAAGAACTTGTGCAAGATGTCGGAATGTTTTTGCATGGCCATCCCAAAGGCGGTGTTCCGCTATCCCAATTCTCGGAAACAATTATTGCCGCCACGGAACTTTTTGCCATACCGAAAAAAGTGAACAGAAAAGCTAGCAAAAAAAGTATTTTAAATTTCAAATAATTATTTTTCATTTTGAAATTTACATTTTTATCTCACGCTTACTCCGCTCGGCGCGGAGGGAGAAGTAGCGTCTCCGCAATTTATCTGAAAAGAATTGGTCAGCTGCACTTCATGCCCCGGTGTGTCATCAAGATTTTCACCTAAGGCATATATAGTGTGCTGGCCTCCGTCTTTAACGATTTGCGGAGTCGGAAAAGAAAATGCGTGGAGGCATTGCGGCTGATTAGAAGGACAAGCATCGCAATTTTGGCCGCCCAATAATTGACAAACTTCCTTTTCGCGCGGTTGGTTGGCAGATGCTACCCCCAGATAATGACTATCATCTATTGAATCATAGTAAAATTTTACATTAACCGGAGCATTAGGATTATCTTTATCCCCCGCCCAACCCAAAGCAACGTCACAAGTGGCAATGTCAAAATATCCGGTAACATCAGGACTCAAGAAGCTGTATTGACTTTTAGTTGCTCCGAGAGAAAAATTGGCGGCTTCAATGTCGCTTTTATATCCTCCCCAAATTTCCCAACCCTGCAGAATTTCAGAAATGTAGAAATCGGCAGAATAGAATGTTTCCTGATAAGTTTCGGCAAAAGTCGCTAACGCTCCGTTTAGCATTTTCTTGGCGTCAATCGAATAAGTCGTCCAATTGCCGACAGTCAAAAAAGGATAATCAGAAGAGGGCGCGAAATATGTAACGTTGCCGTATTGGTCGGAAATGATAAATTCCGACCCGTTGGTATTTTGGCTGCCGTCATTGGAATAAAATATCGGAACAAGTGCGTATATGGTATTAATATTCAAATTATGGCCAATGGCGTTAGGATAATCTTTATGATGGATAACATAAGCCATATAATAAAGTTCATGATTTATCCAGCTATCAGCAGAGCATTCAGCACCGGTTTTTTGCGTGCTATTTAATTTAACAGAAGTGGTATAAATAAGACTATCATAATCACTGGGCCAGACTTTTCCGTCAAAAATAGCCGAGTTCTTTATATCCTGGTCTATTATAAAATGAGGCCAATTGGTATTCGGGTCGGGATATTTAGGCGGATTACCGCCGGCATCGAACTTGGATAAATCACAGCCGTTCCTCCATTCTTGGTTGGTATCGATTTGCCATCGGGCGCGCCCATCACTGTAAATGGTAAATGTTTTAGACCCATCAACTGAACTATAAACATTCGGACTAACGGGATTATCACCCCTATCACAAAAATAAGTATTTTCGGCAATTTCAACGAAACGCCACTTGCTGTTGTTCAAAAGATGGTTTCGCGAAATCCAGCTGGCACGGCAAGCGCTATTGTAGGTGTCGCGGCTCGACTGGTCCAGATAGCTCGAATAGGGGGCACGATAAGTGTTGGCCCAGCCGTTCTGCACACCATAAGTAAATAAGGGATCAGAAAGAATTTCAAATGTACCGACAGTCTGGGCGCTTGCCAAATTAGTAAATCCAAAAGATAAAACCAAGAAAAAAATAATTTTTAGTTCTATTTTCATAAAATTATTGCACGCTCAGTCCGCTCGGTTTACCCCGTGGATTCTGTGCTACTGCACAGATAATCCTTGGGGCGCGGCGGGAGGGGTGGTATCGGAAACTATGGTACAGCGGATACTTTGCGGTGTGCCGCCCAAAAGCGGATGAATGCCAGTTGCTTGGTTATTAGCGTCTCGATTGATGGCATGGAAATATAGATTGTGGGAACTGCCGTCATAAAGAGAAGCGCTAGCGCCGCTGTTGGGAAAAGTAATGTTAAAACGATGACTGCCGCTAATATTTGGATAACTAGGCCTTAGCGCGTCATTCAGGGCTTGACTGAAAACATTGGCCGAATAGCTGCCAACAAATATGCCGGAACCAGACGGACCGTCTTTGTAGACATGAATGTCTAAACTTTGAGCCGGTACATTCGGATCATAGGCCCAGCCAATGGCAGAACAGGTTGCGTTATTATTGAAATCATGCCAGCCAATCGGGTCAACGTTAGCTGTACCATAAACCCCGCGGACAAAAACCGAAGCTAAAATAGTGTTGGTGACACTTTGATGCAAGTTAAAGGTCGTGCCAATGGAATCAATAATTACTGTCTGAGTCCCACTAACATTCGCGGAGACCACGCCGGCTGATCCGGGAATACTGGCGTTATGGACATAGGCGCTGCTTACTCCTTGAGCTGACCAGGTAATATTAGTGGAACATGTGGTTTGTCCCGGCGTGATGACACAATCGGCGCCAGTGATAGTGCCGGAAGGAGTATAACAAAGAGGAAATGAAAATATTTTTCCGGCTGGCGGAAGCGCCATACCAATATTAATACTACTGTACCAACCGGTTCCATCGTTTACCGCACCAGCCAAATAAAGTTTAACCTCGCAAGTATTTTTATCTAGTAATAAATCCGGACTGGCTTGATACCAACTATCCCACATTTGACCGGATTGAACAGTAAATGGCCACTGGTTAGACCAACCGCCAGAAGCCAAAACAGAACGTGCATTGATAACAGAAGTGTTAGTCAATAAAAGAGTTTTTGTATAATCCAATGTTGGTGAATTAACATCAATACCGGAGAAACCCTCCATAAAGACATCGCCTGTATTCAATTGGTTATAATTACTGACTGGTATATGCCCCACTATTCCGCTACTATCGAACCAAAGTCTAGCCACAGCAGAACTTAACATCTGAATTGACGGTCGACTGAAACCATAATACCCTCCGGAACAATATCCATCACTAGTAGATGGAGAAAGAAAGGTAGTATGGTTGCTGATTAAATTAAGATTGCCATCAAAAATAGCTAAGCCAATATTACCGCATTCTCTGGCAGACGAAGGATAATCATATAATACTGAAGTGTAATATACTAACAAGTTGCTGCCATCGGAAGATATTTGCACAGCGGGATCATTGGCTTGGTAAAAAGCACCCTGATTCCAGCTGCTCCGCGGAAGAAAGCACACAGAAGAATCGGGTTCAATGACATATTTGACAAACCGCCAATTGATTCCATTATCAGACTCTGCCAATGCAATAGAATCACGGGCGGCAACAGTTCCCGGCGGATTGCAATAAAGAGAAACACCAAAAAACATCAAGTATTTGTTATTGTATTTAACAACGCTTGGAGAGTAAATTGCCTTGACATTACCGCCAGCCGCGCCATTCATGGAAGCCGGCAACGGAATATCGGCCGGTCCAAAGATTTTTTGATAGGTCCAACTAAAATTGAAATCGTCTTGAAAAGGAATATTTGAATCCGCTTCAGCATCTTGAACGACAAAAATAAAAACGCCAGGAAAAAAAATAACAATTAAGAATAGTAAAGTGATTTTTTTCATTTTTTAATTTTCAAACCTATAACCCGATAAATCCTTCTTTAATATTATCCACAATCATTTCTTCCATTTTTTCTTCGCCCATAAATTCCATGAAAATCTTATTCCATAAGGCCTCCTGCTGATGATATAAATATTTACCCAACCCACCATGAGTTAAAGAAATTATATTATCCAGCAAATCAAAACTGACGATTTCTTCCCCCTTCTTGCCGGCCGGCAAGACCATACCGACAAAATCATCCATTCCCTGCCAAAAATCTAACTTTGTTTGCGGATATTTAACGGCTAATATATCCATTTCTTTTTCCGCCTTAAACCAATGGATAGTCTCCGGATTAACGTGCGGCTCAAACAGCCGCGGATCCTGCGGATCAATTTTTGCCAGATAACGCTGAACAATCCGCCATTTTACGCCTTCGCCAGATAAAACACCTGCGCTAACCTTGCCAGATAGAAGGTTAACTACATTTTCGCCAAAGCCGGTTTGTCCGGAATACTTTTTAAATAATTTAGCATAAAAATCAATTTCGTGAAGATAATGCAAAATTAAACTGAAAGTTTCCAGCGACTGGCCCGGAAAGTTATCTTTTTTTATCGGAATAATAAAAACCATGCCTAATTCTTTCAAATGGCTAATGTTATGCAGTTTTTTACCAACAAATTTTTCGGCGATTGACAGCCATTTTTCCGAAAGGACCCGCACTTGCGTCTCCCGCACCTCAAAGTTATCGGCAATCAAATCATGATACGGCCGCAAATATACCTCGTTCAGCCAGCGCTCGTCTTCCACAAACCTGAGTGCCGCCATAATTTCATAAATATCCTCCTTTTCCAACATCTCTTTAGCTGTTGAATAACCAAGAGCCGCTAAAATATTTTTGGGCGGATTAAGCGTTAAAAAATTATGCAACTTCTCTTCTTTTATAAAATATCCCGGTTCCAAATTAGTGACCTGTTTAGTTACATCAAGCATCGTACTACAGCAAGCCTGCTGGCCAAAATCCGGCTTACCTAAAAATTCATAAAAGGCTGTGTCGGCCTCCTGGGTTTTTTTGAGCAACGCCACCGCCACCATTTGCGCGTCAGCCTTATCCGGCGCAATATCCAATTCGGTCATCTTGCGGTTAACCATTAAATCATTTTCAGCTATAATCTTTTCCGCGATGCCTGTCTTGCCGGTTAACCGCTCCATATCGTTAAATAACTTCTCCAAGACATTTTCCGGCGTTCTTAAAAGACGAGCTATCTTTTGAATATGGTCCATAATATTTATATTATTTATAGATTTTAATTAATTACTTTTACTTTTTCCCATTGCCCCCATTCCCCTTTTTTCAATAAGCCGTTTTTAGCGCCGAGCTGCTGGATGGTAGCGGTGGCATTAGCCGTGCCTAATTGGATCGCTTCAGAAATTGTGCCACCACGGACGATAACCGAAGCAAAACCAGAACCGAAAGCGTCGCCAGAGCCAGTCCGATCGACATAGCCGGATTCAGGAATGCCGGCGCGATAAATAATTTTACCATCCGAGACCGCCACGCCTTCCTTGCCTTTACTCATCACGGCAATACCCGGCACCAACTCGTCAAATTTTTTAAACAAAGCCTCTTCATTTTTATAATCAACGCCGGTTATTTGGCAGGCTTCCTCCTGGTTAACCAATAAAATATCGATTTTGTTTAATAAATTTTTTAATGCCGGCAAATCATTAGTCAGCTGGTCATGGCCGGGATTAACCGCTAATTTAATTTTATGCTCAGCGGCAAAATTAATCAGCGGCGCAAAAACTTTCGAAGCGGCGCCCGATAAGCCAGAAATATAAAACCACCGGGCTTTTTTTATTTTCTGCCAATTGATATCTGCCTCGCTTAATTGGTGGCAAGCACCCTCATAAACCAAAATACTGCGATCACCATCAGGCGCCGAAAGAATAATTGATTGTGAAGTCTTATATTGCGCGCTTTTTTTGATAAATTTTATTCCCGCGCCTAATTTTTTCATTTCGGCAATGATCGCCTCGCCATTTTCATCGCCGCCAACCAAACCGGCATAGGCGGTTTTAAGGCCCTGCAACGCGAAAGTTGCGGCCGCGTTGGTGCCGCCGCCGCCGGACGCAAAAATCAAATCTTCTAAATAAACTTTGGCGCCGGCGCCCACCGCCAAACCCTTGCCGTTGACGAAATCGCCGCAATTAATAATTTTAAAATCACGGCTCCGCGCGAATATATCGCGTGTCGCCGAACCAAAAGTGATAATATCGAGCATGCTCGATATTATCATCCCGAGAAGAGAAGCGACGAAGAATTTCATCTAAAAAGAAAAAATTATTCGTCTAGCTACACGGCCTCAGAATGACAAATTAATTTATTATATTTTTTATAACGCCTCCAATATCTGTTTCTTAATTCCCTCCTTATCAAAATCAGCTAATTTATAAACCTCCGCCGGCGGACCGGATTTCAAAAATCTATCTATTTCAATCGTCCGCTTTTCATAATCCGCTGGTAAAATAAACCGGTCTAAAAACCCCGACCAGCCATTATGGAGTGTAATAACATATTGCCGCTCTTCGTCAGACAAAATATCCTGCGCTTTAGCCGGATTATTACGCCGAAATTCTTCAAATAGCTCCGGCGAAGTCACAGCAATAATTTTTATATCCAAACCCTGTTCTAAATCCGGCAAAATTTCCAGCGTGTTCGCCATCACCTGTCCGCCGCAAATCGCCAACACTTTTTTATTCTTACCATTATTAGCAAAGGGCTTAAAAACATAGGCGCCATTTATCGCCTCTATCGCCGGCGCCGGCGTAAAATCACCATAAGCGCCAGCGGTTCGCTTGAAAACCGGCGTATTCGGCCTCATCACCGAAAAAGCGACCGGCTCGCCTTTGGCCATCGCATAAAAAAGCATTTCAATCGCTTCATTAGCATCCAATGGCTTATAAACCTTAATGCCCGGATAAGCATCATAAAGCGACATCCAAAACATCCCCTGATGCGTCGGCCCGTCTTCGCCGGTCTCCGGGCCGTCGTGGGCCGCCAGCATAATAAAAAATCCCTTTCGTGCCGGATTAACCGCGTTGCTAATAACAGCCATGCGCACCGAATTCGCCATAATGGAAGTAAAAACGCCATAAGTGGAAAAAACGCTCATCGCTTGATAGCCGCCAGGCAGAATGTCCTGCGTCATAGACGTTGACATCATCGCCATATTTTGTTCGGCAATGCCAAAACGAAAACCGCGGCCTAGCGGATTTTGCGGACCAATAATGCCGTAAACATTTTCTGCCGCTACGGTTAAAATTGATTTGGCCAAATCGCCGGAGCCGACATAAAAAAATGCCGTTTGCCCCATCAGCCACTTGAAAAAAGCTTCAGTCGCCTTGCGAATCGCCACCGGCTCGCCTTCTTTAAAAACTAATTCCGGCGGCAGAACTTCCGGCCGCCTGATAGATTTATAATCAACGATTGGCCGGCCTAATAAAGCCACCTTTAATTCTTCTTCCAGCTCTTTTTCCGGCTTGATTAGATTTTTATCCGCCGCTAAACGTTCAACTAGGTAGGCCGCACTGTCATCAGCCAAACAAGAAATTACCGCTTCAATATCTTTTTGTGATTCACCCTCAACGCCGGGAATATCAAAACCTAAATTTTTCATAATTTCTATATATTCCGGATGGGGCGCCGGCGTGCCGTGCGAATCGGCCGTCCCGGTTAATTTACCGTAATCCTTGCCTTTAATGGTATGACAAATAACTACCGTGGCGCGGCCATTGCTAAAACTAACCCGCGCTTTTTTATAAGCATAAGCTAATTCCAAAATATCGTGACCATCAACTTCAATGATATTCCAACCGGAGGCCAGCCAATAATTAACATACGGCTGGCTAATAACCTCTGTTATCGGCCCATCAATGCCAAAACCATTATAATCTAAACTGACAATAATATTATCGGCGCCCATAGAAATAATGCTATTGCGCGCTTCAAAACTCATCCCCTCTTCGGTCTCGGCATCACCGGCCAACACAAAAATTTTAGCATCTAAACCGTTTGTTTTTTGCAACAGCGCCAGACCAAGCGCCACCGAAAAACCATGCCCCGAAGCGCCGGTGCAAGCATCAGCCAGCGGATAAGTTGATTCCACATGGCCGCTCGGCCCGTCGCAATGGCGGAAACGCGCCAGACACGTTGGCAGAACCGTGCCTAATTTTTCTTTATCAATTTTTTGGCCCTGACGAGATAATGACTCTGATATCAAAGCTAGGGTCGCATGAAGCAATGGCGTGCAATGACCGGCTGACCAAACAAGACGATCACGACCCGGATGTTTCGGCTCTAATGGATCAAACGCCATAACTTCGGACAATAAAAGAGCCAGCATCTGCTCAACTTTGGAAGACGAACCGCCCGGATGGCCGGATTTTACACTATCAATCGCAACAAAAGCTAAACCGCGAATAATTTTGGCTAATTGTTCGGTTTGTGCCTTATCGATGCCGGCTAAAGGAGCTAGGGCTAGCTGGCGCAGATCCAAATAGGCCCCGCCTTCAACTAAATGCTGAAAGCGTTGCGGCTCGGCTTTTTTTAGTGCTTCTAATTCTTCATGATTAAGAATGTTATACATGAAAATAATTTAGACAAAGGATATTAACCTTATATTTTTATTTTTAGTTTTTATACTTTTATAAACTTATTTTAACATTATGCCTCTTTATCCGCAACGCCATGATTCAAAAATAAATGATAATCCCGGGAAAAAAGTTTCTGAGCCAAACAAAAAATGCTGTAAGTGATAAAAAAAGCGGCAAAAACATCAATAGAATAATGCAAATGTCCTAATAAAACTACAAAACCGAAAAACATTGAACAAAGAATGAAGAATGTCCTCAAATATTTTTTTTTCCAAAAAAGTAAAGCCAAAAGATAAGGAAAACCGGTATGAGAAGAAAAAAATAAATCATTGCCAGAAGAAATATTCTGGATGAAACGGCCCGGATCAATAAAAGAATGGTTCGGCGGCACGGCTAAATGCGTCAAAATAATAAAAGCCGAACGGATTAAAATAAAGACTGCAATGGTTTTAACGGCAAAGGGAATTTTTTGCGGCTCTTTAAGCAAAAAGATAATCGCCAGCGCTATAAACATCGCAAATCCTTCCACAAAAATAAAATTAACATTAATAACCGGCAAATTATCAAGAATTAAATCAGAAACATAATTGCTGGCGCGATTGGAAACAAAAACATTAGCGGCATAATTAACAAAAAAACTAAAAAGCAAAAAAAGAAAACCCAGACCGGCGTTCAGATAAAAATACCTTTGCGGCCATAATGATTTATGGTCACGAATAGTTTTTTTTATTATTTCTATGATTGACATTTCTTTTTTAAAAAATATCTCTTATACTTAAACCGTAATAATAAATAAGCCTAAACAGAAAATCGTCACCCTTTGGCTTTATAAATCGACTATATTAATTATAATAAATCCGCGATAGGACAACAAGCTCATCAATGATCCTTCCTTTTGACCAAGCTATTGCCTGGCTTCTCCATTTCCGATATTTAGCCCTCTTCCCCATCGTGGTGGCAGAAGGGCCGATTGCCACAATTTTAGCGGGATTTTTTTGTTCTCTCGGCTATCTTAATTTTATCTTAGCTTATTTGATTATCGTCGCCGGCGATATTACCGGTGATGCCGCTTATTACGCCATCGGCCGTTGGGGGCGGGAAAAATTCATCGGGCGCTGGGGCAAATATATCGGCCTGCCTTTGGAACGCATCGACAACATAGAAAAACATTTTCAAAAACATGGCAGTAAAACCCTTTTTATCGGCAAAATGGCGCACGGCATTGGCGCAATTTTTTTAGTCGCTGCCGGTTTAGTTAGAATGCCTTTTATTAAGTTCATCTCGGCAAATTTTATCGCTACTTTGTTTAAATCATTGATTTTACTGTTAATCGGTTATTTTTTTGGCCAAGCAATAGTCAAGATAAACTCTGTTTTGGAATTCATCAGCGCCGCCTCAATCAGCGCCGGCCTTATCGCTATCTTATTTTTTTTCCATTATTATAAAAAAAGCGGCGATAAAAAACTTTAATGAACAACGGTTATCTTAAAGAAAATTTTGTCCAAACCGACGCGGGTAAAATTTTTTATTATTCCCAAACGCCCTTTCCCGGCCAGCCAACGATTATCTTTCTACATGGCCTTTCTTCCAATCATAGCACCTGGAATTTTGCCGTTGGCGCCGCTGAAAAAATGGGTTTTAATTTTCTAGCCCTTGATTTGCGCGGACATGGCCATTCCGATAAAAGTAAAAAAAGAAACTTATACCAAATTCCGATTTTTGCGCATGATCTTCAAGAAGTTATTACCAAAGAAAATATTAACCAGATTATTCTAGTCGGCTATTCTTTTGGCGGCCAAATTGCACTGGACTATGCCCTGCGCTATCCGACCAAAATAAAAAAACTCGTTTTAATCAGCACCAACCATGTTAATCCCCTGCGATACAAACACTTAAATTTCCTGACCTGGCCGGCCTATGGCGCGGTCAATCTATTGGCCTGGTTATTCCTTTGGCAAAAGAGAAAAAAATATTATTATTTTGACCAGGCCAAAGACAGCGGCTATTGGCGCTCCACGCTCAAAGGTTATCTGACTATGCCGCTCTCGGTTAATTTTTGGCTGCTGGCGCAAACCGCCTATCTTGATTTCCGCCATAACCTGGATAAAATCGCCTGCCCAACGCTTTTAATCAGAAGCCAATCCGACCCGTTTCTATCACAAAAAGAGGTTAATGATATGAAACAAAAAATAAAGCTTTCTGAAACTGCAGTTATTAACGAACCGTCACATTTTTTGGCCTCGCGCCATCAAGAAAAAACCATGAAAATCATAAGTGAATTCCTAAAAGAAAAAATATCATGAAAATTGCCATTTTTAGCGATACTTTTTTACCGCAGGCCAACGGAGCGGCAACCACTGTTTATCAGTCGGCAAAAAGCTTAATGGACTTAGGCCATGAAGTGGCAATTTTTTCAGCGGCTAAAAATTCAAAAAAATATATTGAACAAAAATATAATAATTTAAAAATTTTTTCCCTACCTTCCTTCCCGGCTTTGGTATATCCGACCCAACGGCTGGCTTTGCCTTTTTTACTTTCTTTCAACCAGCTTAAAAAATTTAAACCTGATATTATCCATACCCATACTCCTTTTGCCGTCGGCTGGGAAGCAATTATTGAAGCAAAAATTTTAAAAATACCGCTCGTCGGTACGCACCACACTTTTTATGACGATTATTTAAAGCACGTCAAGCTAGACTATAAATGGGGTAAAAAATTTTCCTGGAAATATACTGTAGCCTATTATAACCGCTGCGATTTGGTTTTAAGCCCCAGCCAAACATTAGCTGACGCGCTTAAAAAACAAGGCCTCAAAAGACCGATTGCGGTTTTGCCCAATTCTTTGGATACAGATTTTTTTTATCCATCGGTTAATTTTAAAGCTAAAAATGCCCTTAAAAAACTCTATGGCATTAAAAACAAATCGCTTATTTTTCAGGGAAGATTAAGCTATGAAAAAAGCCTGGATATTGTTTTAAAAGCTTTTGCCTTAATGCTGAAAAAAGATCCTGGCCTGCAATTAATGATGGTCGGCGACGGGCCGGAAAAAAATAATTTAGAAAAACTAGCAGATAAATTAAAAATAAAAGACCATGCGATTTTTACCGGCTATATTCCCTATGGCAAAAAAATCGTGGAGATTTATCAGGCCAATGATATTTATCTGACCGCCAGTAAAAGCGAAAATATGCCCATGTCGATTCTTGAAGCCATGGCTTGTGGCCTGCCGATTATAGCCGTTAAAGAAAGAGGATTGGCCGAACTGATAAAAAGCGGCGTTAATGGTTTTTTTGTTAAAACAGACAATCCTAAAAATATGGCTGAAAAAACATTGGATTTGCTTGCTGACAGCGATTCAATGGAAAAAATTAGCCAGTCCTCCCGCCTGCTGGCGCTTGGCTATTCTGATAAAGCGATAAATAAATTATTAGAAGAATTTTATTTAGAACTTTTAAAGAAACGCTCATGAAAATCTGTTTATATTTAGAATTTTATAAATTCCTCGGCGGTATTTTTTATAAAAACATCGGCACCGGTCTGTTGTCATCATACAAAAATCAAAAAAAATCACTGCAATCATTGAGTATTGATTTTACGGAAAAATGGTCTGATGAGTGCAATATCTTACAAATTAATACGCCTTGGCTCTATTCATTGTGGCTGATAAAAAAAGCCCGCCGGCGGGGAAAAAAAGTAATTATTTGGTCGCACGTTACGGCCGAAGACACCCGCGGAGTCTTTTGGTTTAATAAATATTTTTTCGGTTTAATAAAAAAATATCTTAAATATGTCTATAACCAGGCAGATATTGTTTTCTGCCCCAGCGGGCATACCAAATCATTATTAACCGGCTACGGTTTGCCGCTAGAAAAATTAATTATTCAGTCGAATGGCGTTGACGGCTCAATATATTTTAAAAACGAACAAAAAAAAGAAATTTTCAGAAAACAATATAATTTAAACGGATTAGTCGTCGGCACCGTCGGGCTGGTTATTCCCCGAAAAGGCGTGGATGTTTTTATCAATTTGGCTAAAAAACAGTCAGCTAACCAATTTATTTGGTTTGGTAAAATATATAGCCAATTAATGACCAAGGGCGTACCTAAAAATTTACCGGCTAATGTCAAATTCACCGGTTATGTTGATGATGTCAACGCCGCTTTCAACGCACTGGACATTTTTGTTTTTTTATCTTCTGAGGAAAACCAGGGTATGGTCTTATTGGAAGCCGCCGCTGTCGGCCTGCCAATTTTAGTAAAAAAACTGCCGGCCTATCAAGGCTGGCTTATCCATAATGAAAATTGCCTAGTCGCTGAAAATAATGAAGAAGTAAAAAAATATTTAGATCTATTACTGGCCGACGCCACTCTGCGCCAGCGCCTGATCGCCGGCGCTAAAAAATTGGCCGGGCAAGAAGATATTAAAATTCAAAATCAAAAATTATTGGCAGTTTATAACAAATTATCAGGATGATAAAATAAATTATTTCTATGGATAATCACCAATCAAACGCCCCCGGCGTATAAACAGCTATCGCCCAAAGAATCCTGGCCGGGTCATGGAACGGATCTCTCATTCGCTCGCTCCAAGTTTCATTTGCTTCGATATACACAGACACTTTATAATCTTTCCCATTGGAACCATAAATATAACAGAAGCCGCAACTGCTTAAATCCTCTGCGACCGGATCAATGGGCAGCACCGACAAATATTGTGGAGCCAGACCTGGAATATAACCGTTCGGGCCAGAAGTTGGATGCAGCGGCGCATAACATTCACAATATTGATGGGACCACCAAGCTGCTTCGGCATATCCAGGGGGAATCGTCTGATGGTCAATGCTGTATGCCTGGGTTACTGGATAACTTCCATGATCATTATGGTACATCTCCAATGCCTGTTTGATATGGTTTAAACTCGCGCGGCGGTTAGCATCGCGCGCTTTTTTGTTTTGCGACACCACGCCCGCCATAACGATCGCCGCTATCAATCCGGTACAAGCGACCACCACTAATAATTCAACTAAAGTAAAACCCTGTCTATTCTTTTTTGTTTTATCCATATTAAATAAATGATTTTTTAAAACTTTTTATTGATTCACCAGCATTGCTGCTGGAAAAAATCGCCGAACCAACAGCTAAATAATTCGCGCCAGCGGCAATAACTTCTTTGGCATTATCTAAATTTATACCACCATCAACCCCGATTTTAACAGTCGGGTATTTTTGCCGCAACGCCTTAATTTTTTCTAAAACCGCCTTTTTAAATTCCTGGCCGGCAAAACCGGGATTGACGCTCATTAATAAAACCAAATCCAAATTATTAATATATGGCTCCAGCGCTTCAATCGGCGTTTCCGGATTTAAAGCAACGCCAAACTCCTTATCCGCTTGATGTGTTTTTTCCATTAAATCGGAAAAATTATTTATCGCTTCCCAATGAACGATAATTCTTCCAACCTTGCTTTCCAGCCATTCCCCGACCGCTTTCGCCGGTTCCGCCACCATTAAATGGGCTTCCAAAAATAAATTTGTCTTCAATTTTTCTAAATCTGCTGACTCCCCCCAGGTCTTATTGGGCACAAAAATACCGTCCATAATATCCAGCTGGACAGCCTCAACATAAGGCTCAACAGATTTCAATCTAGCCACGAGTTCATCAAAGCTTTTCACAATGACAGCAGGAATAATTTGTATCATAAAATAATCTATTCGCTTTGTTTAGCGCACCAATTTTGGCAAGTAGTATCCGTGTTGCCTTTTTCAGCCATGCAATTAACATAACAACTGCTTTTATCGTTACTTCCGCTCTCCTGATTATCTGTTTCTACAACAGGAACCGGTTGATAAATAGTCACCTCGGCTTTTTGAATTATCTCATTTCTAAACCCCGAAAACCAAACATAACTATTATAATAATTCGCAAACTTGCCATCATAACCCGGTCCATTATAAATGAATCCCTTTGCGCCCGATTCGGCCAATTTTTCCAGCAAACACTTCGTATCTGCCTGCGAGCTGAGCGGCGGAAAATTGCACCAATAGTCCTGCCCTTTGCAGGCGACCTCATCCCCTTGCCCGCCTAATTCGGCAATCCAAAACAATTTTGTTTTATTTTGTTTCGCTTCCAACTTATAAAGCGCCTCATTCAAGCTGGAATTTATTCTTGACCCGCTGTTGCAAGCGTCTTTGATAAAAATATCGAAACCGATGCCATCGGCATATTGGCTGGCGCCAGCGGCGATAACATTATCGTAATTATTGGGCTTAAAAGTTCCAAAATCTACAATTTTAAAAATAACCGGCACGTTGCCAACCATCGCCTTTAACTCTTTGGTATACTCGCCGAGTTTTTGCCCATATTGGTCAGCAGTGTAGGTATTAGGCCAAGTAAAATCATTATTTATTTCATTCCAAATAACCATGGCGCGCAGACCATCTTTTGAGACTGCCGCGGCATACGGTTTCCATGAATCAATTATCTGTTGTTTAACGGCCGGATCAAATAATTTTGACGCATCCTTAATAATCGGACCGGTCAAAAATATAGCGTTGAAAGTTCCACCGCTATTGCTAACCGAAGTGGTAATTGCGTCTAATTTCGCCGGATCTTTATAAATATTGCCTGCATCAGAATCAATCCAGATATTAAGATCCGTTAAATTAAAACTATTGCTAATGTCTTTTATAGCAAAACCGGTATATGGTATGTACGGCTGACCGTCCCACCAAAGCATATGCTTATCATCTATATACCAAGCATGAGATTTAGTGCAATTTTTACAAGTATAATTTCCAGCAGTAAAAGTTGAAGGGATAACAGATGATGATGGAGAAAGATCATCAGAGAACGGCAAAGCGCCCAATGGCTGCTGGCTCGTCTGGGGTGAGCTTGTTCCTGATAAAAAATATTTAAAAATAAAATAACCGCCGATGGCTATTAATAAGACCACCGCGCCAATAATTAAAAACCATTTCCGCTTTTTCACGATGAAGCTTTGGCGGCTTTCGCCTGGCGGAGAAACTGGCGGAATTGAAGTGGCTGGGATCGGTTGTTCCATTCTTTAATTTAATTATTTATTCTGAAAATTTTTCTATTTTTTCCAGCCGCCTCACATGCCTCTCCTCTCCGGAAAATTCCGTGTCCAGCCAAATTCTCAACAGTTTTTTGGCGGTTTCCGCGTCAGTGGTCCGGCCGCCAAGGCAAATAATGTTAGCATTGAGGTGCTCCGCCGCGTCGCGGGCGGTAAATTCATTATAGACGAAAGCGGCACGAATACCGGAAAATCTGTTTGCCACCATGCACATGCCCTGACCGGTGCCACAAATCAAAATTCCGCCGGCATCAGCCGTTTCCTTAATTTTCTTCGCCATCATCACCGCAAAATCAGGATAATCATCGTCCGGTTCCAGTTCAGTATTGCCCAAATCTTCCACCTCATATTCCTGGGCGATTAAATATCTTTTTAATTCTTCTTTTAGCGGATAACCGGCGTGGTCAGCGGCAATATATAACATAGAATTTATAAATCATGAATTAAATAATCAAGGATAAAAATCCTATGATTTATTATTCATAATTTGTTATTCAATTTTTTGATTTTCTTTTTTCCACTCCTTAATTTTCTGATGGTTTCCCGATAGTAATACTGCCGGCACTTGCCATCCCTTAAAATTTTCAGGCCTAGTATACTGCGCGTGCTCTAAATAGTTTTCTTCGCCATGGCTTTCTTCTTTCAGGCTTTCTTCTTTGCCCAAAACCCCTGGCAATAGCCGCGATATCGCATCTACTAATATCATAGCAGGAATCTCCCCGCCTGTCAGCACAAAATTTCCCAAAGATACCTCTTCGTCAACAATATATTCAGCTACTCGCTCATCCACCCCTTCATATCGCCCGCAAATCATGATAATTCGGCCATATTTGGCCAAACGCCGCGCATCAGCCTGCGTAAATCGCTTACCCTTAGCGGAAAAAAGTATCACCCGTGTTTTTAATTTTGAACTTTGGGATTTGAGCTTTTTTACCGCCTTATAAATCGGTTCTACCATCATCACCATTCCCGGCCCGCCGCCATAAGGCTTGTCATCTACTGATTTATGGTTATCGATTGTCCATTGGCGCAAATCGTGTGTTTTAATTTCTATTAATTCCTTTTTGCGCGCCCGCGCCAAAATTCCTTCGCCAAAATACGAATCAAAAATTTTCGGGAAAATTGTGATAATATCAAATTTCATAGTCCTATTTCCATTCTATCATTTTTTGCCAAAAACAAAAGCCGCATTACTGTGGCTTTTGTCTAAAATTAAAAATTGAAATTATAGTTTCAATTCATCAACAACCTGGTCAACATCGCGAACGACGGAACTTTCTTCCGAGCGCATCGGACGCGGACCACGGCCGCCTTCCGGCTCTTCAATTTTGAAGTTAACGCGGGCGTTATGCTTGGCCCCGATAACCCGTAAAAGAGTGCGGATGGCGCGAGCGGTTGAGCCTTGCCGGCCGATAACTTGACCCATATCCTGCGGATTGACTTTGAGAGTTAACAAAACTCCCATTTCATCAACCGTGCGGTCAGTCTTAACCTCGTCCGGATGGTCAACAATGCTCTTGATGACAAAATCAACAAAATCCTGATCTGGATAATTTGCCATGTCTTTCTTTATTTTTTACTGTTATATATACTGTCATTCCCGGAGTAGTCGACCCAGAATTCTCTGCCTACTGCCGTTATTTTTAATATATCACCTGCCGCGTTTTGGTGTCAATGTTAGAAATAAAAAATGCGGGGCTATACCAACCCCACATTTTATACTAAAATATATTTTACTTACTAAATATTACTTTTCTTCCACTGCCGTCGGTGCCTCAGCTGTTTCATTTTTTATTTCCGGTGTTTCCGTTACTTCAATCTTTTCTTCCGCCTTGTTTTCTTCTAAAACCGGTGTTTCAATATTTTCCGCTTTTTTACTTTCTTCCGCTGCCTTAACGGCTTCTGCTTCTTTTGCCTTTCGCGCTTCCACGGTTTTCTTTTTCGGCTGCCAGGCCTTAACTTTTTTCGCTTCCACGATTTTTTCACTCACTAATAAATTATGCACGGTCGGCGAGGCCTGAGCGCCTTTAGACAACCAATACAAAATCCGATCCTGTTCAAAATTCTTGGTTTTCAATCGCGGATTATAATGCCCTAAAATTTCAATAAATTTGCCCTTAACGGAACTCTTTTTATCGGCCAAAACAACCCGATAAGCCGGGGCATTCTTTTTACCAATTCTAGTAAGTCGTATTACTAACATATAAATAAAGCTACACTAAAAATAAATTATTGTCAAAAATTTTATCGCTTTACTGTCTTGGCTAAGCAATAAACACAAAGACAAACTCCAGTTAAAATCTACTTGCTATTTCCGTTCCATTCCTTCACCCGCAAAGCATTTTCCGCCGCCTGTTGCTGGCCTTCCTGTTTAGATGAACCCTCGCCCTCAGCCACCAGTTCACTTTCTAAAAATACGCCAATTTTAAAATGTTTAGCGTGGTCTGGTCCCCATTCTTTCAGCACCTCATAACTGGGCGTGATCCCCACCCGCTCCTGCGCCTCTTCCTGAAAAACACTCTTCGCATCACGGTATGAGCCGGTTTCTAAAATCTGTGGCAAATGAGTTAGAATATTTTTTTCAATAAAAATCTTTACTGCCTCAAACCCTTGGTCTAAATAAATCGCGCCAATCAATGCTTCCATGGCATTGGCTAAAATACATTGCCGCGCCCGGCCAGTATCTTTAGCCTCGCCGCGGCTCAAAAGCACAAAATCGTTTAAATTTATTTCTTCCGCCACTTCGGCTAATTTTTTGGCGTTAACCAGCGCCGCCCGCCAATTGGTCAGCTCGCCTTCCGGACTATTATAATTTTTGAATAAATTTTCCGTAACAATCAATTCCAAGACCGCATCGCCTAAAAATTCCAACCGCTCATTATGATCTAGCTGAAAACTCGGATTTTCGTTCAAATAAGACCGGTGGGCCAAAGACTGTAATAACAAATCTTGATTATCAAATTTAACACCAATCCTCTGCTCTAATTTAGATAGATCCTTCATTTAAAATTCATATAACACAAAACATGTAACATGTAACTTTTGCTCAAACCGACGCATATCCAGGCCGGCAGAAATTTTGTTACATGTTGTATGTTACATGTTATATGGTTTATTCATCTTTCTGCGGCTCGCCGATTTCACGATAAATTGTCCCGAGGACGCCATTGACGAATTTACCAGAACTCTCGCCACCAAAATTTTTTGCCAGCTCAATTGCCTCATTTATTGCCACCTTAGGCGGCACTTCCTGGCGGTTGCCAAAAAGCAATTCGTATAAACCTAGGCGCAAGATATTGCGGTCAACCAAAGTTATCTGCTCTAAGGGCCACTCCGGCGCCGACTTAGAAATAATTTTATCCAGCTTAGCCAAATTATCAATCACGCCATTGACTAAACGTAAAATGAAATCTCGGCCCTCTATTCCCGGCCCAAATTCTTGGATATTTTTTTCTAAAATCCCTTCCAGCTTAGTTGCCTCCCGTCCCCAAAAATCCCATTCGTAAAGGGTTTGCATGGCAATGGAACGAGATAAATGACGATTAGCCATAAAATTATTTTGATTAACGAGGACGACGTGCCCCGCCGTTGCGAAACAGATCATCCGAGCGCTATCAAAATACAGGGGTTTTGATACCCTTTATTTACTTTCCTTGGCTTTTTCTTCCTGCTCCGCTAGCTCCTTAGCGCGTTTCTTCTGTTCCCGCTTGGTCAATTTTTTCATCACATCAATAACCTGCCGCCCTTGATAAGTGCCACAGTTTTTACAAGCCTGATGCGGTAAAACCGGGCTGCCGCATTTCGGGCATTTTGACAAGCTTAAGACCTTCAGCGCTAAATGCGAGCGCCGCCGGTTCCTTCGTGATTTAGTGTGTCGTTGTCTTGGTATTGGCATGCCAATATTGTTTAAAAATTATTTAGTAAAAGGTATCAATCCCATATTATCCAATAATAATCTTGCTTCCTGATTATTTTTTTCTATCATCAGCGCCCGCTGCCAAGCAGCCCGCGCTTCGGAAAAATTTCCCACTTGATAATATATTTTGCCCAGCGCCAGCTCGGCAGCAATAAATTTTTTGTCCAACCGCAGGGCTTTTTGAAAATATTCTATTGCCTGATTGCCGGTTTCTTTATTTTCAGCGTATAAAATCCCTAAATTATATAATACTTCCTTGGAACCGGCATATTTTTCTAGACTTTTTTCAAAAAATAAAATGGCTAAGTCATCGCGTCCGATTGTCTGAAAAAATAAGCCCAATTGGTTTAATTCTTTAATATCCTGACTTACTAATAAATCCTGCGCTTGAACCGTTAATTTATCCCCCGTTAAAGCGTGCTGCTTTATTAAAGAAGCATAGCCAGGAATATCGCGCACCCAAATAGCAACCGCACCATCGAGGTAAACCATTGTCCAGCCGCTACGGATAGGCATTATCTCTAAAAATCTCCTGCCCCAGGGCGTTTGATCGGTATGCAAGAAAAACACATAATCCAGACCGTATTCTTGCGAATATTTATTCCAAACCGCCTCATCCTGCTGCATCGGAATATAAACCCGCTGGAAAAAATCGGCTGGATAGGCTTCGGGCCGGCCATCCACAAAAATCTTTTGTTGTGGATATAACCGCCAAATCAGATAACCGCCAATGTCAAAATTATTGAACATTCGGCCGGTAATATTTTGTTCTTTTAAAAAATCAACCGCCTTGGCGGCGCCCGGCGGAACGATTAAACCGAATTTTTCATTCCTATTTGCCTGTAAATAATATTTGTTAGTTACAAACAAATAAACGCCTCCGATTAGAATAACAAAAATTGCCGCTAGGGTCAAGAGGCGTAAAAAGACGCGCCATAATGAACGGCCCCAGCGAACAAAATACTTATCATAATCTTGGCGCGCCTGAGAGAAATTAACGGCCAATATCGGCCAAATCGCCAACCCCAGCAAGGGAAAGTTCCGGATCGCCCGCCAGGATAAAACCACGAACAATAAACCGGTCAAAAAATAAAATAACCTAAAACGGCGTATATTGATTATAAAGCTCAAAACCAAAAGAATTACGGTTATTTTGAAAAAAACAATCGTCGGATTATCCATTAATGTTTCCAAAAAAAACGGCGACTGGTTCTCTGCGATAGAATAACCATAATTCTTAAAAATCACTAACGGATAAAGCAAGCCGCGCCAAGTATTGGGATTAACAAGACAAACCGCGCCTAAAGCCAAGCCGGAAACCGCTAAAAATATAACGTGCCTGATAAAGGCTTTTCTCCTGTCTAATTGGAATAATTCCCTCCGCCTAACCCAAAGCCGATCTAAAAAGAAAAAGAAGAAAATTACCGGCCCAAAAATAAATGAAATGTGCAAGTTAACCCAAAACAATTGCAGCGGCAATAACAGCCAAAATGACCAATTAATCCGCTGGCGGTTTTTTTCCAAAATATACAAAAACAATGCTAAAATCAGCCAACCAAAAACCTCAGGCCGGATATCAACGCGCTCGGATAACAGGCCTAGGCATAATAAACCGCCTAGAATCGCGGTAATAAAAAACTTTTTGCGGTAAACCAGCAAAAAAATAATGGCAAACGTTGCCAACACGAGTAAAGTATTAAAAATAATCAGCCCCTTGATGCCGATAATATTATACAAACCATAATAAATAACCTCGCTCAACCAATGATGATTAATAAAAGAAAAATTCGGCTCGGCATAAGAGTATAAATTGGTTGTGGGTACGCTTTTCGTCTGCCAAATAATCTCGCCCGTTTTTAAATGCCGGCCCAAATCCTGGTATAACGCCGTGGCATTATGCAAAAAAACCGCCGCCACCAGCGCGAATAATAATAAAATCAAACTCCCCCGTAAAATCTTGGGCCAAATGTTTTTTGACTTGTTTATATTTTTTTCGTCCACTTGAGTTAGTTTAACTTTATTTCATTTTACCATAAAATAAAAAGCCCCGCACGGCGTTCGGTAAAAAAATACCAAAAAACACCGTGCGGTTTGAATAAAAAATCAAAAAAATATACCCCATAATCACTTAACCGCCGCGGGCATTAAAAAGAGCAATAGCCCTTTTGATTTCGCGAATTAATTCGCCTGTGATTGTTTCAACGGCAACCCCATACGATGCAATAAATCCTTTCGTAT
>Ga0209211_10001552_pt1 | contig 43156 bp, 46 predicted proteins | sample RifGroA2_FD_183992 | JGI IMG/M metagenome (GOLD analysis project Ga0209211, IMG submission 183992) | Groundwater microbial communities from Rifle, Colorado, USA - Groundwater A2 (SPAdes) (version 2) | ecosystem: Environmental > Aquatic > Deep subsurface > Groundwater | place: Rifle, Colorado...
CGGCACTTTCGCATAAGCGTCTTCCGGCGGGGTCCGCGCTTCAATTGTGCACATCAGCCATTTTGTTGAGCCCAAGCGCATCTGCAGGCCCTTCAAAAACAGTGAAAAATAAGGTTTTGTGGATGCGCCTTTTCCTTCAAAATCGATGTCTATTCCGTCGAACCCCTTCTCAAACACAAGCGCCGAGATTCTATCTTCAAGCGCGATTCGTTTTTTATCGTTCTTCAGAATCCCAGCTATGAATTCTCCGTTGCTGTTCATTACCGTGGGGATTATTCGCACATTTCTTTTCTTCGCTTCTGTGATAAATGATACCCACGGTTCGGCGTCCAATTTCCCGTTGTCCACGAGAGTGCCGTCGTTTTTAAGCGTATAGACGAACGGATTTATTTCCGTGAATACATCCAGATGCTGGAGCGCATCCGCCGTTCCTGTTGCCGTTCTCCAATACGGTATCCATCCCGATATCTCAAACGGCTTTGAGATAATAGCGGCATCTGCGCCCGCGGGCAATAAAAAAAGAACGATAAAAATTACGGCTCTCAAAATATGTCGGCTTCTGCTCATGGTATTAGTGATACATCAGAAAGTGACCGCGGTTTTCTTCCATGTTTTCGTAGAGTATTCCGAAAATCCGTGACCAGAAAAGGAGTGTACTATCTTTCCATTCTTCTTGAGAGTGCCCGTGAATCTCGAGATTTGCTCGGCAACGCATGGCCTTGGGAGCAAAGGGGAGATTTTCATAGAGATAGTATCCATTCGCACTGGAGCATACGCGCAATCAAGCGTATATGGACCCTTTTTCATTTCAAACCGGGTTTTCGTCGGCATCTTAATTCCCGTAATTGCTTCAGTTCCCCATTCTCGTTCAAGGATTTTGAATGTCTTGCCGTCGAAATCAACAACATCGTGATTTATTTCTGCGTATGCATAAGTCTTATATAAACGTCCCCACCTGTACATAGCGCCGAAGACAACTGAAATATTCTCATCATTAAACTGCGCCCATTCCCATCGAGTAGAAAAAGGAAGCGCCTCTCCCCAATTCGTATCGGAATACCCAAGTGCATTCAACTGAATGGGAGCACCATTGATGGAAATTGTCCCTGTAACGCGCGCTCTCGGCATTTTTACCATCCAGCTGACTTTTTCCCATGACAGTATTCCAAAATTTCTGTCGCTGTATGCGTCTATCGTCGGCGTACTCTGCAGATATTCCAGATTCCACGACACATCGGCAACACTGCCAGTAATTGAATAGTTATGCGGGGTTTTCTCGTTTAGCTCTGCGTTTCCCATTTTGACACTGGCCGTGTGAGTGTCGAACTGGATTTTGTCCATCGGGATTTTCACGGCTCCTCCATAGAATTTTCCTCCAAGAAGAACGCGGGCTACAAGCCAGCCCGAGCCGAGAGCGGTCTTGTGTTCAGGGTCCAGAGCATAATAGATAATGTACCCAGCCATATCCCCTTCTGTAAAATTCAGATACTTCCATTCCATATACTGGCCATCGTGCTTCCCATCTCTGAAATCCAGATAATGCCACCTGTCCTTATGCGGCGCGGCGTATTTTGAGATTGTATCAATTTCTTGTTTTGTCATTTTGTCATTTCTAACCGGATTCATTTTCATTCTTCTCCGACTTTTCCGCGGTGTCCGATGGTTTACTATTAAAAATCTTCTCAAGGTACGTAATGATTATCACAACAACGACCGTGATAAGACCGGCATAAACGAACTTGGCCGTGAGCGTGTCGGTCGCGAGGGGAAAGAGATATTGAATGAGTTCCTTTATCGCATCGTTCCAGGCGAGACCCGCGACCAATCCAAAAGCCCCGCCGATGTAGGTAAGCGCCTTCTCGCGCATCCCGCTTTTCAAATCGTCCATTTCAACAATATATCACAAGAAGCCCGGCGGATTGTAATTAAAATAGTGATGGGCGGCCACGCGGGACCGCCCATTTTCGCCGAAGGACTCGCCGCTACACGAGTAACACGAGTACGACCGCGATGATGATGGCCACGATGGCCACCATGTACGAGGTTGGGTAATTTTCTACCCCCCGCACGACAGAAATCTGCCCGAGTGCCCTGCACCGCCTGCAGGTGCCCGACAACCCGTAGTGGTACTCTTCATCGTCCCTTCCACACGACCTCAAGTAGGCCGTGTGCGCGAAAAGCCGCTCACTTAGGGACCTACCGCGGTGCCCTTGGCGCCTTCTTTTCTTACTCACGATTTGTCTCCTTTTGACTGGGGTTATCAAACCTCCACCATAGGTCGGCGCCATGCCGCCTTTCATGCGAAGTTCGATCTGTTCCAGTCAGCCGAGATTGTAGCACTTGCAACACAAAAGTCAAGTTGGAGGACGCATTTAGTATTTAGTATTCCGTATTCAGTATCTTTAATCTCCATGTATTTATACAGAATACGGTATACGGAATACTGTATACCGCTTCACTTATGCCTCATCCGGCGCTTGCCTCCGGGGACCTTTGAGTAATTTCTCTTTTTCTTTTTTGCCATTGTGGATATGGTTAGCCGTTCTTGTAATGCCTCTATTCTAGCATGCAATGATGGAAGGCAGTCAGACTGCCAGAAACTGCCAGAAATATACTCGGCTATCTGGCCGGAGTGCGGTTCTTGTTCAAGATACAACGAAGACACTCCTTCTGATTTTTGCGGGTCTTGAGATACTTATTTCCGCAACGGCAAACAGGCGCCTTTTCGCGCTCCGGTTTGGCGACAAATTTACCACGCCATTGAAAGGTTTTTACTGGTGTATTCATATCTATGCGATAATAATACATTTAAACCCTGTCGTCAAGCCACGACCTTATATGCTTATTCGCGCGAATAAGCATATAGTTTTTGGAGCTGGTTTCTCATAGTTCCTATTATTTCGAGTCTCCTTTCAACTTTTCTGCCTTGATCTTGTTTAGGATTTTCTTTACCTCATCAAGACTATCTACATCTAGTATGGAAACGGGGACGGGTTTCAAGCCCAATTTCTTTAGCGTTGCAATTCTCTCTTTGAGAACCCTCGGTGCAACTGCATCTGTTTTTGTAAGAAATACGTATTCCGTCTTGACAGAAAGAAGCGGATTGTGGATTTCCAATTCATTGCGAATAATTTCATGATCTTGCGCGGGGTCTTCCGACTCCGCGGATATTAAATGGAATATCGTCGTCGTGCGTTCAATGTGTTTAAGAAATTTTACGCCTAGCCCCTTCCCTTGCGACGCTCCTTCGATAAGCCCCGGAATGTCCGCTATGATGAGTTCGTAATATGCGCCGAGATGCGGTTCAAGAGTCGTAAAAGCGTAATTTGCCACTTTGCTTTTTGCCGCGGTAAGCTCGTTAAGAAGGCTGGACTTTCCCGCGTTGGGCAACCCCACGAGGCCGACATCGGCGATAAGCCGAAGCTCAAGATGATATTCGCACACATCTCCCGCCAATCCCTCTTGAAATTGAAGCGGAGTGGTGTTTATCGCCGAGCGATATTTGAAATTCCCTTTTCCGCCCATTCCACCTCCGGCAGCAAGAATTCTCTGGCCGACTTTTATCATTTCCTGCTTGTACCCCGTACCAAGATTAGTGATTGTCGTTCCCGTTGGGATTTTGAGGACAAGGTCTTCGCCGCGCCTTCCGTCAAGAAATCGGCCGCGGCCGTTCTTCCCGTCCTCGGCTTTCATCTCTTTATTGCTCGCGTACGACATGAGCGCGTTTATGTTGGAAACGCCCTGAAAATAGACATTGCCACCGTTGCCACCATCGCCCCCCACGGGGCCCTGCGAGAGTTTAACTTTGTTGAAAGCGACAGCGCCGCGCCCGCCGCGCCCAGCGTGCAGGCGTATGGTGATTTCATCTATTAGCATTTCCGCATGCTATCACGATTGAGCGCGATTTGGGACATTCCAACATTCTGCAGAATGTTGGAATGTCGTGAACTTAAGGATTCTTGTGCAGAAAAGCGAGTTTTTGTTTTCGTGTCCATCTCTTAATCTCCGCCTCGCGAGCGCGGGCCTTTGCGAGCGAGCGGAATCTTTCGTAATGTTTAAGAATCACCGGCCGGCGGATTTTTGTGTAGTGCGCTCCCCCCTTCAATTCATTATGCTCTTTCAATCTCTTCTCAAGATTATTCGTGCATCCGACATAGAGTGTTTTATCGGCGCATAGAAGGATGTAGGTAAAATGTGTCATATGGTGATAGTCTACTACTTCAAGCATATATGAATACAGATAAGCCACAGTACCCAATGCGGATAAACAAATATCTCGCGTCTAAAAAATACTGCACCAGGCGGGAGGCGGATGAAGTTATAAAAAAGGGCAAGGTTTTTATCAACGGAAGGCTCGCTGTGCTCGGCGACAAAATCACGGAGAAAGATTCTGTGGAAGTGAAGTGGCGGGCGAAAAATTGCAGGTACTACGCGTACAACAAACCGCGCGGAATCATAACGCATTCTCCGCAAGGCGATGATGAGGAAGATATCGCGATGATACTGCCGCGCAATCTCAAAAACGTTTTTCCTGTCGGCCGGCTCGATAAAGATTCTTTCGGATTGATAATTCTCACCGATGATGGGAGAATTGTGGACCCGCTTCTTAATCCCGACTTCGTGCATGAGAAAGAATATTGGGTCACGTGCACTGCAAATTTGCCACTCAATTTCAAAGAAAGAATTGAAAAAGGTGTGGACATCGGCGGGTACGTAACCAAACCGTGCAAAATTGAGCTGTTGAGCTACAACAAATTTTCGGTAACGCTCACCGAAGGCAAGAAACACCAGATACGCAGAATGTGCGGGGCGTTCGGCTTGGACGCCTCCGGCATTGAGAGAAAAAGAATTATAAATGTAAAACTGGGGCCTCTCCCGCCAGGCGAGCATCGCCCAATCCAAGGAAAAGAATTGCAGGACTTTCTGAAAATGCTCGGATTTTGATTTGTGCTACGCTTGATATAGGACGTTCGAACCCACACTTGACTAAAAAAATGATATATTAAGACCCTGTGGATACCGAACAGAAACTGTCTCACCGTTCGCTCACAACTCCGGGGCGCGAAGATCTTTCGCCATATCCGCCCGTCGGGCAACTTAGTTTCGAAAGAATCATCGGAATGGATGAGGCGGTACTTGATAGAGCATTTAAGGAACGGCATGGGCTTAACGAAGTATTTAAGCCTGGGAAGCCCGACTATTCTCGGTACTATGCGAAAAAAGAAGAGTCTGATGCGAGACGCCTTGAATTAAAGCGTGTTATTTTAGCGCGTCTTGAGGGAATAGGACTTGGGTCTAAATCCAGAATCTGGGATTGGCATGCTTCGATAAAGACTGATGATAAGAATCCTGAGTCAACCTTACGCGTAATTCTTAGCAACCACCTAACCGACGAATGCAAGCTCCGTATTGAAGAGGTCTGGAAAAGACTAGCGAGGGAAGCTGCTGTTCTGGCTCCATACCCTGAGCTGAAAAAATTAGAAAAACAAGTGCAAACCAAGCTTATAAGTCTTGGCCAGTCACCCCTTTCAATGGTTGATATTTTCAGGACTGAAGAGCTTCCGTCGCACGCGGGCAAGGGTTTGCAAAGTACACGACTGAACCTTGAAACAGCTTTGAAACTGTACCTCTTAAAGCTAGAAGGTCTTTCTCATGCGGACTGTGCACAAAGACTCGGCATCACGGGGAACACAGTTAATAGTTTCTTGAATGATTACGTCACGAAACGTGCCAGAGAAGTATATAGAACGGCTATAGGCTTGAAACCACGCTATAAAAGGTAATCCGCTGTAAAATAAGTTTTTAATAAGTATTCAAAACCAAACCTTAAGACATGGCTTCCATTAGTTTGACAACTTTCGAACCCATCATTTGCGGAAGTTTAACCTAATCAAGAACTTACTTCTCCAAATCCAACACTTCATCAATCCTGATTTTTGCGACGAATTCTGGCACGTGGGATACCAACACCATTGCGCTTTCATAACTATTGAGTGCCTCTGCAATTATTGGAATGTGGCGGAAGTTTATGTGGTTCGTCGGCTCATCGAGGATTAGGATCCCCGGCTCTTGGAGGACAAGTCGCGCGAACGCAACCAGCCCCTTCTGCCCTTCTGAGAGGTCGCCGATTTTCGCGTGTATCATGTCGGCGGTAATTAAGAATCCCGCGGCAACAGAACGCACGTGCTGTTCGGAATGCCTACGCGCGACCGAGTATAGAGAATCAAAAACCGTGTCCTCAAAGTTGAGAGTGGAAAAATCTTGGCGGTAATACCCCACCGTAACTCCTTCAGCGATGCTCGCGCCTTTTAATGTGCTTTTTGCAATCGATTCTAACAGCGTGCTTTTTCCGATTCCGTTCGGTCCCGTCAATAATAGGTGGTCTCTGCGCTTTAGATGGATATTGGCCTTCTGCGTACTTTGCTTATGATTCTTCATCCGGGTGAATGAGGTGATGCCGAGAATCTCGCCGACGATATCTTTCTGTGCTGGAATATGGAATGGTCGGATAGTTTTATCCTCTTTGCGGACATCCACTTTCGCCTCTTCCATCTCTTCCACTTTCGTACGCATTTTCTTCGCGACCAAACGCATCTTGCCTCCCTTTTGGGCAAAAAAGTTCATTTTGTCTTTGTTGGCCTGAATCTCTTTGGCAAGCTGAGCATTTTTCCTGTTCTCCTTTTCCATTCGCAGAGCAATCTCGGAAACCACATCAAAATAATCGCCGACATATTGCTCGACTTTTCGAGTGAATACATCAAGATACAAAACTCCATGCGTAAAAGCGTTCAAAAATCCTGCGTCGTGCGAAATAACGATGCAGGTTTTTGTGTAATCAATCAGGAATTTTGTGAGATGTTCGATGCCTGCTTTATCGAGGTTGTTCGTCGGCTCGTCCAAGAGCAAGATGTCCGGATTCTGGATGAGCGCGGAGGCCAAAAGAAGCCGTGCTTGCTGGCCTCCGGAAAATGATTTTATGAGACGAGAGTGCACTTTCTCATGTCCCCTAAGATTCACAACTTCAAGCGCTTCATCAATTCGCGGGTCTATGTCGTATATCTTTTTGTCGAAACACTTCTGAAAGAATGCGCGGACTGTCAGCTCATATTCTTCGCGCGGCATCACCTGCCGCGCTGTGGCAATCGTTTGTCCATTCTCTATATGAATGCTTCCAGACTGCGGTTGTGAGGCACCAGTTATGAGACCGAAAATCGTGCTTTTGCCAGCGCCGTTTTGACCCATCAATGTTATTTTCGAGCCCTCGCGTACTGAAAAACTCACCTCATCTAGAATGGGCTTCGCGTGTTCGTACTCAAACGACACGTTTTCGAATCTAACGACTATATTATTCGCAGACATTGGAAGAACTTACAGTATATTCGGCCAAACTCAAAGGATTTTCTTAAAGCGCGTTTATTTTGATTAGCAATGCCTCAAGGCGACATCTTGATGTACACCTTGATGGAACATGACACCTTAGGATTACCCTTGCACCACATCAATAGATTTGTCTTTTGGCTTAATAAGGGCTTCCTTACCACGAAACTTTGCTTTAAGTCCTTTTTCTGTTTCTGTTATCCGTATGACCTCGCAATTCTTTATCCCATCCTTCTCCTTCATAACATCCTCTAAAAATATTCCAAGATAGTTCTCGTGTCCGAATGCCAAGATTTTTATATTCTTTTGCATTTTCGAATCACGCACTTTCTTAAGTCCGAACTCTGCAAGGCGCACCAGATTTGCAAAGTCTTTGTCGTACAACTCTCGTGCTGTAGTGATTTCAGGGAGGAATTTCTTGACCGCTTTAGAATATTTAACAAAGTTTTCTCCCCATGAGGAACTTGAAAACTGTGGGTCAGCTTCAACAATTGCTCGCGCTGATTCCCACCGAGCGCGAAACGCAGGGTCTACTTTATCCCAACGCAATGCTCCCTTATTAATCTGGGCATTGGGGTTAAAAACGCTCTGCGCAAGCACATTCCCGATGTTGCGCCACAGATTCTTTAGTACCTTGATATCACCAGCTTCCATCTTTTGCGCTAACTCTTGACCATGGCGGCGAGGTTGGAGCCGCGATACGATTTGCTTGCGCTCGATAATTTGGAATCCTTTCTTGCGCGCCGCGTCCAAATATATTTTTCCCGTCTCAATTGCGCGCACTTGATCGCTCGATGCGAAGAAAAGAACATCTTTATCAGGGTCAAGAGTCGAGAAATATTTCTCTGCTTCTGCTTTTGCAAGCTCAATGCCCTCTGGCGTGAGATCCGGCCATTGCTGATTTGCGATGTCGTCTGCATCTATGGACTTAGTTGGATTGCCGCCTCCCAACACGCCGAGCACAGACCTATAGAAAGCATTGCTGTGCCGAAAAAAGGCAACTTCGTCTTCACGAGGGTTGTTTTGTGAGTTTGTTGGCTTCATTTCTTGCATAAGTTTTTCGCTCTTAGAATCTAGGCAATTCCTTGATTCGAATCAGCCTGATTCTATCAAATAAACTCATTTTCTTGCGTCTAAATCCGAGTTTTCATCTTGGTCAACAGTTCCGATAATGCCTGTCATCCACTTCTCCGTTTTCTCTACGAAAGCGTGAAGTTTTGGATAACGAATTGTGTGCGATTCAATCCATTTGCGAGCTTTAGAAGAGGCAATGGAAAGAAGTATAAGACCGATGACAAGAAATAGAATTCCCTGCAAGAAGGGAAGAGCCAATCCTAAAATGCCGAGAACGATAAAAATCACTGCGGCCGCAAGTACGAGTATCCTCTTGATTTCTTTGTGCATATTTTGCGACTGTTTAAGACCCCGTCCGCCAGCTGGCGGACGGGGTCTTAACTCACTTCTTATTCTTTTTCGGCTTCTTCGCTTCCTTCCTCTGGGCATTGTTTCCTTTTGCCATATTGTTTGAGCGGTTATTAATTATAATGGGTATATTTTAGCACACACCAATCAAAATGCGGCTGCAAATCCTGCGTACACGATACTTGTACATATGTACAAGTATCGTGTACGCCTTGAGAGCAAATGTTTATCCACGTCTATCGGAAACTCGTGCCCATAAATACGTTACTATACTAGTAATGACATTCATCGGGGCTCGCCCAATTTCCCGCGGGGATACTCTGCGTCACCGCTTCTCCACGCTTCTCGATGTGGATGTCGCGGACGATGCTGAGACGCTGAAAACATACAGCCGCGACACCAGCATTTTTGAGCGAACGCCTTCGCTTGTCGTGTATCCGAAAAACGCGGAGGATGTTTCCGCCGTAGTTCACTACGTTCATGAGGCGAAAATGCACGGGGACAATATTTCGGTTGCCGCGCGCTCGGCTGGAACGGATATGTCGGGAGGTCCTTTGACCGATTCTGTCTTAATGGTCTTCACGAAACACATGAATCATATCGGCGAGATAACTGATGATTACGCGGTAACAGAGCCGGGAGTCTATTATCGCGATTTTGAGAAAGCGACCGTCGCACACAACGGGCAAATCCTTCCATCATTCCCCGCGTCCCGAGAGATATGCGCTTTAGGCGGAATGATATCTAATAATTCTGGCGGTGAATTGACGCTTGAATACGGGAAAACGAATCGCTATGTGAGAGAGCTTGACGTGGTGCTCTCCGACGGTTCGCGCGCGACCCTGCATCCTCTATCCTCAAACGAACTGAAAGAGAAAGAGGCAGAGCAAACTCTAGAGGGTTCAATTTATCGCGGAATCCACGAACTGCTCACAAACAAGGCCGAGGAAATCGAGCGAGCGCGCCCGACGGTCACAAAGAATTCCGCAGGATACGCCTTGTGGGATGTGCATGACAAGCAACGCAATACATTTGACCTAACGCAACTTATTACCGGCTCGCAAGGCACTCTCGCATTTGTAACGAAAGCGAAGATGGGTTTAGTCCATAATAAACCGCACCGCTCGATGCTAGTCATCTTTCTTTCCGATATCAATATCCTGCCAGAAATCGTCCACCGAGTTTTGAAATTCAACCCCGAATCATTTGAGTCGTACGACGACCAGACATTCAAACTCGCCGTACGATTTATTTCGCAGATAATCGGACACTTCGGCATCGTGCAAATGATCCAACTCGGAATCGCTTTCATCCCAGAGATGTTAATGGTGCTTTTCGGAGGAGTTCCCAAACTCGTTCTCATGGCGGAATTTTCCGACGAGACAGAGCACGACGCGCTTTTCCAAGCGGAAGCCGCGGAAAGGGCTCTTCACGGGCTCGCAGTGAGCACGAGAATTGCCAAAAGCGAGACGCAGGCGGCAAAATATTGGACTATTCGACGTGAAAGCTTCTCTCTTTTGCGCAAAAACCTTAAGGGATTGTACGCATCGCCTTTCATAGACGATATCGTCGTGCATCCGGATGATTATCCAATGTTCCTTCCGGAACTGAATAAACTACTTTCATCCTACAATTTGATTTATACGATTGCAGGACACGCGGGTGAAGGAAATTTTCACATCATTCCGCTGATGGATCTCAATAAGCCGGAAAGCAAAAAAGCGATTTTGGAACTTCAACCAAAAGTGTACGAGTTAGTGGCAAAATATCACGGCTCGATAGACGGCGAACATAACGACGGGATTATCCGCACTCCATATCTGCCTATGATGTTCGGCGAAAAAATGTGCGACATTTTCGCGCAAGTCAAAAACATTTTTGACCCATTAAATATCCTAAACCCCGGCAAAAAAGTCGGCGGAACTATCGCAGATATCGAGAGGAGTATTCTGAAAAGGTGACTAAGCCGAGTTCCGTGGCGTATGTACAAAAAGCATCACAATAATAAGAAACGCAAAGATGGTGAAGGACATGAGCGGGAATGTGATGTAGCCGAACTCAAAAAGATAGCGCTGGGCGCAATCTACGCCGGTGGAAACTGCCGGACACGGCACAATGCTTGACCCTCCCATTTGCAGATAGTGCTGATAGAGAGCAACCGCTCCGCCGAATACTGAAAATGCGATGCTGTAATCGGCGACGCTTTTGTCGCTTTTCCATATTGCAACGGCAAAAAGCAGTGCTTGCGGATAGAGAAAAACTCTTTGGAGCCAGCACAATCCGCAAGGAAGAACGCCTAGAATTTCGGAATAAAATAATGAAATCGCTACCCCGCCGAGCGACATTAAAAATCCAATCCACAAACCCCACTTCCCCAAAAAGTCGGATATCGGCGCGAGGTCTGTAAATTTCTTTCGCAAGAAAAATAATGCAAGGAATGCGACGCTGACAATTTGCAGGGCAATAACAGCGAGCGCAAGGGAGTAGTTGAGGGGCATAGTTATCAGCTTGTTGCTTGTAGCTTGTAGCTTGTAGCAAAATGCAAATTCATACGACGCTAGTTTCTGGCTACGGGCTACTGGCTACCAGCTACTGGCTTGGTAAAACACATCCGCTCGCGGTCGCTAGCTCCTCCAAGGTGCGCTCGCCAGTCAATATTTCCCCATCGGGAAACACCCACGTCGGGTATCCTGTTATGTTCTTGTCTTTGCAAATCTGCGTCTGCCCCTTTCCATCGGGAGTTGAACATTCTACATACGGCAAGAGTTTCTTAGATTTGCCGAAAAGTTTATTGGTTGCCTGGCAGTGAGGACACCAAAACGCGCCATAGTAAACCGTTCCCGAATCCTTAAGGCATTGTGCGAATCCATCAAGTTTTCCAGGACCCGGCGGGTTCACTATAAAATTTGTCCCGATTCCACCAACGATAAGCGCGAGTACGACTAGCCAGAATATGAGGGCGCCACGTTTCATGACATCAATACTACCAACGATATATACGTATGTGAAGAGGTGCCAAAAATTTGCAAAACTCAATTTGCAATTTGCAAACAAAATTCCAATTTTCAATTTTCAAAGCGGACTTGCCGTTTGATTTTTGAAGTTTTTGATTTCTTTGCAAATTGATTTTTTGAGCTTGCAAGTTCCCACTCGAGGAGACACCTTCTAAAGCTAAGGAGTCACCTCGAAAGCCGCCGACACTTCTATCTGTAAACCGCATCCTGCACACTTGCATCCAATCGGTTTGATGAATTCGTCAAAGTATTCTTCTCCGTAATCAATGCTCAATTCCTCGCTTTTCGCTATGTCGCGGGTCGCGTAAATTAGAATGTGGCTGTCCCGCATATCCGCTTCGCAGTTCGGCTTGCACGAATGATTGATGTACCTTGCGATGTTGAAGCGCGGACTGCCGTCAATTGTCCATTCTCCATCTATCTCAAAAAGATATCTGGAGTCGGAGGTATCTGCCTCCGTAGTTGGGATATGCCTGCCTTTGTATTCAAGAATAAAATCTCCCTTACGAAGCGAAGAAGTGGCAAAAAGCCCATGCCCCGTTCCGGGCTTGGATTTCCGTACGGCAAACCGGGCTTGAAGTATTCGTGTTCGCATATTGATTTCTCAAGATTGAGAGGTGGGCATTATAGACGACAAGAATAATTTTATCCACCGCAACAAAATCGGGCAGTCAGTAGTTAGTAGTAAGTAGTCAGTAGAGAAAAAGCAGAATCCAAATGCTAATAATCTACGCCTAGGCGTAGATTATTAGCATTTTTCTCCGGAGGTTAAACCTCCGGATATTCTGCTTCCGCGTACGTTCCGCATAGAATGGCCTTTACAAATTCCCCCCCCCTGGTACGTTGAAAGTGGTGTTCAACCGGGCGTGGTCATTCTGCTCATCTGGAGCATATGACTACGCCCAACCTCGGGAAGGAGGTGATTTTATGCGCTACCACCGCGCGCAACAAAACAACTAAGCCACACAACCAAGGCTGAAGTGGGGCTGAGATTGTCCCCACAGTTGGGCCACCGGTACGGAAGTGCCGGTGGTTTTCCTTTTTATGCAAGCGGTGGAACGTCCAAGGTCTCACCCAAGAACCAAACCTGCGAGGAGACACCTCCCCTTCAGGTGAGGAGTCACCTCTCAATTCCCGAGAGACCTTGGGAATTTCCAAAATCTGCTATAATCCTGCTGATGATAATAACCTACCATGATGCAACATGCGTACGAATAAGCGCGGGAGATACTACTCTCGTCTTGGGGCCCGTTTCCAAGCAGTCAAAGAATTTTAAGCCGACGAATTTCGGCGCGGATGTGGCTTTCGTCTCGCTCAACCATCCGGATATGAACGGCGTCGAGGAAGCGGGGCGAGGAGATAAAGTGCCTTTTGCGGTCACCGGCCCAGGAGAATATGAAGTCAAAGAAATTACTGTCGCGGGATTCCCGACTAAATCAAAGTACGGCGGAAGTGAAAAGATAAATACCGTCTACGCGCTGAAATTCGACGGACTCTCGGTTTTATACCTCGGCGCGCTTGGCAATACGGAACTTCCGCCTGATGTTCTGGAAATGGATTCGCCGGATATTCTTATAATTCCTGTCGGAGGAAATGGAGTTTTGACTTCAGCAGAGGCACAAAAGCTCTCCGTAAAACTTGAGGCGAAAATAATCGTTCCGATTCTCTATGACGACAAAACACTCAAGCAATTCCTGAAAGAATCCGGCGAAGAAAAAATAGCGCCGGTCGATAAATTGACACTAAAGCCCCGCGACGTGGCCGGGAAGGAGAATGAGGTGGTAGTATTAAGCAGTTGACAGTCGACAGTTTACAGTTGACAGCAGAAATCAGAATCTCAATGCATTTTTCTGTAAACTGTTATCTGTAAACTGTAAACTTGTCGTATGGTTCTCAAAAAAGCTGTCGATAATTTGAGAGGACGTCCGCATCATGAGCGCCGGGCTGTCGCGCGCGGTAGCGCGCTAGTGGTGGTAGGCATATTGTTCCTCGGCTGGGTGATATGGTTTTTTAATAACATCACTGCGAACGGGATACAAATCGAACCGATACAAATTCCAAAACTGAGTGCGTTTAATACGGAATCAATAATAGAAGCGAGGAAACAAGTACAAGATAGTCTAAGTGAGATGAAAAACAGGCTTCCGACACCGGCCGATACTGATCCCCAAGACTAGGAATAGCGGCAGTCAGACTGCTTTCATGGCAGTCTGACTGCCTTTATTTCCTGCATTTTCTGTGATAAAATGACACTAATATGGCTCGAAAGGATGATGGGAAAAGGAAGGGTAAAGAACCGCAAGAAATCCCCGCGCGAGCGGGGGCTGGCATAATCTCCAGAAACATTACGACGGAGATGCGCGAGTCGTACCTTGACTACGCGATGTCCGTCATAACCCAGCGCGCGCTTCCAGACGTGCGTGATGGATTGAAGCCAGTACACCGAAGAATCTTATTCGCGATGCAGGAAGCTGGACTTTCCGCGAACGCGAAGACGCGAAAATCGGCGACCGTCGTCGGAGACGTAATAGGAAAATACCACCCGCACGGCGATGTGGCTGTGTATGACTCAATGGTAAAAATGGCGCAGGATTTTACGATGCGCTACCCGCTCATAATCGGTCAAGGAAATTTTGGCAGTATAGACGGAGATTCTGCAGCGGCATACAGATACACCGAGGCGAAAATGTCCAAACTCGCATCATTGATGATGAACGACATAGACAGAGATACTGTGGATTTTCTCCCTAACTACGACAACACAAAAAAAGAACCTTCTGTATTGCCTGCCGCGTTCCCAAATCTTCTTGTCAACGGAACCCTCGGCATCGCGGTCGGCATGGCGACAAACATTCCTCCGCACAACATCCGCGAAGTGTGCGAGGCGGCAATACATTTGATAGAAGACCCCGAAGCGACGACTGACGACCTTATGAAATTCGTGCAGGGACCCGACTTCCCGACAGGATGCATCGCGTTCAACGAGAAAGATATCGCCCATGCTTATGCCACAGGGCGCGGAGGAGTCGCGGTGCGCGGGAACGCGGAAATAGCTGAGGGCAAGAAGGGCGATTACCAAATTGTCATAACCTCAATCCCCTTCCGGGTTAACAAATCAGACCTACTGACGAAAATCGCCGACCTCGTGCACGAAAAGAAAATTGAGGGTATACGGGATATTCGAGACGAATCTACCAAGGATATCCGAGTTGTTATAGAACTCAAAAATAATGCGCATCCGCAGACCGTGCTGAATTATTTGTATAAGCACACACAGCTTGAAGAAACATTCCACTACAACGTTGTCGCTCTTGTAGACGGAGTTCCGCAGACGCTCTCACTCAAGGCGCTTATTGAGTACTTCGTAGAGCACCGCAAAGAAGTTGTTACGCGAAGAGCGAAGTTTGATTTGAAGAAGGCGCAAGACCGCGAGCATATCCTGCTCGGACTCTCCAAGGCGCTTGACCACATTGACGAAATTATCAAGCTCATCAAGAAAAGCGCGGATGTGGACGCGGCGCGCCTCGCTTTGATGAAGACCTTCAAGTTTTCGGAACTGCAAGCGAACGCGATTCTTGAAATGCGCTTGCAAAAACTCGCCGGACTTGAACGCAAGAAAGTAGAGGATGAATTGAAAGAGGTCCAAGCTCTCATTGAATTCCTTATGTCACTCCTTAAAAGCGAGAAGAAGCTCATGGAGGTCATCAAGAAAGAAATTCGCGAGGTTATTGAGAAGTACGGAGATTTGAGGCGCACAAAAATAATGAAGCGCGCAGCGACTATTCTTTCCGCGGAGGATTTGGTTGCGGACGAGGAAAGCGTGCTTGTTCTGACTGCCGGTGGGTACATAAAGCGGACGAATCCGAGCGAATACCGAAAGCAGAAGCGCGGAGGCATAGGTGTGATGGATTTGGACACAAAGGAAGAAGACTTCGTCACACAATTTTTGACGGCGAGCGCGCACAACGACATTCTTTTCTTTTCTGACCGTGGGAAAGCATACCAGCTCAAAATGTACGACATTCCGGAAGGCAGGCGCGCGACCAAAGGAAAGTCAATAATGAATTTTCTCTCGCTTGAACAGGGGGAAACTGTCACTTCCGTACTTGCTATGCCGAAGGAGCTTAAAGCGATTGAAGGGCTCTCGCTGGTACTCGCGACTAAAAATGGAACGGTGAAAAAAGTCACGGCGGATAAATTCCGCGATGTGCGCCGAAGCGGACTCATTTCAATTTCTCTCGATAAAGGAGATGCTCTTATATGCGCACGATTTGCGAACAAAAACGATGATGTAATTCTTACCACCTCAAAAGGACAGTCCATTCGTTTCAAATCGGCAGATGTGAGGGAGATGGGAAGACAGGCGGGAGGAGTTCGCGGAATTAAACTTCGCTCTGGAGATTTTGTCGTTGGTTCTGACATAGTGCCCGCCTCCGGCGCAAAGACAGCAGAGCTTTTAGTTCTTTCTTCCACGGGTTATGGAAAGAAAACAAAACTTGGAGAATACAAAACACAGGGCAGAGGCGGTTCCGGAATAAAAACGATGTCCATTACGGCAAAAACAAAGCAATTAGTTGGAGCAGCAGTTGTGGGCGGAAGCGGGGAATCGACGAAACAAGGAGAACTTGTAGCGATGTCGCAGAAGGGAACTGCGATACGGACTGGACTTGATGAAATACCGACATTAAGCCGCGCAACGCAGGGCGTAAGGGTGATGAAGCTCCGCGAAAACGACAAGGTTGCCTCTTTTGTGGTTTTTCCTTTTGACGATTCAGTGCAGGAATAACGGATATGATTGAGGCCTCTATAAAATTGAATGTGATGCGAAGATTGCCTCAAGAATTGCCTCAAGCAAAAAATGTATATAACTTGAAGGATTTTAGAAAACTCACTCCACCGCAACGTATCGGCCTCGCCCCAGTAGAAGTGTGTATTACTAAACTGGGTCAACCGTTAGGCGTATCAATTCCAGTGGCAATTTTGGCAAATGCCATGGAGAACGAACAAGCGATTCTCGAAGCGTATCTTGCGGAGTTTAATATTGATGCGGGAAAATTTGACGCCGAAACAAATAAGCGGGGCCTTTTTCTAGAATTACCCGCTGACAATATACAACGAGTGCTTATTAAAGATGCCATTTTCAGATTGTTGGGCGTCAGTCAAGAGAATAGGCACAACCTTTTCGGATCCTGTAATAAACATTACAAATCTTTATCCACTGTATATAAAGAAGCCGAAAGGGAAATAGAAGACAAGAGAGAGTTATTTCCGTTTACTAATTCTGGATATTTCCCTGATATCCAAAAATATCTGGCCGAAATCGAGCAACTATCAAATATTAAGGCAGAGAAAATTTTTAAGAAGGGCTTTGCACCCCCGATGTTCTCTTGGACAGCCAAGACGATAAGTACTAAGCCGTTTTTGCTAGAGGAAGCTCTTTCGATGATTCTTCTAGCGCTCAAGGGAGAGAAAAATGCACATAAAATAGCTGACGAGCATAAAAGACCCACTGGCCTTGTACACACCTTGCTAAAAAACGAAAATAAAAGCCCCCTTTCGCCTGAAATGTTTACTTTGGTAAATAAGCTTGTAAAGAAAGGCGAATGATTCTGATTTCCTTTACCTACTGGACTTTTCTTGGGTACACTTGCGATAATAATCGGTATACAATGAACACTATGAAACTTTGCGAGAACGACAAGGTTGCCTCTTTTGTGGTATTTGCAAATGATGAAAGTGCGGTAGAATGATATCTATGTCGCAGGGGAAAAAACCATTGCCCAAAATCAAGAGAGTTGGAGGCGCAGAAGTTATCCGTACATCAAAGCAAGCCCCCAGAGAGGGAGCCGAGAGCGGCGTTGCTGCCGTGGAGGCTCTTTGTCGACCTACGAGAGCTAAACTTTACGGTTACGATTGGGAAAAGAAACGGGTTGATAACAAGCTTGATAAAAGACGCCCAATACGCATATCTCAAGCTGTTTCAATTTTATTAAATGCATCGGAGCACGAGACAATACCTATTTGCAAGGCATTTCTAAAGAAATTTGATTACGCGGATGATGATATCAGAGGACCGATAAGCAGGAGGATGTTCTTTTCTGGCTCAGATGCAAATAATGATATCAAGCCGAAAGAGATGAGATACGCCGTTTTTAGATTACTGGGCTTAAGTGAACCGGTTGCATTAAATATTCTAGGTGAGCATGATAAAAATGCCGGACAACGGTTTGAGCTTTCTGAATCTTTTTTGAATGTAATTAATCGAGTTCAGGCCGAGAGAAGTTTATATCCATTGGAACATATAGAGGAATTTCCAGGTTTGACAAATGCGCTTAATGGAATTACGACACCTCCCCACAACATTAAAGTCAAGGATGTTTTCAAAACGAATAGAGTACCCCCAGTATCTTCTTGGCAGAAGAATGGTTCACAATCGGAGTTACCCCTTGATGCTGTTCTTTCTATTCTTAGATTAGCTTTGGAGGGAAGAACTTCCAGCGAAATAGCCGCTCGCGTGCATGGATTATCGACTATCAAGGTTTCAGAGAATGAGGTGGGAATATTATTGTCAACACCAGAATTGAGTCCATTTTCTGACACTGTCCTTAAATTAGTGGACGAAAAACGAAAAGAAAAGAAAGGTCAGCAAGTGCAACCGGAGAAAGATTTGGGTTGATTATTGCGGTTTCCCCACTATATAGATAGAGTGTCGCCCACTCGATTTTAATCGGTATATAATGCGCTTGATGCATACGGTCAAAACTACAGTCGTTCATGGGGCGCGTCCGCATTTTGCCCACCCCGCGCGAAATGTCGCGGCACTTGGTATCGGCCCCGGCATGAAAATCGCGGATTTTGGGTCCGGAAGCGGAGCATACGTTCTCGCAATCGCGGAAGCTCTGGCAAACAGCGGGCATGTGTACGCGGTTGACGTGCAAGGAGACCTTCTGCGCAAAGTTAAAAGAGAGGCGACTAAAAGATCGTATGGGTGCGTGGAGGTAATTTGGGGAGATTTGGAGTACGCGGGCGCGACAAAAATCTCGGACGAAGAACTCGATATGGTGCTTATCTCTAATCTGTTGTTCCAAATTAACAACAAGAACGCCGTCCTTAGAGAAGCTCGGCGAGTTCTAAAACCCGCCGGCCGGCTTGTTATAATAGACTGGAGCGATTCTTTCGGCGGCATCGGCCCGCAAGAGGTTGATGTCGTTACGAAAGAGAGTGCCGAATCGCTCGCGCGCGCGAACGGTTTCGAGCTTTCGCGCGAGTTCCCCGCCGGCTCGCATCATTACGGTCTTATTTTCTCAAAGAAAATCTAACGCATGGCAAAACTTTCCATCTTCCAAATAGCCATTCTGATTACTTTCGGAGCGCTTGGCGTAGTCGGTATTCTTATTTTTGCTTTCGCGAATACCAGCAGTAGCACCACGAATATAGGTCCCGTTACAATATGGGGAGATATTAATTCACAAGCAATGAATTCCGTCCTCAAGAATATTTCAGATGCTAATCCAGATTTCGATCAGGTCAAATACGCGGAGAAAGACCCCGTGACATATCAATCCGACTTAGTAAACGCGCTCGCGAGCGGAACAGGACCCGACTTGTTTATTTTGCGTCAAAATCAACTGATACAAAACGCGGAGCGAGTAATTCCAATACCTTCATCCTCGCTGCCTCTGGAGCGATTCAACACTCTGTTCATCGACGCCAGTTCTGTTTTTTACGACCAGCGCGGCGTACTTGGAATCCCGATTGTCGCGGATCCTCTCGTTCTGTACTGGAACAAAGATATGTTGAACGCGGACGGATACGCCAAACCTCCCGGAACGTGGACGGAGGTGCAGGAAATGGGCGTAAAGATGCAGAGGCGAAATGACGCGGGCGGAATCGTGAAAAGCGCGATAGCGCTCGGAGAATACGCGAACGTAACAAACGCGAAGGAAATTTTGAGCGTTCTTATCTTTCAGCTTGGCGGGCAGATAGTATCTAGAGATGGTTCCGGAAATCTGGTCGCTGGGCTGTTATCCGGAGGAACTGGTTCTTCGCAGACCGCGGAAAATGCCTTGCGCTTTTACACCGAATTCGCGAATCCTTCAAAATCCTATTATTCATGGAACAGAGCCTTGCCCGCGTCACTAAACGCGTTTGCCGCGGGAGATTTGGCCCTGTACATAGGATTTGCTAGCGAGGGACAACTCATCGCAAGAATGAATCCAAATCTTAGCTTTGATGTTGCGTCCCTGCCGCAGATAAAAACCGGGACTCTTGCTGTTAATACGGCGCGCGTGTACGGAATTTCGATTTCACGCACGACCAAGAATCAGACCGGAGCTTTTGCTGTCGCGTCGCAATTCGCATCCCCAACTTCCGGAATGGGGCAACAACTTGCGACCGCGCTCGGAATCCCGAGCGCGTTGCGAGATGTACTTGCCTTGCCAGCGAAGGGCGCGGGCGAGCTATACAGACGAGAGGCGCTGATATCGCGCTCATGGATTGACCCGAATCCTGCCAAGACATCTTCCGCGTTCCGCGCTATGATTGAAAACGTTACCAGTGGCGCTCTTAGTCTTTCGGAAGCAGTCAGTCGCGCCAATCAGGAAATTGACGCCGGCATTTAAAAACATGAGAATCTTGCTCGCATATTTGAAAAAGCTCGCGAATCCGGTTTTTTTCGGCATTGTTTCTCTGCTTGCACAAACTGTCATCGCGCGCGCGGACGATAAATCATCGACGTTTCTCGAAAATCCTCTTAGAGCCGAGTATTCCACAATCCCGACTTTCATAGCCGGCGCGCTTAAGGCTGTTGTGATAATAGCGTTGCCTATCATTGTGCTCTTTTTCGTAATCGCCGGATTCAAGTTCATTTCTGCCCAAGGGAACCCTAGCGCGCTTGACGAGGCACGCAAGAATTTCATGTGGGTAGTCATTGGGGCGCTTTTAATCATGGGGGCTTGGGTACTTGCGACATTAATCGCATCTACAGTTTCGAAGCTTGTCGCGCCCTAATATGACCGGTATCACGTCGGTAATCCTCGCGTGTGCTATCGTGGCGATTCCCGCTTTTGTGTTTGCCGCTCCTGCCGCTCGCACGTATGGAGAACTCATTGATAAACTCGTATCAATAATTGCGATGGGTTCTATAGTTCTTGTAGTTCTCGCGTTCGTCGGTTATTTTTATGGCATATCCACAAACATTCTCAAATTCGGTGAAGAAAATAGCGCTGAAAAGAGAACGGCGTTTTTCTTCTGGGGGATTATTATACTTTTTGTAATGTTAAGCTGGCTGGGGATTTTGCGATTGCTTGGCAATACGTTCTTGATACCGCAGGACACGCAAAATCAGCAACAACAGCTAGCGCCAGGGCAGAGGAGCGCGTAGCCGCCAATTACTATCTTTTTATCTATCATGACGCGTAACATTCTAAGTTTGCAAGTAATTGCGGTGTCAGCGGCATTCCTTCCGACTGCCGCTTCTGCGATGTCCCTCGTCCAGTTTTTCGGATTTCTCAATATATTCGTAGGCATTTTTCTGACATTGGCGTTGATACTGTACGGCGCCGCTTTCATCGTTTATACAACGCGATTCGGCTGTCCAAACCGCATGGAATCCTTAGATTTAATCGAGTGGGCGCTCTCAATATTATTCGTTCTAATCGTTGTGCTTGGAGTAGTTCAATATTTCCAGCGACACCCAGCAAACATGGCGTATATCATCGGCACAATCGTCTTTGTGATTGTGCTTTGGCTAATTATTTACGCTTATAGCGGAGGAAAGAAGAAAGAGGCGCCGCCCGGGCCGATGGGACCGCCGCCGCCTATGCGTTAAATAAAATCAAGGGCTTCTCTTGTTTATCGCCAAATTACAACGAGAAAACCATGTTGTTTTGGACGGTGCGGGTTCATCTTCCGTCCAAAACAACATGGTTTTTGAACACCCCCGTTATCCACACCCGTTTCCTCTGGCCGTTGTGCTTTTCGGGGCTTAATATACCATTACAGTACTTAATCATAATAATAGTAATAGCAGGTAATCAGACAATATCTTTATGCAATATTTTATGCGTACACGAACTATTGGTATCTCGGCTCTCGCGTTTGCAGCTATTGCCTTGCCGTTTATCGCTATCGCGCAAGTAACCGTTGAAAGCACCTTGGATAGGGTGCTTGGTATTCTGAACATGGCAATGTTTCTTTTCATTACTATTGCAATCGTAGTCTTTTTCTGGGGTTTGATTACATACCTTGGAAATATCGGGGGAGAGGATGCGGCAAAAAAGGGTATTCAGCTGATGTTATGGGGCATAATTGCGCTTTTTGTCATGGTGTCTGTTTGGGGCATTATTCGCCTTTTGCAGAATACGTTCGGAGTCGGGGGTAACCAGACAGCCATACCGGTTTCTACGTTCAATCGGCAAGGTGCCTATGGAGTTAACCCAGGTACGACAGGAGTCATACAGGTTAGTGGTGGAATTAGCGTTCCATTCTAGTACTAATTGGCCAAGCGAGGTTTACACTCTGGCTGAAGTGAAACATTGTAAGAAGAGTGTTTTACACGAGGTCATACGCTCTCTCCTATAGATATATGGATACCGCCGCAGAAGAGCTCGTCGACCGCTTTACAAATCTAATAATAAACCCGACGGTATGGCTCGTATTTACGGCCGGCCTTTTTCTTTTCTTGTGGGGCCTCGTCACGTTCATCTTCAATCTCGGCGAAGGCGGTGAAAACACGGAGGGTAAACAGCACATGCTTTGGGGGCTCATCGGCATGTTTGTGATGGTAGGTGTGCTCGGAATCATTGCCCTTCTTAATAACACTTTCAACCTTGGTGTCACCCCCGACGCGCGCCGCTACGAGCCCGACATGAGCCGATTGAAGGACATCAATTCGGCGTATAAGTTTGTCGAGTAAGGTTTCGGTAACGCTGTGCAAAGGCGGAGTTGCTATTCTTTATTTTGTTCAGTGGCCGCAATTTGAGCAGAAGCCACCTGGTTTTTTCCCGCTCTCTTAGCCGCATACATGGCTTTGTCGGCCTTGCCTATGATGTCCTTCAGAGTTTCGCCGTTTTCAGTAGTGGCAACCCCAAGGCTCGCCGTTACTGCCGGTAGTCTCACACTTTCATGCTCTATAGGAAGCTCATGAATTGCCGCCCTTATTTTTTCTGCCACCTTGATTGCTTCCTCCTGGTTCGTCTTAGGGAGCCCGATGGCAATCTCCTCGCCACCCCATCTTCCAACCACGTCTACATCTCTAAGTATCCCACCCATGAGCAACGCTCCTATAGCCCTAAGGACAGCATCGCCTGCAGCATGTTCATATTTATCATTGATTTGCTTAAAATCGTCCAGGTCAAGAAAGATTATTGCCACATGTTTTGACCTTTCTTTTTCGGCAGTCATTTCTTTGGGTGTGCGCCTGGGCTCCCCGGCTCTCCTTGCGTGAGGTTCTTCAGTCTGTATGTGTCGTCTCTGCATGATGTTTTGCATGCGTGCAAGAAACTCTGGCCTGCTTGCGAGCCCGATGAGTGGGTCTTGCTCGCCCGCTCTGGCAAGTTCAACGGATTGGATGAGCGCCTGTTCTTCCACTTCCGCTGTTCTGTGGAGTTCCTTGATAGTTTTATTAGCATCACTAAGTTGAGTCGCAATTTGCTCAAGTTTCCTTTGATCCTTATCTTTCTCTGCCTTGCGCGTCGCTATATCTAGTTCGCGCCCCTTAAGTGTTGTGAGCGGTCTAGTAATGGGATTTTTCTTATCCAACATATTCCCATTGTACGTCAAAAGTAGAAAAAATGCATTCAGACAATAAGAAAGATAGCCAGCAGAGCGATACCAAGAACAAGCTCCCGCTTTGAGAGATACCGTATTATTGGTTCCTTTATCTGGAATTTCTTGTAGGGGTAAAAAGGATAGAATGCTCCGGTTAGTGCGTCCATGACTAGGTGAATAAGATACGCTAATGAAAATATGAGCCCGAATTCCAGATTTATCGCCATGACTAGTAATGAAATGACGAGCCATGCCTGCACGCTGTGGAAAATGTTCTTCTGGTCTCCCCACGGGTCAAGTTCAGTCAAACTTTCGCGAAGTATTGCCCGAGGTTTGAACAATATCCCATTCTTATAGTAAGAGATAAGGTGGTCTAAATCCATGAACAAAGAACCCGCGAGCGCCGCGGTGTAATCCCCTGTCACCTTACCTATAATGAGCCCGGCTATGATGTGCGTTGGGAATGTCATTTTGTGCGCCGGGCAGGATTCGAACCTGCGAAGACCGAAGTCAACGCGTCTACAGCGCGTCCCCTTTGACCGCTTAGGTACCGGCGCAACCATTGCATTATACCCAAAACAGAAGACGAGGCGAACATCCATATACGGTAATGGTACATATGTACAACTATGGTATATTATTCGGGATATGTCCGATTCGGAACACAAACGCCGTCGCGCGCAAACTGTAAAAATCTTGAAGATGGTCGCTCTTGGCGTCTTTCTTGTCGGCATTGGAGCTGTTCCCCCGCCATGGGCGATTCCGCGAATAATTCGCGAGCTTACGTCAAAAGACACTCAGGAAAATCGCCGACGCTTACGACGCAAGATTCTTGACTTGAAGAATCAGGGCTATATCGCCGAGAATGCAAGCTCTTATGTAATGACCGAACGAGGCAAGAAAATAATGGATGAAGAAGATCTGTGGGAACTAAAAATACCGATGCCCAAACTATGGGCTGGGGCATGGAATCTTATCGTCTTTGACATTCCGGCAGAAAAATCACGCTTCCGTATTCCATTTATAAGGCATTTGCAAAACTTGGGCCTCGTTTTTTACCAGCGTTCAGTGTGGATTTATCCGCACCCGATGAAAGACGAAGTGCGCAAAATCGCAAACTTCTATCGCATCTCCACGCATATATCTTTTATTACTGCAACAAGTATTGACGGGGCATCCACTCTTAAGCGCAAATTTAAGATTGCCTAGTTACGATAATGGTACATATGTACAATTATCGTATTTCCAACCAATACTCCAATCAAAAAGATACCGGGGTCTTTTGCAACGGCCCTACCTCGACGAATTTCGTTATCTCTCTGAGCGCTTCTTATGCGCCAACTGCCAATTTCGCGCGAGCGCTTGCGCCTCGTTTGCGGACGGCGCCCTTGCGCACGTCAAAGATAAATTCCGCGGGCTTTCCCGCCTCTCCTTGTTTAACATCAACATGGACAGAGCCCCCCTCCATCACATTTCTGGAAACCATCATATTGGCGACCGATGTCAATACTTTAGTTTGTATCAAGCGTTTTAAAGGGCGTGCTCCATACTGAGAGCTGTAACCTTCTTTCGCCAAATGCGCAAGCGCAGCATCAGAGAACGCGAGCTTTATATGTTTTTCCTCAAGGCGCTTTGCGATTATATCTACTTGCATGCGCACTATTGTCTTGACCGCATCCGGAGAAAGGATATTGAACAGCACTATCTCATCGAGACGATTGAGGAATTCCGGGCGAAAGAATTCCTTGAGCGAACTCATAACTTTCTCTTTGATCTTTTCATACTTGTCGTTCTCGCTTCCGTGCGATTCGCTTCCGAAACCGAGACTCGACATCTTATCAATGTGTTCAGATCCAATGTTGGACGTCATAATAATAACGGCATTTTTGAAGTTAACCGTTCTGCCCTTGGCGTCAGTCAAGCGTCCGTTGTCCAGAACTTGAAGCAAAATATTAAATACTTCCGGGTGCGCCTTCTCAATCTCGTCGAAAAGAATTACGGAATACGGGCGATGCCGCACGAGTTCGGTTAACCCTCCCCCTTCATCGTGACCGACATACCCGGGTGGCGAGCCGATCATCTTGGAAACGGAATGCTTCTCCATGTATTCGGACATGTCCACTCGAATGAGCGCCTTCTCGCTGTTGAAGAGGAAATCCGCGAGCGCTCGCGTGAGTTCGGTTTTGCCGACCCCGGTCGGACCCAGAAACAAGAAACTCCCGACAGGGCGATTCGGGTCGGCAATGCCCGCGCGGCTTCTTTTAATCGCGTCTGAGACTTTCTGCAAAGCCTCGTCTTGGCCTACTATTCGCTTCTTCAACTCGTCCTCCATTCTTGAAAGCTTTTCTGCCTCCTCTTCGAGCATGCGCGTTATTGGAACGCCGGTCCAGCGGGACACAACCCCGGCAATGTCTTCCTGCGTAATTTCTTCTTTCAGAACACGCCGTGTCGCCTGCAGTTTCTTCAGGCGCTTTGCCGCGGTTTCAATTTCTTTCTCCAATAGCGGAATCTTGCCATAACGAATTTCGGCTGTTTTTGTGAGATCTGCCATCGCTTCCGCTGAATCCGCCTCGAGGCGAGCTTTCTCTAGGTCGCCTTTCGCACGTTTTATTTCCGCGATTGTTTCGCGTTCATTCTTCCACTTGAGTTCAAGCTCATGAGTGCCGTCTTTCAAGTCGGCGACTTCTTTTTCTATCACCTTGACGCGCGCGCGCGCCTTTCCGTCGCTTTCTTCCGCCTCTTTCTTCAGCGCCTCGCGCTCAATTTCAAGGCGCATAATTTTTCTCTGTGCCTCTTCAAGCGCGGGCGGCTTGTTTTCAAGAGAAAGGCGCAAGGCAGAAGATGCTTCGTCCATCAAATCAATTGCCTTGTCTGGAAGAAAGCGCTCGGTGATGTACCGAATGGAAAGCTGGACTGCGGCGACTATCGCATCGTCCGTAATGCGCACGCCGTGATACAGTTCATAACGTTCTTTAAGCCCGCGCAAAATAGCGATTGCGTCGTCTTGCGTCGGCTCGTTCACATAAACTGGCTGGAATCTGCGCGTGAGCGCCGGGTCATGCTCAATGTGCCTCTGGAATTCTTTGAGAGTCGTCGCTCCGATGACACGGATATCGCCGCGCGCGAGCGCCGGTTTCAACATGTTCGACGCATCCATGGAGCCTTCAGCGGCACCCGCCCCCACAAGGGTGTGCATCTCGTCAACAAACAAAATTATCTTTCCCTCCGAGCGTTCTACTTCACGCATCACGGCTTTCAATCGTTCCTCAAATTCTCCGCGATATTTGGTACCGGCAATCAAAAGCCCCAAATCAAGCTGTACAAGCTCCTTTCCGCGCAAAGATTCTGGAACATCGCCTGATGCGAGCTTCTGTGCCAGTCCTTCCGCAACGGCGGTTTTTCCCACTCCAGCCTCTCCTATTAGTATCGGGTTGTTTTTTGTACGGCGCGAAAGAATTTGTATGACTCGAGTAATCTCCGTGTCGCGGCCTATTACAGGGTCTAGTTTATTTTCGCGCGCGCGATCCGTGAGTGAGCGAGCAAAGCGCGTGAGAGCGCGCGGCTTTTTCGGCTCGTCTATATCGCGAATTTTCCCTTCTTTAATATCCGTAAGTACGCGAGCGAGGGCGGCGCGATCCACGCGGAAGCGAACCAAAACATCGGATGCCTGCCCAGGATTTTCCGCGACACCCAATAGAAGATGCTCCGGCGACACGAACTGATCGTTGAAACTCGCGGCAATTCGTGGGACTGCTTCAAAAACTTTTACAAGCTCCGGAGTTAGATAAAGCTGGAAAGAGGGGGAAACAGTATTCCCTCCCCCGCTTCCCTCGATAAGCTCGAGAACAGAATCAGTCAAATGCACGACATCAACTTCTACCTGTTCAAGCATCGGCAAAACCATTGATTCTTCCTGCGTGAGAAGCGCCGCGAGCAGGTGCAGTATGGATACTTGATTATGACCTCGCTCTACCGCGAGCTGATGCGCGCGATGTACCGCCTCCTTTGCTTTTGTCGTGTAGTTGTTGAATGGAACCATATGAATAGCTTCTAGGTTCTAGGTTCTAGGCCACCCGAACCGAACCGAGTACTATTATACACTATATACCACCTTGTCATTGCACGGGCTTTTTTTCGGCGGGCGTGTTTTTAACGAGCGCTGACGATGAAATAAATCCTCCGGCAGAAACCATCCGCGAGATTCCAGTGCTCATTCCAACAACTTCTCCATCCGTGTTTATCAGAATACCGCCTGGCAAAATCGCACTGGCAGAAATACTCGTGTCTATCACGTCCGCGCGGGGTGTGTTTGCCGATTCTTGCGGAATAAGCGCCGTCATTATGCCATCGGCAATGCGAAAGATATTCTTTCCGGAAAAAGCGACGACTATCTGTCCCATGGCCGGTTTTTGAGCGGCGATAGCCGCGGATTTCCAAGAAATTGGTTTGCCGTCTGAAGATGTCGCGACTGGCGTGAAAAACGCTATTCCGGAGCTGGCATCGCGCGATGTGACAAACGCGCGAGCTCGCGTTCCATCAAATGATGTGATTACCGCGTCCGCGTTTTCCCCTAGAATGTCGGAATCGCTCGCTACAGTGCCGCTTGAATCAATCACAACGCCAAATCCCAGAAATAACGGCACATCTGAACTGCTTGAATAGACTCGTACCACGCTTGGTTTGACAAGTTCGACTGCCTTCGAGATTAGTTGGGATTCTTTTATTACTACGGTCTTTTCCTGTGTAATGACAGATGCCGCTTGGCTTCCAGGCGCCACTTTTTCCACAGTGCGCTCTATTATTCTGTTTACATTTTGAGATATAGACGGTGGCGCCTGTTCCATTAGAGAAACAGTAACAATGCCGGTTGCGATTGATGTGACGAAACTAACAAGAAGCGTTAGGAGTACTATCTGTGATTTTGAAAGGTGTTCGATGTCCATCCCGTTAGAAGTAGGAAGCTTGCGCTTCCGACTTGTTACTCGTGGCTAGTAAAAAACCGACCGATGCAAACCATGCCGCTAATATACACCCATCAGAACTTCCGTAACTTCTAACGGGATCCATAGCCCGCATCGTACCACGATGCGGAAAATATCAAATTCCAAGCAATAAACACGAGACGTACTCAAGGTGAGACCTTGGGAGTGACTCTTTAAGGTCTCACCTTGGATGTCAAACACCGAGTGTTTGACAAAAAGGGTCAGCGCAACTGGAGGCGGGCAACGATCGCGACACATTCTTTTATTGCTTCTTTGATATCACCCTCGGCTGTCTCCCTCCCCAATGAAAAGCGAAGCGAATTTTGCGCCCTCCATGGCTCGCCCATCAGCGCCGCGACAACGCGTGAACTCTTTTCTGTGCCCTCTCCGCACGCGCTCTTGGTTGAAATGAAAATGCAAGCTCGATCAAGCGACAACACAAAGTATTCGCCGGCTATATCTGGTACCGAAATGTTGAGCATGTGCGGAAGCGTGTGTTTTGTGTCACCGTTTATAACAATGCCCGTAATTTGCGACGCAAGCCCTTCGGCGAGCATATCGCGCAAATAAGCAAGACGCTTTGATTCCGACGCGCGCTCGCGCGCGACGCAGTTAAAAGCTTCCGCGAACCCTGCCGCGAGCGCCACATTCTCAGTTCCTGAACGGAGCCCCAGTTCTTGCCCGCCTCCGAGAATGATCGGGGCAAGTTCCGCTCTGTCGTTTTTAAAGAGAGCGCCAATCCCATGCGGACCATAAAGCTTGGCCGCTCCAATCGACAAAAGGTCAACGCCGAGCGAGTGCGCCGAGGCAGGTAGATAGAGCGGCGCTTGGCCGGCGTCGCTATGAAAGATGATGGTAGAGCCATGCTTCTTTTCATGCTCATGTATAACGCGTGAGATCTCAGCAATAGGTTGAATGACACCAATCTCATTATTGGCCCAGCCGAGGGAAACAAAAGCAGTTTCTTCACGCAATTCTTTTTTGAACGCAGTTGCAGATACGATTCCGTGCGCATCAGGTTTAACAAAAGAAACATTGCCGCCCATGTCTTTAATATGCAGAAAACACGCGAGAACTGATGCATGCTCGATGGACGTTGTGAGCCAGTGCGTATTCTCCAAGGTCCGACCTTGGAATCCCTTTCCGCCGGAGGCGGATCCGTCCTCGGAGGAAAGATCGGACCTTAAGAATTCAACCTTCTTTGCATATCCGAGAATCGCGAGGTTGTTCGATTCAGTAATTCCAGATGTGAAAAGAATCTCCCCCGGCTTGCATCCCAACTCCGCGGCGATACGCGCGCGGGAATTTTCTAGAGAGCGCGATGCCTTGACCCCATCATCATGAATTGAACCCGGATTCCCTACTAATTTCTCCGCTTCGCGCATGGCGCGAACCGCAGAATCCAAAATCGGCATCGCGCTTGCGTAATCCAGATATATTCTGCTTTTAGAAAAGAGTCCCACGCAAGCAATATAGCATTTTCGGCGTTCTGGCGTATAATCCTCGAAATCTTCTCTATATGAGTAGAAACAATTATGGCTCAAGAGACTTCCAATGTAACGGAGAGACCGCCTATTGTCGCGGTGATGGGCCACGTTGACCACGGCAAATCTACGCTTCTAGATTTCATTAGAAAAACGAATGTCGCTGGCTCGGAGGCCGGGGGCATTACCCAGCACGTTGCCGCGTACGAAGTCGTTCATTCGGCGAAACGCATCACGTTTATAGACACTCCCGGACACGCGGCATTCAAAGCGATACGAGCGCGCGGCGCCAACGTTGCGGACATAGCGATACTCGTTGTTGCCGCTGACGATGGAGTTAAGGCGCAAACACTTGAAGCGCTCGAAAGTATCCGCGCGGCGAAAACTCCGTTCATTGTCGCGATAAACAAAATAGATAAGCCGAGCGCGAGCGTTGAGCGCACGCAGGCATCACTAATGGAAAATGCCGTGTATCTGGAAACTCTCGGAGGAGATGTTCCCTGGACTGCGATTTCGGCAAAAAGCGGAACCGGGGTGGATGAACTTCTTGACCTTATTCTCGCCGTCGCGGAAATGGAAGGGCTCAAGGGCGATGCAACTCTCCCCGCGGAAGGATGGATTATTGAAGCGCATCGCGACCCAAAGCGCGGTATCGCGGCAACTTTAATTATCACGAACGGATCTCTTTCTACAGGAATGTCGGTGCGAGCTGGGCGCGCAATCGCACCAGTAAGAATCATGGAAAATTCTATGGGAAAAACAATCAAACAAGCGGGATTGGCGAGTCCTATTTCCATAACAGGATTTGATGAACTACCTATCGCCGGAGAGCCATTTCAGGCCTATAAGAGCAGGCGCGATGCCGAAAACGCACGTTCCGCAGATCAAGCTACGGATAAACTGATTGTCCGCCCATCCACAAATGCCTCTTCTGAAGAATCTGATGGAGTCTTCAGAATACCAATCGTGGTGCGCGCCGACACAACGGGCTCGCTGGAGGCAATAGAACACGAGATGCGGCGCATAGGGGACGAACACTCACAAATAAAAATAGTTCTTTCCGGCATCGGCGACATTTCAGAAAACGATATTAAAGCCGCATCTTCATCTTTCGGAAAAGAAACGGTAATTATTGGATTTAACGTTAACGTAGATGCCATCGGGCTTGAACGCGCTCGCCAGCACGGAATTCGCATTGAGAAATTCGACATTATTTATAAGTTGGTTGAAAAATTGGAGGAAATCCTAAAAGAGTCCTCTCCCAAGAGAAGCGTTGAGGAAATAACGGGAAGCGCTCGTGTCATTCGGCAATTCAGTACTCAGAAGAATCTGCATGTTGTCGGCGGCTCAGTGACAGAAGGCTACATAGAGCGTAATGGGTTTGTGCGCGTAACACGGCGCGGGACCGTTATAGGCATAGGAAAAATAAAAAACATACAGTCGCACAAAGAAAACGTAAATAGAGTCGAGATGGGAGGAGAATTTGGCGCGCAGATAGAGGCCGTCTTTGAAATAACGCAGGGTGATACGCTCCAGGGCTTTACGACAGTTCTGAAATAATGCCATGTCCTCACGGCGCCAAACACAAGTTGCGGAGCTTATCGCGCGCTTGGCGGGAGAATTTCTGGAACGCGAATCCAATCATCAATCGCTTATAACGGTTACGCGCGCGGACGTTTCCCCCGACCTCAAAAATGCCACAGTGTATTTTTCAGTGTTGCCGGAGAAATTTGAGCAATCCGCGTTGATGTTTGCGAAGCGCGTCCGCACGGATTTCCGAGAACACCTGAAGAAGAAAAGCCAAATGAAGTTTCTGCCACTCGTCGATTTTGAGCTTGATTTGGGAGAAAAGCACAGACAAAAGATTGACGAATTAATTCGCCGGATATAACGAGCATCAATGTACTTATAAAACCCGGTCTGGTTTTATAAGTACATGGTCATATGGCGCTCACAACTATCAATAACTGAGTCGTGGTATATTGTTTTGCACGGCCTGGTGGCGAAGCAGTTAACGCGTCGGTCTGCAAAACCGGTATGCGGGGGTGCGAATCCCCCCCAGGCCTCAATATGAAATCTCCACCGCTTGGAGAATTTAGCAACAAACTGTTAAAGTGGTGCGAGAGGGCCAGTGGCGGAATCGGTATACGCGCACGACTTAAGATCGTGTCCCGCAAGGGATGTGGGTTCGATGCCCACCTGGCCCACCACAACTGGCGCATCATGCATTAATATCTTCATCATGTGGCAGATATTGACATTCCAACATTCTGCAGAATGTTGGGATGTCACGAAACGGGTGTTATAATCAAGACGTTGTGAAAACGCCGAAGCAGCTGGAGCGGTATTTTAAGGGAGCGGCAAATCATTGGCGTATAGCAATTCTGCTTATGGTGGAGAACAATAAAAACATAGCGGTGGAGGAGCTTTCTGACAATCTTGCGGCTAACTTTAAGACCATTTCCCAGCATACGAGGTCGCTGGTTCATGCGGGCCTTTTGAACAAGACTTACCGAGGGCGCCAGGTGGCGCATTCACTTTCGCCATATGGCAAGGCCTTCATCCGCTTCATGAAAACATTCTAACATCCTGCAGGCCGATATCAATTCTATCGGCCTGCAGGATGTTAGAATGTCTTTGTTTGGATTCTTTTCTTCAGTTCTTTAAGCCCTAGATTTCCCGGGGCTCCGAGACTGATTTTGGATGCGATGTTTTTTGCCAGGTCTGTTGGTTTATCAGATGCAAGTTCTGCCGCTTGTTTGTAGGCATCGCGGAATGGAACGCCTTTTTCGGTTACCAATTTGTTCGCGATGTCTGCGGTGAAAATGCCGGGGGTTATTTTTGCTTTGATGCTTACTTCTTTCGGCGTAAGACCGCTCAACAGCAATCCGACAACCTCCAAACTGTCGGCAACGATTTTCGTACTCTCAAACACCGGCTTTTTCATCAGCTGTCCGTCCCTGTTGTAACCGGATATAAGATTCTTCGCGATGTCTTTGACCATCAGTTGATTCGCGATTACGACGCTCACATTCCCGCGTAGGATTTCCATCACATCCAGATTGTGCTTGTGAGGCATCATGCTTGAACCGGTCGTGAGCGACTCGTCCACGGCAAAGAAATCAAACTCCTGCGAGGTGAACAAAATCATATCGTTCGCAAACTTGCCCAGTGTTAGCATTACCTGCGCGAGCGCTTCCATGTAAACGCTCTCAAATTTCCCGCGCGAGTTTTGGCAATAGAGAGAGTTAACCTGCACGCCGGAAAATCCAAGTTCTTTCGCTGTGAATTCCCTATCGAGCGGGATAGCAACGCCAAATCCCGCGGCCGAACCGAGCGGGCTTTTGTCTATGTGCTTCGCGGTGAGCGCGGTGAAATCTGAATCGTCTAAGAGACTCTCGGTGAATGCGGAAAAATAATGGCCAGCGCTTGATAGCATCGCCTGTTGCGTGTGCGAATATCCGGGCATGGGAACCTTCTCGTATTTCTCGGCCATTTTTATAAATACATCCGCGAGCGCGACGCACTCATTTTGCAGATTTTTTAGATTGCTTTTCATATAGAGTCTCATCGCCACGGTTACCTCATTTCTGCTTCTCCCTGTATGAATTTTCTTGCCGGTGTCCCCGAGTTTCTCAACAAGGTAATTTTCAATAACGGTATGGCTGTCCTCATCGGCAGTGGCGATTTGGATTTTTCCTTCGGCAAAATCCTTCTCCAACAATTTGAGAGTATCCTGAATCTGATTAGATTCCTCGGTGGTCAAAATACCGATATTCTTTAGACCTTTCGCATGCGCCTTGCACACGAGAATGTCGAATGGCATCAATTGCATATCAAATACAGGGTCGGTCGCGACCGTGTATTGTTCAACTGCGGGATGCAATTTCTCTTCATTTTTTTTCCAGAGTTTTGTCATAATTTTGATATTCCAACATTCTGCAGAATGTTGGAATGTTTTTATGTTTTCTTTTTTTTGTTTTTGCGTGCTATCTCATTCGCGATTTTCATCTGCAATGAATACAACTCAATGAATCCCGCGCTCGCGTTTACGTTGAAGTTGTATCCTTCTGCATTATTGAATGAGGCAAACGCGAGAGCGTTTGGCGATTTCATCGCGACGACCGCCGCCTGCCCCTTGAATAATCTGACGGTGACTTCCCCGCTCACTTTCTCGTTCACAGAGTCGTTGAAAGCGTTGATTGAGTCCATTGCCGGATCGAGCCACAAAGCGCCGTAGCAAAGATATCCCCAGCGTATGTCCATTGTTTCTTTCAACTCGTTCAGTACTTTTGTAGAAACGTATTTTTCTAGAGAGCGATGGGCTTCGATAATCGTATGAAGCCCCGGGTGTTCATATATCCCGCGGTTTTTCAATCCTATCAACCTGTCTTCAATGACCTGCGCGGTGCCGATACCGTGTTTGCCTGCAACCTTGTTCAATTTCATTATGAGCGATGCAAGACTTAATTTCTCTCCGTTTAACGCGGCGGGAATGCCACTCTTAAATTCCAGCTTCACGAATTCCGGTTTATCCGGCGCATTCTTGGGAGGTGTGTAAGTCGTGAGGAACCTTTCTTCGGGAGCAATCAGGCCCGGGTCTGTGATTTCCCCGCCTTCCCAGGTGATACCTCCCATGTTGTCGTCGTCCGAATACGGAAAATCAACCGTCGCGGGAACCGGAATGCCGTTTTCTTTCGCGTACTCAATCTCTTCTTTCCTATCCATGCCCCATTCCCTCACCGGCGCGGCAATTTTCATGTTCGGACTGTGCGCGAGGATGTATCCATCGATTCTCACTTGGTCGTTTCCCTTGCCGGTACTGCCGTGAGCGATTGCGTCGGCGCCTTCTTTTTCAGCAACCTCAACGGCCTTCCTCGCTAGGATGGCGCGTGCCATCGGCGTTGAGAGATGATATTCCCCTTGGTAGTGCGCATTTGCCTTGATTCCCTTCGCCAAGTACTCATTTGCGAATTCTTCTTTGACATCAAGCGCCACCGCTTTCACCGCACCGAATTTCAGCGCCTTCTCTTTGATTGCCTCCAAGTCGTCGTGCTGTTGCCCAAGGTCTAGAGTCAATGTAATGACCTTGGCCTTGTACTCGTCTTGGAGCCATTTCAGCAGTACAGAAGTATCGAGCCCTCCCGAATAGAGAAGAACGACCTTCTTGATGTCTTCTTTCTTTCCCTCGTAAGAGGCGACTTTGTGATACGGATGCTGTGGTTTCATAAAGTGATTTTACCCTATTAAATCAATAAACAAAAACGGCCGTGCGGCCGTTTTTGTGCTCTAAGTAATAAGCATTCTAAAACAGGCCCATTAGGTCAGTGAATGGGCACCTGTAGACGGCCCCAAAGCACCTGCTCGACGTCGGTTTTGTGTGTTTGTATTGCTTATTTGCATTCATACACTATAACCCATTATCAGATTCTGTGCAACAAAAAAATCGATTCTGCCGCTCTATTCTTCAACTCCAATTTCTCGTCTATCCCACTCTTCTCTCCTTTTTCTTATGCTAGTGTTTTGCAAAACACTAGCATAAGAAAAAGGCAATGGGACGTGTGTTTTCATATGAAAGGTTTTAAACCCCAGGGCAAGCCCTGGACCCGAACTCACGCAAGAAATGTCTTGCGCGGGTTCATTCCGCGGCAAGCCGCGGGGTTTTACACCTTTGCTGTCTGCGCCACTCGAAAGTGAAAGAGGGTACTCTTTCACTTCACTCGCTATCCTCGACAGATAAAAGAGTTTTATAGACTCTCATTCTTTAGCGACTATTTCCAAGAAAGATTTGCAGAGGGATGTTACTTTCTCGACAATCTTTAACCTCTCTTCGTCGGACATTTCATGATACAAAGAAAAATCTGGAAATTGTTTCGTCAGTTCTTCTATCGCAGCTGCTTTTGCTGAATGCACTTTAAGTAGGCGAGACGCAGAAACTATTACTCTTAAACTACCTAGAACCCGTGTGATAGGGTTTATTCTTAATTTGTTTTTCTTGTAGACTTGAGAAAATGCATCCCCATATTTTTGATACATCGTATTGCGCCAGAACCGTCTTTTAGTGTGGTCATTGCCAAATGAATCCCTGATAATTAAACCCGAAAGGTAAGATCTGCATGCATTCGCGCATTTAAATACCAGAGGCTGCAAGCGTAAGCTAGACTCGGGATTTTCCGGCTCCAGACCGGAGTAATTTATAGTTGTAGGAATATTCCACGGTGGTTGAGGTATCACCAAAGCACCTTCGGTGGCGAGTATACCTATTAGCTCAGCTTCAGAATATGTTTTTGGTTCTTGTCCTTGGGTTTCTCTGGCGCTTGGAGTACGGGTTATATGTTTCCCCCCTCCCTTTTTATCCAGAATAGACATGACTACATAATATCATCGTTGTTATATCTCAATAGTAGCTCGATAGCGGCGGCCATTGACTCTCTCTCTCTCTGTTTTGAGATAGTGCCAATCAGTAGCAAACGTTGGGAGCTGTCTCAACGTCACAATATGGAGGTTTTATGAAAAACGCGATTCAAGGAATCGCCATCACAGTGATGGCGGTTGCGATTTTCCTCGTGGCAGTTGCCGTGGCAGCTGGGTTGCCGGTTGCCATCACTAAGGTCATCCTGGAGTTGTTTTAGCCAGGATAACAATGGCCACGGTTCAGTGGGGCGACGCCTCGCTGCACCGGTTTCTTCTGCGTCAATCTTTTCCGCAGATTTAACCTGCGGAGGAAATATGTTCCCGAGGAGACACCTTGCAAATGCCAAGGAATCACCTCGGGAAGCCCGCTTGCACGCAAGCGGTGGCTACTATATATTGTGCCCACGCCGACAAATTACTTTCCGAATTTGTTTCCGAGGAGAGACCTTCCAAGAATAAGGACTCACCTCGGAAACAAATTCAACAGGAAGTGCTTAATTGGAGGCGATATTAATAGAGAGCGGACGGTTTATACTCTTCTGCCTAGCGACTGACACGGAAGGAGCAGAGAGCGCCGAAAGCACTTAACGCATGTCGAATAAATTTATTGGGCAAGATGAGCAAAGGGAGAATGCAGACGCGCCGATGGGTTTGGCATCGGCACCTGTAGACGGGAAGAAAATCGAATCAGGAGAAGATGGCGAGGTTTTAATAAAGGAAGGACCGATGGCGGAGCTCTTTCGCTCGGCTCCGAAGGTCCCTTCTATTGACGATGTGGTGGAAGGGCCGGTAATCGCGTTTGGGCGTGTGCGCGTGTTCGTTGATATTCACCCATTCGGTACAGGCATTATTTACGGGCGGGAATATCTCTCTGCCCGCGAGACTCTGAAGAACGTCAACATTGGCGACACCATCACAGCGAAAGTGATGGGCACGGATAATCCGGATGGATACATAGAATTGAGTTTGCGCGAGGCTCGCCAGGCGCTCATTTGGAACGACGCCGAGTCTGCGATGAATAAGAAAACAATATTCCAGCTTCCGATTACGGATGCAAACAAGGGCGGGCTCATCATCAATTGGAACGGCATCCATGGCTTCCTCCCCGCTTCCCAACTTTCCCATGAACATTACCCGCGTGTTCCGGACGGCGACAAGGACAAGATTTTCACAGAACTTAAGAAAATGGTCGGGACAAAGATAGATGTCTTAATAATTACGGCAAATCCGAAAGAGCAGAAACTCATATTTAGCGAGAAGGGCGCGGGAACCTCAGAGCGCACTTCTCTCGTTGAGAAGTACCGTGTCGGCGATGTGTTTGATGGAATCGTTACTGGCGCCACGGAATTCGGCATATTCGTGAGGCTGGAAGAAGGGTTGGAAGGCCTCGTGCACATTTCCGAAATGGATTGGGCGCTCGTTGAAAATCCAAAGTCGCGCTACAAGGTTGGCGAGAAAGTGAAGGTAAAGGTTATTGAAGTTAAAGACGGCAAAGTTTCGCTCTCTCTCAAGGCGCTTATTGAAGACCCGTGGATTCCAGCCGGAGCAAAATACAAGAAGGATCAGAAAGTGGATGCCGTGGTAATAAAGCACAACAAACACGGCGCGCTCGCTTCCATCGAGGAAGGTGTTGCTGGTCTCGTTCACATTTCGGAATTCGCGAGCGAAGCCGACCTCCACGCGAAGCTCGAACTCGGCAAGGTGTATCCGTTTATAATTACGTTTTTCGAACCAAAAGAGAGGAGGATGACGCTGAAGCCAGCCGGGTAGTCCTTAGCCAATAGGGTTTAGCCACTAGGGAAATTCTCTTTTCTTGCTCGTATCTCCTTAAACCCTATACCCTAATTCCCCTTTGTCGTGTTTGAAGGTCAGACCTTTTACCGTTACTTACCCAGAAACTTCTTGTGTGCGTGATACTATATCCGCGTGGAGAAGAACTATCGAGCATGGACACCGATTAAGAAAACGCTGAACAATATTAATGGGCCGAGACTCTTCTGCCACGAGCGGGAAGTCTGGTATTGCCATCTTGGAGAGAACATCGGTTTTGAACAAGACGGACGCGGCGACCAGTTCTTGAGGCCTGTCGTCATCATTCGCAAATTTAATAATGAGGTTTTCTGGGGAGTGCCTCTGACTCGCACGCAAAAAGATTTGCCGTTTTATTTCGCGTTCACACTTCAGGCTGATACCGGAGTACCTATCGAGAAGAGCACGGCAGTATTATCGCAAGTGCGTCTGATTGATGCGAAACGATTGCGCAGGATGATTGGATACATCTTTGAAAAAGATATCACCCTCTTAAAGAAAAAACTCAAGGCATTATTACCTTGAGTTTTTTCCATTGTTCCTCCGCCTTGCGGCGGAGTAGGGCCGAAGCCGTTTGTACATGGAGTATATGCGGACCTAAATAAAAGTCAATGCGCCAGTTCGGATAAGTTTATCCATTCATCATCACCTTCTTCGAAGCGAAGGAGAGGAGGATGACATTGAAGCCGGCGGCATAGTAGTTAGCCAATAGGGTTTAGCCACTAGGGAAATTCTCTTTTCTTTCTTTCTTTTGTTCTCCTAAACCCTATACCCTAGTGGCTATACCCTAGTTGAACTCATTCATCGCCCGCGGGAGTCCTTCGGCCGCGATTGTTTCTAGAGCATGAGAAACTTTCCTTGATACTCGCTTAAATTCCTCAAACTCGTGCGCTTTGAATTTCGTAAGAATAAAATTAAGGATTACTTTTTCTCCTTCCGGTTTTCGGATAGCACCCGATGCAGTTGAATGAGAAACGCCGATGCGCACGCGCGCAAACTTTTTTGTTTTAATCGCGCGCATAATGGATTCAATCCCCTTGTGTCCCCCGCTTCCGCGATTGAATGAAATTTTCATCGTGCCGAGCGGAAGGTCCAAATCGTCGTATACTACAGCCAATCGTTCCGCAGATTTTACAGTTTTCACAAATTTCGAAACAGCAAACCCCGATTTATTCATAAATGTATTTGGAAGGACAAGCGCAACTAGCGTCTTTCCTTGGCTCGCCGAAGCCTTGTGCGGAGGCGGCACTACCAAACCTCGCGACACAAGCGATTTTGATTTCTTATCTTCCTTCCACTCGCTAAATTTTGCTGTTTTTGCAAAATGTTCCACCGCCATTCGCCCGCTGTTGTGCCGTGTGCCTTCATATTCGTATCCAGGGTTCCCTAATCCGACAAAAATCCAAGCCATGCTTCAGCATACCTGAAGAATTCGCAAGTTCCAAGTCTCAATTTGCAAAGAAATCACAAAAATCAAAAATTAAACGGGATTCCGTTTGGAAATTGAGACTTGGAATTTTGTTTGCAAATTGCAAATTAAAAATTGCGAATTTTATTTCGCATGGGACATGCTAAATACTTGGTGTCAACGGCACGCGGGATGTAGACTGCTCGCACATGGACCCCGTTAGAAGTCAGGGACGGCATGCGTCAAAAATAAGAGTGGGAAACGTACAGTCATGGCATACCGATATGACAAGGATTGAGCAAAAAAGAATTTTCAATGCATTTAAAATTCTTTTTTGCTTATGACTTCTAACGGGGTGGATGATACAGAGATGAAAGTGAAAGGTAACATCTCATCATCGGAGCTTCCTCCCGCCTCTTCTCGTTCCCTTTTCGGCTACACGGTACTCGCTCTCGGGCTTGCGCTCTTCATTCGCTTCTTTGTCGCCGCTCCGTACATCGTGGAAGGCCCATCAATGGAGCCGACATTCTTCGGATGGGACTATCTTATAATCGACAAGGTCGTGTACAACATGAAATCGCCCGCACGAGGCGAAGTAATCGTCTTTACTCTCCCACAAGACGCTTCCCGCTCACTTATTAAGCGAGTAATCGGATTGCCGGGCGAGAAAGTGACTATTTCCGGCTCCCAAATAACCATAATTAATGCGAACCATCCAGATGGATTCACGCTCGAAGAGCCTTATGTTGAGGCAAAAAACGCGACAAGTGGCGAAAAACTTGAACGGACACTAGGCTCGAATGAATACTTCGTCATGGGAGATAACAGGCAAGTCTCTTCCGACTCGCGCATATGGGGTAATCTGCCGGAAAAGAATATCAGTGGTCGCGTTGGCCTCCGACTGTTCCCTTTCGGAGAAATCAGTGTTGTGCCGGGAAAATTTAACTACGCTGACTAATTTGCAAATGTATGAAGCGCCAATCTACAAATGTATCCCAATCTACAAATAACTACGAATGGAGGGATAATTATATTTGTAGACATTCGTAGCATTCGCATCATTCGTAGATTGGAACTTATATATGTTTAGATTAAAAGACACCCAGCATCAAAACACCGCGGAATTTCTTTCTTCGGCTATAAATATTGCGGAATATTACGGGTTCTCATCTTTGGAAGAGGTCGGAAAACTTCCACAAATAAAAGCGGTGGACGCGGTTGGCGCGCCTGGGAAACAAATCGAGAAGCGTAAAATTCCCTCTGCCGCGGAATGCGAGTCTGAAATGACATTTGCTCGTCGCGACGAGCGCGCGCTCGTCGGAGCGGCGAAACGTTGCGTATCGTCTTTGCGCGATACCGGTTCTCGCCTGCTCTGGAGACAATTTTCAGGAGTATCACGCGAAAGATCCAATGTCCCATCGGTCGTTTTGGAATTGCATGTAGTCGGTTCATCGGGAGCTATCGCAGAAGCTCTTCTTATAATCGTCGCCGATGCGATAGCTGCGCAAGCTGGCGTCAAACAGCGAGTCCTCTCAATCAACAGCATCGGCTCTACAGATTCTTCCAATCGCTACGTGCGCGACATAGGAGCGTATTTGCGAAAACACATTGAAAGCATTTCGCCGACACTGCGTCCGCGCGTCAGCGACGACCCGCTCGGCGTTCTTATCCAATTGATAGAACGAGGACATCCGGCAACGCCGCGCGCGCCTCAATCAATGGAATATCTTACGGAGGATGAACGCAGGAAATTCTGGGACCTGTTGGAATACTTGGAGGTTTTCGGAATGCCGTATGAACTGAATCCGCATGTTCTGGGCAGCCGTGATTGCTGGGTGCACTCTATTTTTGAAATAGCGGGAGTGGACGAAGAAACTGGCGCGCGCATTTTGCTCGCTTACGGCGGGCGGTACGATCCGCTAGCCGCGCGATTTTCCGTCCCGCCGGGTGGGACGGGACTTGTAGACGGCGTACCAGCGGCAGTTATTTCAATTGCGTGTGAGATACGCGGAAAAACAATCTCGAAACACGTTGAGCGCGCGGCGCCGTCGCTGTATTTCGCGCATCTGGGGCCTGAGGCGCGCAGGCGGTCTCTTGGCGTAATGGAAACACTGCGCAAAGCTCAAATCCCAGTCTATCAGTCGCTTCTGCAAGAACGTATTGGGGATCAGATGGAAGAGGCGAAACGATACTCTGTTCCATATATACTCCTCATGGGACACAAGGAAGCGATGGAGGGCACGATTCTTGTTCGAGATGTCGCGACAAATTCCCAGAACGCGGTAGAACTCCCGGAACTTACAAATTATCTCAAACGGCACAGGGTGGTGGCAACATAGAAAATTTGCAATTTGCAATTTGCAAAGAAATTCCAAATATCAAAATCCAAATGGGATGCGTTTGGAAATTATGATTTAAGATTTTGTTTGCAAATTGCAAATTGAGATTTGAGGTTATAAATTGAAAGTCCTCAGGGCTTGCCCGCGACACTGCGCAGTGCTATAGTCCTGCCAATGATAAACGCAGAAGTATCAAAGAGCGGAAGCGAAACCGCTATTTCTACAATCCGGAAATTCAGCCGCAAGGTGCGCAATGCCGGCCTCGTCCGCATTGTGCGCGATAAGCGCTACTTTGAGAGAGGCGCGTCCAAAATCGTAAAGAAGAAACGTACCCTTAAATCAATAAGACGGCGCAAAGAATACAGCCGGCTTCTCAAGGAAGGAAAAGCGACCGAAGAGCCAACGCGACATGGAAATGTAGCTCGCTTCCCTTCCCAAACAAATGAATCCCAGCAAGCGCGGCCATCTGAAGGTGCTCCAGTCGCTCGTTAAGAGCCTGAATTCCCATGACAGTAGAAATAACCTGCAAGGTGCGCGGGAATGCTTTTCAAATACCTTTCGAGAAAATCGCTGTAAAGATCTTGGGCAAGAAGTATTCTTTATCGCTTGTACTTTCGGGTGATAAACTTGCCAGGCGCATCAATCGTACGTACAGAAAGAAAGATTACCCGTCTAACGTGCTTTCGTTCCCTCTAGGATCAAGCGAGAGCGAGATTTTTTTGAATGTTAGAAAGGCCGAACGCGAAGCAAGACAATTTGGAATTACAGCGCGCGAACGCGTCGCGCTTTTATTTATACACGGATGCCTGCATCTGCGTGGGATGAAGCATGGACACAAGATGGAGGTGGAGGAGCGAACAGTCTTGAAACGATTTGGTTTCAAATGATTAAATCTCAATTTGACAATTCGCAATTTGCAAACTAATTTCCAAATTTCAAAACCAAAACGGTCAGCGGGATTGGATATTCGAATTTGGTGTTTATTTGCAAATTGCCTGCCCGCTGCAAGCTAGGCGCAGGTGGGCAAATTGATAATTGCAAATTTCCTTGCCACCCTTTATCCACGCACACATTCATTTTGTGCGCAGAAAATGCGCGCTACAATGAAAGCCAATGCGCAGGTACTATACGGGAATTG
>Ga0209211_10001554_pt1 | contig 43126 bp, 40 predicted proteins | sample RifGroA2_FD_183992 | JGI IMG/M metagenome (GOLD analysis project Ga0209211, IMG submission 183992) | Groundwater microbial communities from Rifle, Colorado, USA - Groundwater A2 (SPAdes) (version 2) | ecosystem: Environmental > Aquatic > Deep subsurface > Groundwater | place: Rifle, Colorado...
ATCCGGCACCGGTAGTGGCTTTGTTTTTGGATTCGGCATCAATTGCGGCATCTTCTGCTCTGAATCCTATTCCTCCGGCGCGTCATTTACGCTAACCGCCAGGTCCGACATTGGCAGCTCATTCTCGGGCTGGAGCGGTGCTTGTTCAGGAACAGGAACCTGCACCGTTACCATGAACACCGCTAAGAGCGTGAGCGCGGCTTTCACTCTTTCACCTCCGCCCCTTCCCGCCGCCACCCCCCTCATCACTTCCGGCGGCACTGCCTCAACCTTGCGAAATAATTTCTCTGGCTGGGTTGGCACTGCTTTCAAAGTGGGGAGCTCCGCCATTACGGTTACTGAGCTTGGCCGCTATGTGGTCAGCGGTTCCAGGGGTAACCACATTGTAAAACTCGTCAAGTGCACAAACTGCAATGTTTCGGGTGCTGGCATCAATGTGCCCAATGGCTCGGTAACCGTCAAGACCTCGGGTGCTCCCGTGGGCGCTTACGCCTACGCCGCGCTTCCGACTCCGATTACGCTTTCGGCCGGCGCCACATACTTCCTACTATCCCAAGAAACCTCCATCGGCGACCGTTGGTATGACTACTGGCACAACGATGTTACTTTGTCGGGCGCCGTTTCCGCCGGCGGACCGGTCTGGGCCTACAATAGCTCCTCAACTTACACCTTGGTCTCCCCTGGCGCCGCCCAAACCTATGGGCCGGTGAATTTGAAATACAAGTAGAAAAACTAAAATGCAAAGTGGAAAACCTAAAATTCAATACGGTTCACATGTAAAAACTGAAATAAATAAATATGAGCGCAACAACTGTCGCCAGTAGAACACTCACGCTACTGATTAGCATAGTTGCAATACTTCTGTTTATTCAAGGTGTCACTCGACACGAGTTAATTCCGCTGTTATCAGCAGTATCAACTCTAATTGGTGTAAATATTTCGTCGCCAGCCAACTTCTTCATTTACCCGTTCGTAAATTTAGTAATTAGTTTTTTGGATATATTTATCAGAGCGCTCTACACAAACAAAATTGTATCCGGAGATCGAGCGTTGAACATATCGACACGCTTTCTGGATTTCCTAACCGAATTTTTCAGGTGGATCACCGCCTTGTGGCTTGCCATGATGGCATCTGGCGCAATGGTATTAACCAAAATTATTCCCGGTGGGGGCGAGCAGCTATTTTTCGTCCTCATAAATTTTTACCTTGCCTTCTTTTTTAGTATGCTGGTCATCAGAAGAATGGCGCGCAGTGATTTTTTGAACAAATGAAACTGGCGGCACTCTCACATTCCGCTTATTACGATAAAAATTCACCGCGGGACAGATGGGAAATTATGTTGACAACCAATAAGTCTTTTTCATTTCTTAAAGTTATCTTATTTTGGGTTATCGTCCTATGAGCTGTCCATTTTGGCTTTCTAATTCTTTTTTAGATAATCATCAACTTGAATGAGGTAAGTCTTAAAATCAGAAAAGTTGCGTTTCAGATTGTTCAAAAACATATCCTTGTTCAATTTTTCGTAACGGTGAACCAACATATTTCTGACACCCACAATCGGAGCAATTTTGGCGGCAAATTTTTTTTCTAGCGCGTTAACATCACCGAGCATTTTAAAAGTACTTTGCAAATCATCAACGGTTCCGAAATTACCTTCTTTAATAATGTGCGTATTAATGTCAATCATGGTGTCCACCGCCTTCTGAAAATAACGTTCCAGCGCTGGAAGCTTCAATTCGTCTCGTTTGAGTTCTTTAATATCGGCGCTAACAAGTTTTTCCAATTTGCCGACACTTTCCGAAAGCAAATCTATTTTCTTTTGAAGGTAAGGTTTATCAAACATTTTTGTATTCGCTTATTTTTCGCGATAGGTAATGCGCGCGCAGGTCAAAAATTGGCTTGGCATCTTCGTACACCCGAAGGATATACAGGAATGTTTCGGTGAAGAGGTGTGGAGCTTGTTCATATAGCACAATTGCGTTCATCACGATCTGTTTCAACAAAAGAGGTGAAGCAGTTTTTAAATTGACCAACGATACCTTGTCATTCCTAAAAACCTCGGTCAACTCGGTGTTAAGCAATGTCTCATCGTAAAAGGAGAGTTTTCTGTCAGACATATATGCCACATCCACATCGCTTTCTTTGTGCGTAAATCCAGTTACCTGCGATCCGAAAAGAACCACTAATGTAAGATTGTAGCATTTGGCGATTTCGGCGATTTTGTTTTTGTCTATCTCTACCATGCCGATAATATACCACATCTGGTTGTCTTTAGAAAGTTGAAAAAGCTAGGTTTTGGCCCCCGCCGTCCTCTTTAGCGGACGGCGGGGATCATACATTCAGTCAATTGATTTCCGGACTACTGCCTAATTATTTGTCATTGGTCGGTGTTATCATTATCAAATGACAAAACGAAAAATCATCGCCCACGCTTTCCTGCAGTCAGCCGGCGCTTTTATTTATATCGCGGGGGTTGCTTGGCTGCTTGCGAACGGTAAACAATTATTCGGAGAATTCTCCGGTTTCGGCGCGCCAATGGCGATGCTTTTGCTTTTTGTTCTGTCAGCAACGCTCACCGGTTTACTTATGCTCGGCCGGCCGATTCATCTCTATCTTAGCGGGGCTAAAAAAGAATCCTTTCAACTTTTAGCCACCGCTGTCGCTTTTCTGTTTCTGTTCACCTTGCTCGCCTTCGCCGTTCAAATCTTTGCCTGACAGAAACCAGTAGTGAAAATATGTGCTAGAGAAAACAAGTTCCATTTTTGTTGTGCGCCGGGCTGGATTCGAACCAGCGAAGGCCGAGGCCAGCAGATTTACAGTCTGCCCCCGTTGACCACTTGGGTACCGACGCGTTTCTGAAATTCTACAAACCGCTTTTGATGCTTAGAATTACGCGGTCTAACCTCTTGAAAGAACCGGTTTATCTCCTCTCTGCGTGTAATATACAAATGAAACCCCGACACTTTGGATGGATTGTATTCTAACTTCTCTAGCATGCGCTGTAAAGCTTGTAAAATTGGTATTGATCTATTTGTAAATGAAATCTGAATGCCAAACCGCAAACTATATACCGAACCATCAGTATCAAAAAATCCCCTCAAAAATGCTTCCATAAACTCACGTCGAGAAAAAATCCAATTCGGCATGTTCACTTGAGACTTAACCTTGTTATATACCAACCCTTCTTTTAAAATCAAATCAAAAGTGTTGAGGAGACGCTGGATAGGCTTCTTGACGCTCATTTGGACAGCACCATTACGAGCGAGGAGTATATCGGCAAGAAGCAAAAGCTCCTCAACCAAAAGATTGATTTTTCGGAGAAATTGAAAGATTTTGAGCGAAAAGGCAATCGCTGGCTCGAACTTTGCCGTGCCTTCATAAAAGACGCTAACCAAGCCGAAATTGTCGCTTCAGGAGAAAATCTTGAAGCAAAAAGAGATTTTCTCCTGAAAATCGGCTCGAACCCCCGCCTCGCGTCCCGCTCGCTTCTTTTGGATTTCAAAAACCCTTGGCGTTATCTCTCGGAAACTCCCGTCGCGTCGCTTTGCGACGCTCCGCATTTTGGCGAAAAAACAAATTCTGAAACTTGGCTGCGGGTCAGGGACTCGAACCCCAATACTCGCCTCCAAAGGGCGATGTCCTACCATTAGACGAACCCGCAATATGATCATTTTTATATTAAAAGCTAAAACAAACGCTTACAGCTTAGCATTTTGTCCCAAAATACGGACAAGCGCAAGCTCGATTGGAAGCGCCGGTATGTAAGCTCTGCCAACGGAATCGTAGACCGAAAGAAATTCTGAGAGAAGAGCGGAAGAAATCGCGGAATCCTTTGCTCCAGCGATTTTTTTGAGAAATGTAAAATCTTCCGGAGAAACTTCGCCGGCAATCTCTTTTTCCGCTTCTTTGGCATAACGAAGAAGTAAAATGAGACGCAATTTTTGTAGAACCAGCTGTAAAAAAATCTTGGCGTCAATATTGGACGCGAGCGCTTGACGCAGAGCGAAAAACGCCGATTCAATTTTTTTGCCGTCAAGCGCTTCAATAAAATCATTGACAAGCTGACCCTTCGGCGCTCCGGTCACCATTTCAACTTCGGCAAGCAAAATCTTTTTGTCCTTTGAAGCGCTGATGACTTTCTGAAGAGTGCCTTGAGTATCCCTAAATGAACCGTCACCCAAAAGCGCGATAAGGTCAGGCACTCCCGCTTCAAGCGAAAAACCTTCTTTTTTGCTGATAAAAGCAATGGATTGCTTAAGAATTTCTTTGGTCGGTTTTTTAAGCCGGAAAACCTGGCAACGAGATATGACGGTTTCCGGCAATTTGTCCATTTCGGTCGTCGCCAAAATAAAAACCGCATGCTTCGGCGGCTCTTCCAGAGTTTTGAGAAGAGCATTGAACGCCGCTTTGGAAAACATATGCACCTCGTCAAAAATATAAACTTTGTACGGGGAATCAAACGGTAAGGTGCTAACGGCTTCATTGATAGCGCGCATTTCATCCACACCGTTATTTGACGCCGCGTCAATTTCATAAACATCGTTTCCGCTCGCGCCGATTTCACGAGCCACAATCCGAGCAAGGGTGGTTTTGCCCGTACCGCGAGACCCGGCAAAAAGATAGGCATGAAAAATATTACCGAGTTTCAAAGCCCCCGCAAGAGTTTTCACTATATGGTCCTGGCCGATGACTTCCTCAAAAGATTTCGGCCTGTATTTTCTATACAAAACGACATCAGACATGATTGCGTTATTATAACGCATTTCAAGTAAAAAGACCCGAAACTGGGCCTTTGATCTTTCTTTTTCTTGTTGGACGCAATGCTTTCGGTACTTCCGACTTCGGAAGTTGGGCTATCAGCCGTTTCAACAACCTTGCCTCGTCTCCCGTCTTGCCAACCACCGCCATCACGGAAAGACAAATCCCGCGCACGAGTGGACAGGTGGAACGAGTGAACAAATCGTACCACTCTCTGAAAGATAAACTGTTACACCTCTCGGAAAGCAATCTCTCCAAGCACTCACCGTAACATTCAATGTGCGTTTCAATAATCGAGTGATGAAACTCAAGCTCCGCGCAAACGTCAAAAACACTCATATAAGAAAGAGCTGCGTTAGTGCTAGCCAATCAATCCGCTTTTATCATAGCACTTCACTCTTCCGGTGTGAATACTTACTTCTAAAACTCAAGATAGTCCGCGACGGCGAATCACAACTCACAAACTGTCTCGCAACAAGCTGGCGAAGCAGGTTAATAATGTAATCTTTCAATTAAATTTTGTTTGTTTAGATATGTCAAAATAATTTATTATCCGCTCAAAGAATACCCTCCCGCCTCAAGCGGAGGGATGAACCCCGTTAGAAACCGGGTTTCTAACGGGATGAATGCGGCACGCGAATAATAACAGGGGTAAAAGAAAAGTGCTGACTGTTGGGTCAGCACGCAAAACAGGCCTAAAAACAACGCTCCAAAAACCCCTCAACTGATTTCCAGCCAACCGAAACTTAAAAAGTTGAGCAAACCAACTTTAGGTTTTTTGGCCCGTTTTGGAACGACTCTGCGCAAAAGAGCGGAAGCGTCCGAATCGCTTTCCTTTAATGCTTCCAAAAACGCTTCTAAAAAAACGGCTGCCTCATCGTCGGACTGATGCGCCAACCAGTCGCAAAGTTCATCACATTCATTGCTCGAGAAATTGGGTCCGGTACCAAACTGGTGGCAGAAATCGTGAAGTTTTGCGATGACTCTTTCCTTTCCGGGCAACCGATGTTCTAAACGTCTTCTAAAACATGACATAATTTTGCCGTCAAAGTTAAGTGGGAACTCCATCCATAATGGTACGCCCTTCCAAAAACAATGCAATGAATTACTTTTTTGTCTTGTAGAGATATTCGGCAACAATCGCTTTAACCTCATTGGCGTCATTCGCACCCATTAGCAATGCGCGAAGGTCTTTTGCCCCCTCAAATCCTTCCGCGTACGCCTTGAAATGTTTTTTCATAACAGCGAAACTCTTGCGCTCGCCTAAAACCGTTTCGTACAGTTTGGCGTGTTCTACGAGAACCTTCAACTTTCTGGCAATTGCTTCCTCTTCCGTTCTATTCTCAAACTCTTGACCTGCCCGCGCGGGCGGGAAATTTGAGAATAAATAAGGATTACCGAAAATCGCCCGGCCGAGCATTACACCGTCACATTTAGTCCGACGAGCTTTTTCCCTAGCATCCGCTAAGTCAAGAATATCCCCGTTACCGAAAATAAACGTTTGGCTGTTCAGCCTATTTCTTATCTCAACAGCTCTCTTTACTTCCTCCCAGCGCGCGGGAACATTTGACATTTCCTTACGCGTACGAGCGTGAACTGTTACAACCGCAGGCTCCTCGGCGAGAAGTTCCATCAACCAAGTTTCAAGTTCGTTTTTGTTATAACCAATACGGGTTTTAACGGAAACGGGAATACCTTCCACACCGCCCGCCCCCATTTTGGCGGCGCGGATAATTTCCCGCGCCAATTTCGGATTTTTCATCAAAACCGCGCCCGCGCCGGACTTTTCAATTGACCGGTCAGGACAACCCATATTTATGTCCAGCCCGTCAAAACCAAGCTCACGGACAAGTTTCGCTGCCTCGTACATTTTTTTCGGGTTACCGCTGAAAAGTTGAGCCACAATCGGCCGCTCGGCTTCGGTGTAGGATAAATCAATCAAAAGTTTCTCTCGTCCCACGGGGTGGCAGAGACCGTCAGCGGAAACGAATTCGGTAAACATCACGTCCGGCCCGCCCAAGTTTTGCTTCGCAAAATTTGGACTGGTAAATTTACCCCGCGCGTCAAAAATGTCCGCCCCGCCATATTTTGAGTATTTCGCAATGATTCGCCGAAATGCCGCATCGGTGACATCCGCCATCGGCGCCAGTGCCATAATCGGTTTTTTAAGTTTTCCCCAAAATCCTAAATTCATAAGCGACACTCTAACACCTGGCAAAAATATTGACAAACATCAAAATGTAATGTAAGTTTTGGAAAGATTTTCTCGCCCCACCGCCACCTTAACTCGAAAGGAATAATGAGCCTCGAAAATACCAGAAACGCTCTTAGTAAACTCGGCTATTCGGCAGGAGGAATTGATTGGATGGTACAAGAAATCACTGTGGTTCTTGCCAAATATTCATCTCCTGTAGAAGCCGCAAAACTACTTGAAGCAACACTTCCATCATGCGGTCTATCGCGGTTCAGAGAAAATGCCTTTCGGCGATTCTTGAAAGACATCCGTCCGAGAAATACCCGCGTACCAAAGCTAAACCGTCCACTGCATGATTTTGAAGTTCTTGCTGACCCGTGGACATACGAGGAACTGCGCTCTTCTCACTTCCGCGCAAGCAGGAAAAACGAAGTCAATCCGAAGAGTCTGCCTACTGCGTATTTCATCTCTGTTCCAATGGGAGGAAAGGTGAAAAACAAATAACCGTCAGCCACGACTGCTTCAACAATCCGTGAATTTTTCACGGATTTTTCTTTTTTTGTATCAAGATTATCAACCGAAAACTAAGCCAACTCCGCCGCCGTAAGCTCCACCCGCGAACCCGCCTTCGCCTCACCTGAGATAATTTTTTGGGCAATCACCTGTTCCACTTTTTCCTGAATGGTGCGGTTCATAGGGCGAGCGCCAAATTTAGGATCTGTTCCGGCGGACATGACCGCTCCCAATAAAGCGTCGTTTATAACCAACTCAATACCCTTTTCCGCCAAACGTTTTTGCAGTTTCTTAAGCATCAGTGCCGCGATTTTTTGCAAATTCTCGGTTGAAAGCGGATGAAATAAAATTACTCCGTCAAAGCGGTTCAAAAGTTCCGGCTTAAAAATACCACGGCTGATGATTTCATTAATAATCATATCTTTGTTGGCGCTCAAATCTTTCCTTTCCCTCATCAAATTCCAAATCAAGTCGCTACCGGCGTTTGAGGTAGCGATAATAATTAAATTTTTGGCATTAACTCGCTTGCCGGCCATGTCGGAAAAGAAACCCTCGTCAAGCACCTGGAGAAAAAGATTGAGCACTTCTGGATTGGTTTTTTCAAATTCGTCAAGAAGCAAAACCCCGTATGACTGCTCGCGAAGCCTTGAAGCAAGCACGCCAGGTTTGCCTTTTTCCAAAAAACCGATCAGGCGATTAAGCGCGTCGTCCGTCTGATACTCCGACATATCAAACCGAATAATGGCTTCCTCTTTGCCAAAAAATAGTTGGGCGAGAGCTTTTGTGGTTTCCGTTTTGCCGACTCCGGTCGGTCCCAAGAAAAGAAACGAGCCTGTCGGCCGTTCCGGGTTCGTAATGTCGGATCTGGAACGACGTATTGAATTTGAAATCGCTTTGATGGCCTCATCCTGACCGATAATCCTCTCGTGAAGTATTTCCTCAAGATGAAGAAGTTTCTCGCGCTCGGCTTCATTAACGGCTCCCATTTTGACGCCTGTTTTAGATTCAATTAAGGCCAAAACATCGGACCGTTCTACAAAATTTTTGCCGTGGGCTTTCGTCTCAGGCACTAGTTCCGTCAAAAGGTGAAATGCCTTATCTGAAAGCACTCCATCCGTAAAATAACGCTTGGCCCCTTCCGCGACGGCTTCTAAACTCTGATAGGTAAAAAACACTCCGCTCCTGCCTTCCTCAATAAGCGCTTGATCTTCCAAAATTCTCATAATTGTAGCCTGGTCGCGTTCTTTAACCATAATTTTTTCAAACCGGTGCAAAACTTTGCTGTCACCTTCAAGACCTTGATGAAACGCTCCGGGATTCGCTATGGCAATGACCTGAAAATCAGATGAAGCAAGATAGGGATCCATGAGAGCGACAATATCCGAACCCAAACTTTTTGCGCTCTCAATGAAATTTGGGAGGTCCGAAATGACAAGAATGATATTCCCGGCACGGACTGCCTCATTCAAAATATGAAGAAGTTCCGATTCGAATTTCGCTTTATCTTTAACGGAGGCAATGAATCCGTTGGCGTCAAAAAGGAAAATCCTTTTATGCTCAAGAGGCGGCAAAACACTGCCTTGAGAAATCCGCGACCCAAAACTGAAAACAACGTCCAACGCTCCAGCGCCCTCATCGGCAATCAAAAGCGCGTTTGACTCGGCTGAACGGGCTAAAACAGTTTCAAGTTTATCCCTTTCCGCGGATCGACTGCGGGCATCCTCTTGACTAATTGCTCGATCAGTAATGTCTTGGGAGAATTTTTCAAGAGTAAAAGCTCCCCCGTATGCCCAATCTTTTCCAATGCCTGGAATCCTTCCGAGCGTGTCTCTGCCCCAAAAACGACCGCGACGTTGGAAATAAATCTCCATTCGCTCCATCCATTCCGACGCCCCACAAAGATCTTTTAAAGTAACGTCCCGAACCGAAAGATATCTGGCGAATTCTTGATCAAGAGACATAAGAGCGGTTGCGACATCCCCTAGAACTATTGGTTCATCTGATGATTTTTTGGGGAATAGGCAAAGATTTGAATTGACAATGCCCACACGATGAGAAAAAAATTCCGCCAGCGTATCTCCACCGACCCCGACGCGAATAAGCGAGCGAAAACCTAATTTTGAACGGATAAAACCCGTCGTCAAATCTTCAAAAGCGAACCCGTTATAAAGCACTGACGCGGCTTCAAAAGTAATTGGAAGTTTGTCTTCAGATAATCCGGTTTCAGGAAGCGTCGTGCTCAAACCGGTAAAATAATACGAGTCGTAAAAAGCTTTAAGCGCCCAAGTGGCAATCCAAAGGGCCACAGTCATAGAAAGCGCCCCGGCAATAGCCGGACCTAAATTTTGAAGCTGGAAAACGACAAAGGAAATATCTGGTGAAGAAAACACAAAACCCTTGGTGCCAAAAGCCACTACGGTAAGCACGGAAAGAACAACGATCATAAAATCAAACACCGTAGAACACCGGTCGCGAGTCTCACGGCTCAAAACGTCGTTAAGCGCCAGTGCCGGATAAAAAATTCCCATGGCTTTGTTAATTTCGTCTTGATTCATAGGGTAGTGAAAAATGGCATTGATTACTTGCCAATAGCTAAATTTTAAATTTTATTTCGATTTATAGCTTGTTAATACTTTGATCTGTAATTTTCAACCGATAGTTGCCGTAATCAATTGGCCATGCCACTTTCTACTACCCTATTCATCCCGTAGTGAAATTTTAGCTAAAATTCTACTACGGGACTATAAAACTGATTTCAAAACCTGGCCCAACCCCCCAAAAAACAAAAAGAAAACAATGACCGGCAAAAAAAGCCACGCGGCCATTAATATGGCAGAAAGAATCAGTGTTAAAAATAAAGAGCAGATTCCAGCAACAATCGTAAGCGCGCGAGCCAAGAAACCAATCACTCTCATCATAATATTCACAAGAACGGCTCCCAAAAAACTATCGCCGGTACCTTTACCTCCCTTTACGGAAAGCCGTTTCCATGGGAAAAAAAGCGTTCGGAGCAATAGATTGATTGAAAAAAAATTGCCCACAAACCAAAGATAGTTTCCAATGATACGAAAAATATCTTGCCACGCTTTCGTGTAATGCCAAAGAATATAAAACCAGATAACTTGAAAAATCGCCATACTTATATTATAGCCCAGCCGGCGATTTTTGTGACGTGTACAACCGACTCACCTATGTCTAAAACCCCAACTTAGATAAACACTGAAAGAAATACGATACCAAGAAGTTCAATACCGGGTATTGGACTTCTTATCTTCTTGCTAAAAACCTTTGAATTGCTTATGATTTCCATATGTCTGATACTGATAAACTTTTTCGCATCCGTCACACGCTTGCCCATCTTTTGGCGGCAGCGGTTTTGGAAATTTGGCCGAACGCAAAACCGACCTTGGGCCCTGCTATTGAAAACGGCTTTTACTATGACTTTGAATTCAGCGTGCCGATTTCGGACAAAGATTTACCTAAGATTGAAAATAAAATGCGAGAAATTTTGAAAGCGTGGGTAACCTTCTCCGAAATTAAAGTCACCACAAATGAAGCACGAGAAATTTTTTCCTCAAACCCATATAAACTCGAATTGATAGAAGAAATCGCGGCCAAAGGTGAAAAAATTACTCTTTACTACTCCGGCCCCAAAGATTCTGTGCCATCTGTGTCTGATTTATTGAAAATTGTAAATTGTAAATTGAAAATTGGCTTCGTAGACCTTTGCCGAGGCGGTCACAGCGAACATCCGAGCAAAGAAATCAAGCCTGATTCTTTCAAACTTGAACGAACCGCCGGAGCCTACTGGCGCGGCGATGAAAAAAATAAAATGCTAACGCGCGTTTACGGCTTGGCGTTTGAATCAAAAAAAACGCTTAATCATTACGAAACCCAAATTATTGAGGCTGAAAAGCGGGACCATAGAAAGCTGGGAAAAGAGCTTGAATTGTTTGCGTTCTCCGACTTAGTCGGTTCTGGTTTACCGCTCTTCACCCCTAAAGGTCAAGCGATGCGCGAAGCGATTACGGAATATCTTTGGCAACTTTCCAAAAAATATGGCTACCAAAAAGTGGCCATTCCGCACATCGCGAAATTATCCCTCTACGAAACAAGCGGCCACGCGGCTAAATTTAAAGATGAATTTTTCTATGTTCACGGAGCGCAAAGCGATCAGGATTTCGTAATGAAACCTATGAACTGTCCGCATCACACGCAAATCTACGCCAGCAAACCCAGAAGCTATAAAGAATTGCCCATCCGCTTTACGGAACTCACCACGCAATATCGTGATGAAAAGCCAGGCCAATTACTCGGACTTTCCCGCGTGCGCTCCATTACAATTGACGACGCGCACCTCTTCACGACTCCTGACCAAATAAAAACAGAGGTGGCGAATATTGTAAGGATTATTGAAGAATTTTATTCAGCACTCGGTATGTGGAAACGGGGTGAAACATTTTGGGTGTCACTTTCCGTACGAAACCAGAAAACGCCGGAAAAATATCTTGGCAAAGAAAAAAACTGGCAAAAAGCCGAAAAATATCTACAAGAAGTTTCAGATGAACTTAATTTAAACGCGATACGGATGGAGGGAGAAGCCGCTTTTTACGGTCCAAAACTTGATTTTAAGTTTAAAGACGCGCTAGGTAGAGAATGGCAATTGGCAACGGCACAAATAGATTTCGTTCAACCGGAGCGTTTTAATTTGGAATACACTTCAAAAGAAGGCTTGCGAGAGTGCCCCGTAATGATTCACCGCGCGATTGCCGGTTCTTTAGAACGTTTTATGTCTATAATCATTGAACACTTTGCGGGCGTCTTTCCCCTCTGGCTCGCGCCGGTGCAAGTGAAAATTCTTCCGGTCAGCGAAAAATTCATTGATTATGCCAAGAATGTTCATGAAAAGTTGCAAGTCGCTGACATTCGTTCTGAGCTAGATATGACAAACGAAACCCTCGGCAAAAAAGTGCGCGCCACCAAACTTGAAAAAGTCCCGTATTGGATTGTGGTCGGCGCCAAAGAGGAAACCGAGAAGACCGTTACGCTTGAAAGCAGGGCCGGAATAAAAGATACTATGTCTCTTAATAGCCTTGTCTCACGACTATCCACTGAAGTAAAAGAAAAGAAACAGATTTAAGCTACTCCTGAAGAAGTCTATTTGTAACTGCTTTAATCGCTTCAAAAACCGAGTCTCTTCGCCCGGTATCCTTTACTGCCTTGCGTCGCTCCTCTAACACGCGGGCGATAATAGTCCCAGCCTGTCGGTATTTTTCGGCTACCATGTCATGGTGGCGATTAGTAGCCAACTTTTCAAATGCCTGGCACTGCAACAATATCTCCTCCAAAAGCTGGAACTGAATTGGGTGAACAGCGAGTAAGGAATTCTTCCCATCAACCCAAGGTTCAGCAAGCTCAGTGATTGTGGAAGCATCAACACCAATGATGATTTTTGGCATATTCTGAAGCTCACCGATGTAATCCGGCTCTTCATCGCCAAACGTTTCTTCCTTAAAATACTCCACTTTCGCCAATTTGCCAGCGGACACTTCGTCGAAAATGCCGGCAAATTTTGCTTCCACATTTACATGAGAAACAACGTCAACCGCAAGAGCCAATCGTGCCGTCCCTTCTTCCTCCCTAAGAGTAACCACCTCATCCACCCTATGCTTGTAATCATCATAATCAGCAGTTTTGGTGGTAAACGCTCTTTCGCCAAACCAGTTATTCTTCTCACCATTTTCATGCACCAAGGCCTCTAGTATGCGCCCAAGCTGCCTAGATTGCTTTTGTATAGGATCGTCTTCTGTTGTAAACCTTTTTTTGCACTCCGCTTCGTAGGTTTCTGCCGCTTTAATCCGTTCTTCCGAGTATCGGTCGCGAAATTCGCCGACTTTTATGCCGTCTCGGACAAGGGTTCTATCGGCTTTTTCAAAAGCCGTATCAATAAGATCCGCGCGCTCAATCTGATTGCTAGGAAATCCCTCTTTGTATTTCATATATCAAGGTTCGCCAGCTTGGCGTTTGACTGGATAAAACTTTTCCGAGCCGGCACATCGGTACCCATGAGCATATCAAACACCTTATCCGCGTCTTGCCCGTCAATGATTTTCACCTGTTTCAAAATCCGCCGAGCTGGATCCATAGTTGTCTCCCAAAGTTCTTCGGCGTTCATTTCACCAAGACCTTTGTAACGTTGGATTGAAATTTTCGCGGACTTCGCGCCTGATTTCACTTCACCTTCTTCGGTTTCCGCTTCCGATTCAACATTACCATCTGACAAGGGAACATTTTCCGCTTCAACAAATTTCGTATCCGCTTTTTTCCCAAGCATTTTCACTTTCTCTTCCTCGGTATAAAAATATAAAATTTCTTTACCGCGCTTCACTTTGTAAAGCGGAGGTTGAGCGATATAAATAAAACCGCCCTCAATAAGAACCCTGAAATGGCGATACAAAAGCGTTAGAATGAGCGTCCGAATGTGCGCGCCGTCAACGTCGGCGTCAGTGGCGATAATAATCTTGTGATATCGAAGTTTGGCCAAATCAAAAGTATCCCCTATTGCCGTGCCGATAGCGACAACCAGATTCTTAATCTGCTCGGAAGCCAGCATTTTATCCAAACGGGCTCGTTCAATATTTAAAATTTTGCCTCTGAGCGGAAGAATCGCCTGTGTTCTGCGATCACGACCGGTTTTCGCCGTGCCTCCGGCGGAATCTCCCTCAACAATAAAAAGCTCCGATTCACTGGCGTCTTTGCTCTGACAATCAGCCAGTTTGCCTGGAAGCGTCATGCCTTCAAGCGCTCCTTTTCGGAGTACCGAATCTTTTGCCGCCTTGGCGGCTTTTCGGGCTTTCAAAGCCAGAACGACTTTGGAAACGATGGCTCTGGCATCGTCCGGATTCTCTTCAAGAAACGCCGTAAAAGATTCGCCAAAAACCGTCGCCACCGCGCCTTGAGCTTCAACGCTGCCCAGTTTGGCTTTAGTCTGACCTTCAAACTGAATCTCCCGTAACTTAACGGACACGACCGCCGTCAAACCCTCAAGCGCGTCCTCGCCGGTAAAATTGTCTTCACTTTCCTTAACTAAACCGCCTTTGCGAGCGTAAGAGTTGAGGGTCCTCGTAAGCGCCGTCTTGAAACCGGTGATATGCGTGCCTCCTTCACCGGTGTAAATGTTGTTGGCAAAAGGCAATATGCGCGCTGAAATGTCATCAACATATTGAAGGGCGATTTCAACCGATTCAACGGCTTCAATCTTTTTCTCAACGTAAAAAATGTTTTTGTGAACCGGCTTCAAAAGCTGGTTGTAAAATTTGACCAATGAAAGCAAACCGCCTTCAAAATAAAATGATTGGGACGGCAAATCAAGTCCGAGCTCCCTAAGATAAAAAATGTCCGCGGTGTCAATCGGATATTTTGCCTCACGAGCGTCAACGACGCTAATCTTTAAAGCTTTAACCAAGTATGCCTGCTGGCGCATATGGCTAACCACAAGATTGAAATCAAATTTAATTTCAGGAAAGATGGAAGGATCCGGCTCAAAAGTAACAATCGTGCCGTGCAAATCGCTTTTGCCGATTTTTTTTACCCTAGCCTTCGCTTTGCCTTGTTTGTACTCCTGCACATAAATACCTCCATCGCGATGTACAACCACCTCGCAGTAAATTGAAAGAGCGTTCACTACAGAAGCGCCGACGCCGTGAAGTCCTCCGGAAACCTTGTACCCTTCGCCGCCGAACTTACCTCCGGCGTGAAGCGTGGTCATGATAGTTTCAAGCGCGGAAACTTTCGTCTGCTTGTGAATGTCAACCGGAACGCCACGGCCGTTGTCGGTAACCCGAACGCGATTGTTTGGCAAAAGAACTATCTCAATATCATTAGAAAAACCGCCCATCGCCTCGTCGCGAGAGTTGTCAAATATTTCCGTAATAAGATGGTGAAGTCCGTCTGGTCCGGTCGTACCGATGTACATTCCGGGACGTTTCCTAACAGGCTCCAACCCCTCAAGTACGGTAATAGACGAAGCGTCGTAGTGGTGACCGCTGCCATTTTGTTTACCGTTCTTTTTTTCTTTGCCAACTGAAGTTTTAGCGCCGGCAGAAGCTTTATTTTTGGCCATTTTTAGGGTACAAAATTAAAAAAGCACCATTGCTTTCAGTGTTTCTATTCTACCAAAAATCCATTGAAAATGAAAGTGTTTCTTGCTTTTCTGGTGGGGATAAAAACAGGCTAAAAAAGTTGACAAGAAGTGTTAAAAATGCAGAATGGATTTAGAGTACGGTAAACCAATAGCACAAAAAACTGAATATGAAAGAGAGGACTCCCAAAAACGGCGTAGAGCTTATGCATCAAGTGTTTGCAAGCATCTGCGAAACATCACCCGTAAGAAGGGTCACCGAAGTCGCCGGGGGTGACCTCGTAGTTCATTTGCAAACGGGGTCTAACGAGGGTCAAGCTGCCCGGCTCTGTTACGAGAAAAGAGAGCCACGACTTCAATTTTACACATACCTTAAATCGGCATTGCGTATCGAACATCAGGATGAAGCGGTGTTTAGCATCCAAATGTGCTTGCGGAGCACTGAAGTGCATGACCCAAAATGCGGACGAATGTTTCAATCTCATTTCCACCTAAAACCAATCGACCTCTTGAGGTTGGGTGCGTCAAGGTGTAAGTGGCTCTCTTTTCTCGCGTCATTCCTTCCCAAGCTCGACGAGCTCCCTTGCGAGTACATGTGGGAATGCGAAGTCAATGCGGAAATCGAAAAAGGCCGCCAGCAATTGATTGAAGCGCATCAAAAAGGATTAGAGGTTTGTACGGAATAATCCGTAACCTCCCCCGGCAACGCGTTTGTGGCGTGTCGGGGATTTTTTATTCTTAAATTTTAGATCTTGAATCCACCCAAACTATCTCACGGTCCAGTCTGTCTTCCCCACTTCTGCGTAAACTTTTTCCATAATTTTATTCACCCCATCATTTATGAGCACCCGTTCCGGCGATTGACATAAAAAGCAAAACATAAAAAACCCTATTTACAATAATGGTGCGGCCGCATTATTATTGTAAATTATATGTTTGACGCAAAGCACGGTCGTTTTCGATTTTATCCGCAATCACATACAGTACTTCCCTTCCCAACTCACAATCAGTCTTTAGAAGTACAATCAAATCCTCACAATCATAAGGATATACCCAAACACTGTGTTGAAGTTTTGTAAAACCAACTTGTCGAAGCGTATCACGCAAAGTATTTCGTAACACTTTTCTATCCTCTTGAATATCAAATATTACCATTCGCCATTTATTGTCCCATCGCTTCGGCTTCTTTAGCCTAAAATTTCTTGCTTCAGCAAGTGAAAGTTTTTGTCTGCCTTTTTCAGTTAAACGCAAAGTTTTGCCATTTTTGGCATTCTCAAACACAACCAGTCCAGCATCCGCAAGACGAGAAACGGCTCGCGCCGCAGAGTATTTAAACAATTTTTGTTTCCATTTTTTACCCCCCAACATTTCAAACATACGAAACGCATTCGGAGCGAGTAAGGCAACACTTAAAATTCCCGCCGCTTTAATGCTGGTTAAAATAGCGTGCTGTAGCTTTGTTGCACGAACCTGTTTCTTAACCTCTTCCTCCATCTTTCCCATAGAGTTTGTGTAATTTATTGAAATATTATTTACAATAACTATGCGACCGTATAGTTATTGTAAATAAAAAATGCATGTAATATCAGTAATTGTAAATTACCTTTCTTGCGATAAATTGATGCGATTATCTAATTTCCCAACCATGCTTTTTGATTTCTTTATAAACTTTCTCCATCAACCCATTTGCTTCCATGTCAGAGAGTGTTCGGTCAAATGATTGAAAGACGAGACGAAACGCGAGAGATTTCTTGCCGTCCTTTGAGAATTCATCGAACAATTCCGGGCCTCGAATCACGAGTCTGCCGGCATTATCGCGGATTACCTTTTCTACCGATTCAGACAAAGCGTCTGGAGAAACAAATACCGCTACATCCCGAACAATAAATGGGTACATAGAAAACGGAGTAAACTTTTCGTTTCGTGCAGACGGAATTGAAATATCCCACTTCTTTCCCGACGCTCCGGTCGGGACTCCGACCTTATTTTTTGAGCGTCGGATCGTGGGTAACTTCGCTAATACCGAATCAAGGTTGCACTCAAAAATGCCGTCTTTCATATCCCCGACGAGTTTTGCGCCAAGCGTTTGAGAAATTGCTTTTACGGCGGATTCCAAGGCGCCTGCCATCTTCTTTTTTAGTCCGGCAAGACCCAGTATAAGCGCCGTGTGCTCTCCTGAAAAAGAAAACACTTTACCTATCTCAAAAATGCGTATTTCATCGGTGCCGAAGAGGGGCGCGTTTAACGTGTTTATCTTCAATGCTTTCTCGAAATTGCCGCGCAGGTTTTGGCGAACGTATTTTTTATCCTCGGCAAGCGGTTTTAAAATGGCGATACTCCCTTCTTCAGAAAACGAAGAGGTCATCACTTCGGAAAACCCAAAGTTAGCTAGGGTTTCCCGAATCTTCCACTCATAGTAAAAGGATTTCGGAATTTCTGTTTTTTCTTTTGACTTAGCAGGAGGAACGGTTGGAATTTTCTCATAGCCGTAAAGCCGACCGACCTCCTCGGCAATGTCTTCAGGAATACAAATGTCCATCCGGAATGCCGAAGGAGTAACCAACCATCCACCCCCTTTCGTCTCAAACTCAAATTTAAGTCGAGAAAAAATATCCTCAATTTCTTTCTCCGAAAGTGAAACTCCGAGTTTCGCATTAATATCTTCCTTAAAAATCTTCAACTTAACAACTTCCAACGGTTCAGGGTACCAGTCAATAATCTCACCGACGCGTATATTCTTGTCCATTTCAAAAAGATACGCGGTAAAGTCGCTCATACCAACCCCCGCAAGCTCTGGTGAAAACCTGTTCTCAAAACGTTTTGACGCGTCAGTTTTTATGCCGAATCGCTCGGCTGTTTGTCTAATGTGCGAAGCGCTAAAATTCGCGGATTCAAGAATCAGGTTCTTGGTGGAAGCTGTTACTTCTGCTTTCTTTCCTCCCTTGATTCCGGCTATCGCAAGAGGAGATGTTTCGTCAGCAATAATCAAAACCGATTCATCGAGCAGAACTTCGCGATTATCAAGCGTGGTGATTTTCTCACCTTTCTTTGCTCGCCTGACAATTATCTTCCCCTCCACTTTGTCAGCGTCAAAGGCGTGAAGTGGTTGCCCCATATCAAACATCACGATATTCGCCCCATCAACAATCGGATTAATACTCCTCTGTCCTATCGCTTCCAAGTGTTCTCTCACCCACGGCTGTTCCTTTGCGGTAACATTCTCAACCACTCGCGCCATATACCTTGAACATAGTTCCGGCGCTTCCACCCGAACTTCAAGTAGCTTTGTTTGTGTTACGATCGGTTGAGGCCAATTAAACACTTTTTGCTTGAAACCGGTTATAGCGGCAACTTCGTAAGCAACGCCTCTATGCGATAGAGCGTAACATGCTCTGTCTGGCAACACTTTTACGTCTAAAATAGTATCGCTTCCTTTTTTCTCAATTCCCTCAACCTCCGCGAATCCAAAGGTAATGAGCTCCGCCACCTTCTCCGGCGCAGGAAGTTTCTCGCCAAAATATGATTGAAGCCATTTATAAGAAACAAGCATATATCAAATTGAAATTTCGTCATTTATCTGCTTAACTCTTTTCAGAATAGATTTATACGTCCCTTCAATGTCAAAATCAGGGCGCTGGCGGTGTCTGATGTCCCAGACGGCTTTAAACCAGTTCAGCATTTCCTTCGCAAGTTCGGCGCACATTTGAGATTTCTCCGGTGAAGATTCTCTTATAAGTCTGGCCGTTTCCTCCAAATCTTTTACAGCCAACGAGGATAACAAACCGCTTTCGGGAGACATCCGACGCTTCGTTTGCTCTTCTCGTATCTCCAACACCTCGCTGCCAATTTTCTCAAAGAAAGAGGCGGCCGAGGTAATGTGCCGAATCGCTTCGCGCTTCAAACTCTGCTCCCTGTACTCCGGACTTTCAAATCTCATAGAAAATCTAAAACTGATTAACAAACCTCAAATCCCCGGAGTAAAGCAAGCGAATATCAGGTATCCCGTATTTCACCAAAACCAGGCGGTCAATGCCACAGCCGAAGGCGAAACCGCGATACCCTTCCAAACCAACCGCTTTGAAAATGTTTGGATGAACAAGCCCTGCTCCCATCATCTCCAGCCACTTTCCCTTGAATTTCATATCAACCTCAACCGACGGCTCGGTGAACGCGAAAAAACTCGGCCGAAAACGGATGTTCACATCCTCGCCGAAAAATTCCTTAAAGAAAAATGTAAGCGCGCCTTTTAAATGAGCCAGGCTAACTTGTTTATCAACATACAACCCTTCCATCTGATAAAACTGCGCCTCGTGAGTCGCGTCTGTCGCTTCATTTCTGAAAACTTTCCCAGGCACGATAATGCGATACGGCGGCTTAATTCCTGCTTTCAGCTTTTCCTCCATATACCGAATCTGCACCGGACTGGTGTGGGTCCTCAAAAGTAATCTTTCCTGTTCAGGATTTTTAATTTGAGATTTAGAATTTGTTTGAAAATTGAAAATTGAAAATTGAAAATTATCTTTTGGTTGCTTCAACCAAAAGGTGTCCTGCATCTCCCTCGCCGGATGGTCGGCGGGAATGTTAAGCGCGTCAAAATTATGCCACTCATCCTCAATCTCGGGACCGACTGCCACGGAAAAACCGAGCTTCTCAAAAATAACGCGGATATCAAAAATAGCCCGCGAGAGCGGATGAAGATGTCCCCTGTTCTTGATATCTTTTTCCATATCAAGTATTATACAAAATATTTCAAATTTCCAAAAGGAAAAATTCTTCTTGGCGTGATATCCTAAACAACAACCCTCCGCCGACATTGTCGGCGGAGGGTTGTGGACCTACGGGGAGTCGAACCCCGACCTCGTCCATGCCATGGACGCATTCTACCGCTGAACTATAGGCCCCCTAAAACTGCTCCAAATCATTATTTCAAAAATCTGGCAAAAAGCAATTTGTGTCAGGGTAATAATCTGTTAAAATAGAGCTTATGGAAAAAGACGAAGCCAAAAGTGTTTCAACCGAAAGCTATAAGGGCGTGCGGGATTTTTATCCTGAAGATCAAGCGGTTCAAAATTACATTTTCGGCGTAATGCGAAAAGTCAGCGAGCGATTCGGCTATCTTGAATATAACGGCTCCATTCTTGAGCCAGCGGAACTTTACCGCGCGAAATCCAGCGAAGAAATCGTCAATGAGCAAACCTACACCTTTACGGACAGAGGCAATCGTGAAGTGACTCTGCGACCCGAGATGACTCCGACCGTCGCTCGCATGGTGGCCGCTAAACGCCGTGAGCTTTCCTTCCCTCTTCGGTGGTATTCCATTCCAAACTTATTTCGCTATGAAAAACCGCAGCGCGGACGCTTACGCGAACACTGGCAACTTAATTGCGATATTTTTGGGGTGGAAAACATTCAAGCGGAGGTAGAAATTATTTCGCTTGCCAGCAATATCATGGAAGCTTTCGGGGTAAAAAAATCTCAATTTGAAATAAGGTTAAATAACCGCCAGATTATAAATTATATTTTGCGGACGCTTATGGGGCTTTCCGAAACTGACAGCCAAAAAGTCGCGAAAATCATTGACCGAAAAGAAAAAGTGGGCGCTTCAATCTTTGAAAAAATGATTACGGAAACGGTCGGTGAAAAAGATAATTTTCTCCTAACGCTTTTGAAGTCAAAAAATTTCGAGGAATTCATCGGCAGGTTGCCTGAAGACAATAGGCTACAAAACGGGGTCGGGGAAATAAAAACGGTTATGGAAGCGCTGGACAAGCTTGGCGTTACCAATGTTGTTTTTGACCAAACCCTCATGCGTGGTTTTGACTATTACACCGGTATTGTCTTTGAAGTTTTTGACCTCAACCCTAAAAACCGGCGGGCGCTTTTCGGAGGAGGACGCTATGACAATCTTTTGGAAATTTTTGACGAAGAAAAGGTGCCGGCGGTCGGCTTTGGCATGGGTGATGTAACCATAAGAGATGTCCTGGAAACCTATAACCTCCTGCCGATACTAAAAAATTCAGTCAGTCTTTGCGTTTGCACCATTGGAACGGAGCATGTGGATTACGCTCAAGAGCTTGCGCAAAAACTGCGAGTTAAAGGAATATCGGTTATCGTGGATTACTCCGGCAAGAAAGTCGGCGACCAAATCAAACGGGCCGACAAACAAAGTGTTCCTTTTATCGTTTGTATCGGCGCAGAGGAAGTAAAAAGCGGAAAATTAAAAGTCAAAAACCTAAAAACGGGAGAAGAAAAAGTCGTAACGGAAGATGACATTTCATTATTTTTAAAATGAATATTCAATAATGCGAACAAAAGAAAGAACGCGAAATTTCATCAGTGAAGTCTTCGTACATTTTCGCATATTGGTACCTGTTCGTATGTTCGTATCTATGTATTATGCGTAAAATTGTTTTTGACATTGAAACCTCAAACTTCTTCCAGGATGTCGGCTCAAACGACCCCTCTAAACTTACCCTTTCGGTGGTTTGCATCCACGATTCCAAGACAAACGACTATTCCAGCTATATGGAGGACGAACTGAAAAAACTATGGCCAATTTTGGAAAAGACCGACATGCTTATTGGCTTCAACTCCGACCATTTTGATATCCCTCTCCTGAACAAATATTATCCGGGCGACCTTTCAAAAATAAAAAGTCTTGACTTGCTCAAAGAGGTCCGAGCGTCGCTCGGAAGGCGGATTAAACTTGATGATTTGGCGGAAGCGACACTCGGCAAAAAGAAAATCGGCCACGGCCTTGAAGCAACCGTTTGGTGGAAAAACGGAGAAAAAGATAAGGTAATAAAGTATTGCTTGGAAGACGTTAAAATCACTAAGGAATTGTATGAATTCGCGCGAGCGCATAAACACCTAAAATACAGGGAGGGCAAAATTGTTAAGGAAATTTCGCTTGACCCGAGCGATTGGGAAAAAGTGCCTGAGCAAGCGTTAACTCACACTTTGCCGTTTTAAATTCACTTCGCGACCTATCACTAAGCTACCAGAAAAATCAAGGTCATTACTTGACTAGTGTTATATAATGTGATATTGTGAAAAAGTACCTTACTCCGGCTCGGCGCTATTCCAGCGTAAAACATGATATTTTTTAAGAAAACTTAAAATGGCAACGATAAAAAAACAACGGTGGCAAAGTTCAAAAGCTTATACGGCGATTTATTCATTTGTGCTGGCGGCAATGATAACAACCATCGGTTTTACATTGCTTTACAAGGGCTCGCTTCTCACCACGGGAAATCATACTCCAATCCCCGCCAACCTTGCTCCGGTTGGCGCTCCAGAAAGGCTGATCATTCCTAAAATCGGGGTTGACGCGGCCATACAAGTCGTAGGCCTGACGGCAAACGGCCGAATGGGAATCCCTACTAATTTTACAGATGTCGCTTGGTATAAATTCGGACCAAAACCCGGAGACCCTGGAAGCTCGGCTATAAACGGACATTTGGATACGGTGACTGACTCAAACGCTGTTTTCGCGCGATTGGATGAAATCAAAAAAGGCGACGAAATCTATATTTTGGACAAAGACGGACAGGAAATTAAATTCCGAGTTATCAACACGGAAATTTATGATGAGGCCAAAGCCCCACTAAAGAAAATTTTTGACCAGTCTAAAACCTCGGCTAGGCTTAATTTAATCACTTGCGACGGCGTATGGAACCAAGATAAAAGAGATTACAACAAGCGACTCGTTGTCTATTCCGAACGAGTCTATGAAGCAAGCGAGTAACTTTGGCTTGTATTTTTTCAATTCAACATGGCATGATGTATTTGTGCCAGTCAAAACCCCTAGTATCAAAAATGTATTCGTGTTAGGCTATAGTGGTAAATTTAATCATTATAGGACTTCCGCAGTCGGCGCGTTTCTTTGTTGCTTCGCTCCGATGCTCCCTCACCATACTGCTAAGTATGGCTCGGTCGCTTCTTGCTTGCGCCTCGAACCGCATCCGACCGCGGAAGTCCCACATTAACTTTAACTTAATGGATACTCAACAAAACATTTTGACGGTTCCAATTGCGATTATAGTCGCCGGCATTATCATCGGCGGGGCGGTTTTTTTATCGCGCGGAAGCTCGCCTAGAGAAATTTTACAAGCTCCGACCAACCAGCCAGTCGCTTCTCTAGACGAAAACATTTCACTGCGTTCTGTCGACAATAACGACCATATTCTAGGTAATCCGGACGCGATGATAGTAATGGTTGAATACTCCGACCTCGAATGCCCTTTCTGTAAAACCTTTCACAAAACCATGCAGACTATCATGAGTCAGTACGGTAAAGACGGCAATGTGGCTTGGGTATATCGCCACTTCCCTCTTGACATACATCCCAAAGCTCCAAAAGAAGCCGAGGCTACCGAATGCGCCAATGAACTCGGCGGCAATGAAAAGTTTTGGGCCTATGTAGATAAAATATTTGAAATTACTCCCTCAAATAATCAGCTTGACCCCGCGCGACTTCAGGAAATCGCCGAAAATGTCGGGCTAAGCAAAAATCGATTTGAAACCTGTCTTAATGGCGGAAAATACGCCGAGAAAGTTAAAAATGATTACAATGACGGCATTAAAGCCGGTGTAAGCGGTACGCCTAATACAGTCTTGGTGCTAGCTAACGCGGTAACGCCCGCGGTCGAAAAACGATTGAGCGAAATCAATCAGACTATTTTAAACCAGCTTCCTCCTGGAAGCCCCAATGCCATCGCGATGGATTCGGGCAAACGTAAAATTGCCATTGGTGGCGCGTTTCCATTGCCTCTCATGAAAGAAATTATTGACCTTTTGTTGACCGGCAAATAATTTATTATCCGCCCACAGAATACCCCACCGCTTGCGGTGGGGATGAATGTGATATGCGTATAATAAACATTCATAGCAACTGCTGCCGTAAGAGGCAATATTCGCAATCTTTCTCCCCGCAGGTTTTGGTCAAAAATTGAAGGCTGATAATTTCCCCTGTGACCCGAGCAATAAGTGATTTAAGTTCTTCAACTTCTTTATTGGTGATTTCAAACCGCTCTTTTTTGTAGCGCGTCTTTTCATCTGGTTCCGTAAAATCAAGTTCTCCGCTTTGCATTTCATAATGTTTCGCCTCATCAAGATCAAGTAGCAGTTTATAAAAAACAAGCTGCCGTTTGTAATTGCCGTCGGCGGTTTTGGTTTTGCCTTCAAGTTCATTGCGAGATTTCGCTTTGCCGGTTTTATAATCAACGACCGAAACATGGCGTCCGTCCATAAACTCAATTTTGTCTAACTGACCCTTCAAAATAATATTAATTGATTCGGATTCGGCCTCGATTATTACAGGCAGATGCACGCCACGAATGCTAAACTCGTTTATCACATTTCTTGGCCACGTATTTTTATATGTATCATAATAGCCGCCGAGCGATTTTTTGCCTTTTTGAAGTAATTCTTTGTAATCCCCGGAGCTTAACGATTTCTTGCCGAGGTTATGCTCGTATAATTCAATAAATTCTTTTCTGCTCATATCATTCTCATCGCGATATTTATTGAAAAACGCTTTGAGAGTCTCGTGCGCCGTGATGCCGTAAATTTGATGCTTTGTTTGCGATTGCGGAAGACGAATCAAATTAACGAAAAAATATTGCCAAGGACACTTCAAGTAATTATTGAGGGCACTGACATTGAGCCCTTGCTCAAGAAAAAGGTTTTTGACGTATTCTTTGTCAGTGATGGAAATTTTTGGCAATATCTTTGGAGTAAAATTAAAAGCCGGTATTTCAGCGTATAATTTTTCCACATCGGCAGAACTGGCTGTTTCCTTGAGAGTTGATTCTATTTCTTCAATAAACTGGCTCGGCAATCGCTCCCTACCGTCGCGTCCCTCCGTCGCGTAACTTATGGAGACTGTTTGTTTGGCCCGAGTGAGCGCCACATAAAAAAGCCGCCGCTCATCTTCAATCTTACCTCCCGTTTCATCGTCTTCACCCAATAGAGCGAGATGAAAATATTTTCTGTCCTTCTTGTTTCCCCAATGACCATCGCATGCTCCAGTGATATAAACATGCTCAAACTCAAGTCCTTTGGACTTATGGGCAGTCATCAGCCGTACGCCATTTGAAAATTCGCTCGCGCCGGCTGATTTCAAAAGAATACCGTGATCTTCCATCAAAGTAAGATATTCCACGAAATCAGACAAAAAATATTCTTTGGCGCTGCTTGAAAGTTTTTTGATTTCTCCAAAAAATGCCTCAAGCACCCGCAATCGATCAAGCGACTGCTCGCTTTTTAAAATATCGTTCAAAAAACCGGACTGGCGCGTTACAATTTCAAATACTTCCGCGAGCGGCTTATTTTTCGCCATACCGGCCCAACCGGAAAGCTTCTGCCAAAACTCCGGAAAATCGGATTTGACCGATTCGTGGAGCGGCCGCCGCTTCGCGGCGGCCGCTCGCATCGTCTTAAAAACAGCAAGTGTATCCAGACCGAGAAAATTAATAAACAAAAGTTTTCCGATCGCCTCGTCATCCGCCAGGTCAGCGAGCCCGCGGAAAATCAGAATGAGCTTCCTTATTTGCAAATCACCCAGCATGTCCTGATCGGATAAAATCTGACACGAAACCCTCAAACGCTCCAAAGCGGAAACAATCGGAAACGCGTCTCTGTTGTCTCGATAAAGCACCGCGATATCTTTTGGCTTTATTCCGTCAATAATTTTCTTTTTGATATCATGGGCGATAAAGAAATGCTCCAAGTCTTCCGTGCGAAATTCACGGATTATAACTGGTTTAACTTTGTGTTTGCTGTTTGACTTAAGCCGAACGCGGGAAAAAATCTCTGGTGCTTTGTTTTTTTCAATCAAACTGTGCGAGGCGTTTAAAATTCCTTGTTGGGAACGATAATTTTCCTCAAGGTTTATCAAAAGCGCCTCCGGGTAGAGTTTTTTGAAATATAAAAAATTTTCAAGCGATGCTCCTTGAAACCGGAAAATCGCTTGCTTTTCATCGCCCACAATAAACAAGTTTGGGGTTTTGTGGAAGCTGGAAAGCAATTCAAGAATCATATTTTGAGCGTTATTGGCGTCTTGATGCTCGTCGGCAAGAATATACTGAAAATTCTCCTGCAAAATCAAAAGGAAATCCGCGTCGGCGCGAAGCGCTTTAATCACTTCCACGATCATATCTTCGTAATCGTAGTATTTTTTATCTGCCAGCGTTTTTTCGTAACTTGTAAAGAGTTTTAGTAATTCTTTGTTCTTTTCAATGTGCTCTTTTTGCTTAATATATTCCCCTTTCATTCTGCCTTTATGAGCTCCGCTTTTATGATACAGATCGGGTGTTAGAGTAAAAAATTGCTCTTCAGATTTAATGCTTCTTTCTAAATCTACCGCACCATACCCTTCGCGCTTAAGAGCGCGAATCGCCCCAAGTGCCGGGCGAACATAGTACAAAGGCTCTCCAAAAGGCCTTAACAACTTCAGATCAACTTCGGCGATGATTTTTTCCATTGTCTTAATCTGATCTATGTCGGTCATGGCGATTGAACCGATAATTCTGGGAAATCGTTCCGGATACTCTTTGATAATACCGTTGCAAAAACCGTGAAATGTCGCGACATTCACTTTATAGCCGGAGCTTCCCACAATCTCAACCAGCTTTCGTCGCATAGCATAGGCGCCCGATTCCGTAAAAGTTAGAGCCAAAATAGCGTCCGGCGGGGTGTCAGTTTTGAGTAAAATATTGGCGATTCGAAGTGTCAGAATAGTGGTTTTCCCAGTCCCCGGACCGGCAATTACCATTACAGGTCCTTCAATCGTGTCCACTGCCTCCTTTTGGGCGGGATTAAGTCTTTTGTACAGTTCAGCAAATTTTTTTGAGCTTTTTTCGGCCATGGAAGGATTATATCATGGCAAAAATAATGAACTACCGCCGAGCAAACTAGGTAAGAAAAGAATATATTTTCAACTTTTTACTAACTAAAATATTTAATTTCTTTATCCTACGCTATAGCGTAGGATAAAGAAATTACTTATCATATGCCATGTTGAGTTTTAGCTTTTGAAAATCGCTGTGTTATAATCGGCACAATCAACGGGCTGTAATATAGTGGCAGTATACATGCATGGGGTGCATGCGGTCCGGGTTCGATTCCCGGCAGCCCGAGCGTAGCGAGGGGTAGAACGTGCCGGGGGCACGTTCGGCCGGAATCGAAGCCCGATTGAGTATTTTTTCGAGCCAAGGGCGAAGAAAAAACCCAATCGGGGTACTGAACCGGTACGGTTCGATTCCCGGCAGCCCGACCAATAAAAACAAAGCGAGTATTGTCTGGCTGAGTGAGCAAACTGCTTTGCTCGCGCCCGGGAATCGAACGCCGGAGTCATGTTTTTCGAGTACGAAAAATAGACGAGGTGGTGCCCAGACTAAAATTTTTGACGAAAAATTTTAAGTCACGGGCGATTCCCGGCAACCCGAACAGAGAAAATTTGAAAAGGATAAATTTATACGATACTTGTCCGTCCGAAACCTTTGGCGTAGAAGAATATCGTTAAATATAAAACTGTTTTACTTTACTAAACCCTTTACCCTAAACTCTATCCCCTTCTCCTATTGCGAATACAACTCATTAATCTTTTCAAGCGTCCTTTTTCCAAAACGCCCTGGTTCATCATCAATGCCGTATTTTTTCTGGAATAGTGTGACTGATTTCCAAGTACATTTGCCGTAAGTCCCGGACAGCGGACAATCGTGCTTACTGAGCCCCTGTGGCGGATAAACCCCTTCAATGACTAGAGCCGCTTGGAGCGAAAGTATCGAGGTATTATATCGCGCGCCCGGTTCCAACAAATCTTTCCATATGTAAGGCAAAAGCGAAGTGTTGAACTTTCCCGCCAAAGGCGATGTGGCTCCAAAAAAATTCTTTATTCCGATATATGTTTGAGTCGCTAGCTCTTTGAGAATTTTCTCACGAATATTTTGGTCTAAAAATTGCGGTTCGTAAATATAACCGTACTCAATGAGAATACTGGCTGGGTCAAGAGTATTGAAAGCGCCGATGGATATAAGGTCCTGGTCCTCAACGACGGCGTCTTCTTTTGGCATATTGCTTTCTGGATAGTAAGTTTGCAGTTGTTTTGAAACAGCTTCCGCAACATCTTTGCTCGCGCGAGAGTTTGAATATTGCCGTTCCGGCACATAAATGGAAAAGCCTGAATAATCCCCGGGGCTTAATTTTTTTCGTCTTGGGTAATCATTGAAATGGATATTGACAGCCAAATCAATTCCGTTTTCGTTGGCCCATTTATTGATACCGTATAAGCGAAAAGCGACCGGGGTCGGAGCGTTATTATGAAAAATTTTTTCATCCACACCGATTTTTGAAACTTGTCCAAGTGTGATTAAATTGGACATAATTTGTTTTTTCGCTTTAACAAACAAAGAAATCTGATCGGCATTGGAAGAAAAATACGAAGCCAGCAAAGGATTGTAACCGAAATCATCGCGAGTTAAGATTATCTCAAATTCATTGTTTTGGGACAGTAATCGGCCAAGCTCTTTGCCAAGAGCAAGCGTTATGTCGGCTTCTTTGATTCCATTAAATTGCGTTCCCCAGTACTCATCGTCATGGCCGGGTACAACGAGAACGCGAAGCTTCCGTTTTGAGCCCTGAGTATTGGTGCCGGCGAAAGTCTGTTTCAAATTCTCAGGTTTTGAACTTTCAACGTAAAATACCGAGGCGGGTTGGTCCGCCGCTAGTTCGGGATGTTCCGTCACAAAAAAATTCACCCTTGCTAAAATCGGCGCCATTATAAAAAACAAGGTCCCGATTCCTACGAGCGCGAAAGACAAAAAAGCCGCTGTTTTATTCATGCTTTATATTATACACTGAAAATCATAAAATTTGCTTTCGCTTACAAGAAAAAACTCACTTATAGTTTACGAGAGGAGCTCAACCACCTCCCCATCGGATACTTGAGGAAAATCATCATAATACGCTCCGACAGCGCCTAAATAATCTTGACCATCATCAAGAGTAACCACCGGTATCCGCCCTTCTTCGCTCAATTCTTCCGTTACTTCGCGCGGCGCGATAGGAACTGCTATTACAAGCCCGCTTGGATTTTCTTTACGAACAATCCTCACAGCGGCACGAATAGTAAGTCCCGTTGCGATACCATCGTCTACTATTATAACTGTCTTACCATTAAGTTCTGTCGGTTTTTTCTCGCCTCGGTATAATTTAATCCGTCGCAAAGCTTCTTTTTTTTGGCGTAAAATTTCTTCATTAAGCCAATGACGATTAACGGGTCCGACTTTTGCTTCATCGCATAAAAGAGATCCCTTTTCATCTACCGCGCAAATGGCGTATTCTGAATTATCAGGATGTCCAATCTTGCGCACCACGACAATATCAAGCGGTAAATTGAGCGTTCGGGCGATCTCATATCCAATCACCACTCCGCCTCGCGGAAGCGCCAAAATAACGGCGTCTTTACCGCGATACTCCGTGAGTTTTTTCGCAAGCTGATTTCCAGCGTCTTTTCTGTTGATAAACCTGCTCATTTGGCAAAAGTTTTATTAGAATTTATTCAGTGCAGAAATACCCTTTTACGATAACTATGTCAAACATTTAATCCTTAAGCAAAATTGCCGTATCGCTTTGTTTGTGCTTTGATATTAATAGATTTTGAGAACACCGACATTAAATAATATAGTATGAAAACAATCATAGCGCTGATCACTGTTTGCGTGCTTGCCGGATGCGGAACAACCCATAAGAAGAGCCGCGCGGCTGGGATAACTGACACCGTTTCATCTGCCTCATTCATCTGGAAATGGTACAGCAACAAGTGGGAAGAAGTTAAAATTGCGGAACGGAAACTCGTGGTTGCGCAACAAAACAGCCAATCATCGAATAAGGAAAATGGCGCAAAGTCGCAAATGGAACAAGTACTTGAGTGCCAACAAAATCTCATTAGCCTAGCCGCCCAGTACAACGACATGCGCCACGCCGAGACCGTCCGCGCCTTCACGGCACGTGGCCTGCCGCCGCAAATTAACATTGCTCTAAATCTAACCCTGACCGTACCATCCCCGATTCCGGAAAAAGGAACGAGACTGCCGGAAAGGCGAACTCCGAAAAATCTAAACTCGTTATGAGTAAAACAGCAACGCAAAAATGTGAGCGGTTCACGGTGGAGAGATTCACGCTTGTCGGCAACCCGCCTCCCTACGCCATTCTCAAACTTAAGTCAGAAACGCAGAGAGGTGTGAGAATCGGTGTCAGAATCACCGGCTTGTCGCAAGATGAGGAAATGCTGAAAATAAATGGGGTAAATAGAAGTTCCGGCGTACCGCTTTTCGGAGAGTTACAACTCAAAACTCGCTCAGGTTGGATATCATACCGCTAGTTACACCGTCGCCTTATCGCGACGGCTTTTTTTGATCGGAACCATTATTTCTTCGCGGATTTCGCGACCTTGCGGGATTTCTTGGCGAAAACCTTTTTAGCAGCCGGCTTTCTAGTTTTCGTACCGGCTCCTTCAAACTTTTGTATTAATATATCCAACTTCGCGTTCATGGCGTCCAATTGGCGCTTCAAACTATCCAGGGGTAAAACGGAGTTTTGTGGTTTAACTGAAGCCGTATTTTGTCTAGGGAAATTTCCGGACTGTGAGTTGTTTGGTCCGGAAACGCGCGGAGCGCTTTCCCTCCTTTTGTTGAAACATTCTTTGCAATAGACCGGCTTGTCACCCACAGGGCGAAAAGGCACTTCGCACCGCTTGTGACAATCAGCGCAGGTAGCGGAAAACATTTGTTTTTGCACCCCAAGTTGCTGTTTACTTTTACCGCCTCCAAACCCGCCTGATTGTTGATTATCGCTCATGTTTGTTTATAATTTAGTATTAACAGATAGAGAAAGCCTGATAACTGGCGTTTCTTAATCAACTCTATCTTACACCTTTGTGCGGCTAAAAGGTATGAACTGTATCCGTCCATAACATCAAGGTAGACCAACCCTGCCCAAACTTCTGAATCGGCGCATCCGAACGGATACCGCCGTTCGTTTTTTATCATCTGTGGACAGAATGCCCCGCCCCGATATACATCGGGGCGGGGCATTCATGACTACACATTACGAAAGGTGAGCTGAAACAAGCTTTGTCATCTCAAACATATTGACTACATCTTTGCCCCCGAAGACTTTTTTCAAAGCCGCGTCAGCTTTTATATTGCGCTTATTCTTGGGATCCTGCAGATTTTTGCTCTTAATATATACCCACAATTTCTTCACTACTTCCGATCGTGGCATCGGCCCTTTGCCTATGACCGCCGCCAGATCGGCGCTTACATTAAGCGGCTTCATGAACGCAGAATTTTGTTTTGCCATATTTTATTAATTTATCTAATAACCAGATTAGTGTAACACATAAATCATTAAATAGACACCTAGAATATATCAAATTTGACCCCTATAATGTTGACCCCTCTTCCGCTAACTCTATAACGATCTAGATCAAGGTTTCCACGGTGCTTGAAGCTTTAAGCTGTTGAATGAAATTGGCAATAAGCTGTTGCTGTTTCGTTTGCACAATCTGATTCTCAACTTGAACGCGAACTTCTGAAAGAGGGGGAATGCTTTTGTTATTGGCGGTAACTTGCTTATATAAGGCGTCTACCTCCTCTTTAGTAGCTACCACGGACTTCAAATTAATCTTGGCCAAAAGATATTGCTGAATGATGTTGTTTATCGTCAAAATTTCTTTAAACGCGCTCTCGGTAAATCCTCGAACTGTAAGCTCCTGCTTAAACGCGGCATCATCGGCAAATTGGGATTTGTTCTGGACAAGCGCCGAATCAACTGCTTTCTCGTCAGCTTTGATACCCTCTTTCTCCGCGGCCTGCAAAAGCAGAGTTTCCGTAATAAGATTGTCCAGAGTTTGACTCTTGATCGTTGCTTGCGCTTCGGTGGTGGTCGCTGATTGCCCTTGGGCCGTAATACTTGCCACAAGCTGGGCGTATCGTTCATCGTATGCCAAACGGATTATTTTTTGACCATTCACCACGGCAACCGATCCCCCACTACCCAGCCTACTTTTCATCAGATAATATCCCGCGAATACAACGACCGCGATAATCAAGATATATACAAAAATCTTGAAAAATGATAAACCTGAACCTCGCTTAGTTGTTTCTTGCTGATTCCCAGTTGTTTCTTCAGACATAATTTTATTTACTATTAATTTAATAATACTTGTAATTCAAAAAACATCGAGCTTTCAACAATAATAACAAAAGATTGCTAACGGTCAATAGGCCTTGACAGTGTATAATGGTCCATAGTGAGAGTTGTGGAAAGTTAAAAAAACGGCAAAAGCTAAAATTATGCTACAATAGTTTTATTAAATAGCGTTAGAACGGCAAAAACATGAAAATTATCTTTCCTATGGCGGGCTTGGGTAGCCGTTTTCAGAAGGTTGCCGATAAAAATCCCAAGTATCGCAAGCCGAAACCTTTTATAGACATCAAAGGCTACCCCATGATTCGGTGGGCTACCGGTTCCCTGCCCTTTTTTGAGCACAAAGGTCAGACGGTAAAATCTAAACTCCGTGTTACGCCGAAAGATGTCGCTTTTATTATTCTCAAGGAACACAACGACGCGCACGGCATAGAAAAAAGTTTGAAAGAAATCTACTCAAAGGACATCACGGTTATTGTCATTCCGGCTGTTACTCGCGGCGCGGCCGAAACCGCGCTTCAGGCAAAATCGTTCATAAACCCGGAAGAAGATTTACTCATCTCCGATACCGACCACTTTTTTGACGGCAACGGGTTCGCGAAATTGATTGAAACCAAAGATTCCGATACTGCCGGCATAATCCCAGTCTTCAAAGCGCGTAACGATGGCATACCAAAATGGAGCTATACGCTCGTTAAGGCTGGCACAAATCACATAGAACGGGTTGAGGAAAAAAGCCGAGAACTTATGGAAAAGGGGGCCTATGCCAATATCGGCGCTTATTATTTTTCAAAAGGCAAATACTTCATGCGGGAAGCGGAAAAAGTCATCAGCAAAAACGAGCGAAGCGGAGACCCGGTCAAAGGCGAGTTTTATGTCGCCCCTCTGTATCAAAAACTGCTAAATCAAAACTGCAAACTCCAGGTTGCCGTTATTCCAAAAATGTGGGGCTTAGGCACGCCGGAAGACCTTGAATTCTTTCTAGACAATTGTCCCATTAACAACCCCTCGTTTTAATAAAATTTTTTAAATTTAATGTAATTAAGGGCAAAAAATGTCACGCCATAATGGACAGTTGCGCGACACGATTTTGCTAAATCGCATGAAAAAAAACCTCAACATAGTCATCCCGCTCGCCGGCCGAGGCACCCCTTTCAAGGAAGCTGGTTATGCCTTCCCCAAGGCTCTCATTGACATTAAAGGCAAAACTATGATTGAGGTGGTTACCGGCAATCTCAAGCCTTCTTGCGAGCATAAATTCATTTTCATCTGCCAGCGAGAGCATTACGAGAAATTTGACCTTTACAATATTTTTAAGAATGCTACGGAAAACAAGTTTGAGGTCGTCCAATTAAACGGCCAAACCGAAGGCGCGGCGTGCACCGTTTTAACCGCCATAGAACACATCAACAACGATGACGACCTTGTCATCGCTAATTCGGACCAGTTTGTTGAAACTGGCATCAACGATTTTATAAAAGAAGCTCGGCGTGGAGAAAAAAACGGACTTATTATGACTTTTGAAGCCAGTCATCCGAAATGGAGCTATGTCCGCGTTGACAGCGCGGGAAGGGTCATTGAAGTGGCGGAAAAGAAAGTTATTTCCAAACACGCCACCGTGGGTATTTATTATTTCAAAAAAGGTTCTGATTTTGTTGAAGCGGCGCAAGCAATGATTCACAAAAACATCCGATACAACAACGAATTTTATGTCTGCCCAGTGTATAACGAACTGATACTTGCCGGCAAGAAAATTTACATTAAAGAAATCCCGGCCGAAAAAATGCACGGCCTCGGCACGCCGGAAGACTTGAACCACTTCCTCAAAGAAATGGAGAGAGGCAAAATCAAGATTTAATCTGCGACATTATGGAAAAGTTAAATCCCATGAATCCCAAAAGGAGAGAAAACATTAAAGGCGAGCCAAAAGAAATATCAATCATCACCCACCGAGGACTTGACCAGACAAAAGAAAATTATTATTTCGCGGAAAGTTCCCGCGAGGCTTTTGCCGACCAAATCAAGAGAGGATTTGGTTTGGAATTTGACCCGCAGGTCACGAAAGACAACGGCTTTGCGGTGCTTCACGACCAAACCTTGAATCGTCCGACGGCAGGACTTGACGCGAGAAAAGTATCGGAGGTCACTTTGCCGGATCTATTGAAAATGGATATGAACGGTTCTCATTTTATTTCCTTCAAGGAATTATTGCGGATGATAGCCGATAACCCCAGAAACACTTCCATAAACGCCATTCACATTAAATCCAAGCTCCAGAAACCCGAATACCTTGATAAAATTCTGAGAGAGCTGCAAGAAGCCGACCCGGAGCGCTTCATGTTGTTTGACTTAATAATTGATGCGGCTCGCTATCTAAAAGAAAAAAATCCGAAACTCCATCTGGCGCCATCCATCGCCCACCCTTATGATATTGAGCGATATAATACAGCAGTCGGCGGAACACTCCTTTCGCAGGAACAACTTATGAATAATAGAGAGCTTTATGATTGGGTCTGGCTTGACGAGTGGGACAGGACCGACAAAAATGGCGGCATTAAATCGCTTTACAACAAAGCTATGTTTGAGAGTCTTCGGGATGCCAAATTTAACATCGCTCTTGTAAGTCCTGAATTGCATGCCACTTCTCCGGGGCTTTTAGGCGGAGAGACGCATCAAGACGCGGCATCGGAAGAAACTTTAAAAAAAAGGTTTGAGGAAATCGCGGCGCTTCGTCCCGATGCTGTTTGCACTGATTATCCCGATATGTTACAAAATATTTTTATAACTTATCACGGCTCAATTCAATCATGAAAACTTTTTTTGCCTCACTGAAAAACCGCGTTAAGATAAGTGTCATAAATAAAACCCTCAAAGAACTGGCGGGTTTAGTTGAGAAAAAAATGGGGTCATACATAACTTTCCACGAAAGACCTATCCACCCTTCCATGCTCCGAGATTTTCATGAACAGCCGGAAAAATCGCTCCCTAAAACCGCCGTCGTCATTCAAGGTCCGATTCTTAAAACTGATGATTTTACTTTGGAATCGGTGAAATTGTACCGGAAAAATTTCAGCCAATCGCTTATCATTGTTTCCACATGGAAAGACGAAAATCCGGAATATTTGGAGAAAATCAAAAAAGAGGGAGCGGTAATTGTTCTTTCTGAAAAACCAGCCTATCCGGGACCAAAAAATTTGAACATGCAGTTGGTATCCGCGGGTAACGGCATGAAAAAAGCCAAAGAATTGGGGGCGCTCTACGCCATGAAAACCCGAACCGACCAGAGAATGTATGGGAGGCACGTAATGGAATTTTTGGTGAATATGGCAGAAATGTTCCCTCCAGCCCCGGAATCAAAACAAAAAAGAAGGTTGGTCGGGGTCGGTGGTGGAGCGCTCAAATACAACATTTATCATTTTTCCGATGTTTTTAATTTCGGCCAGATAGATGATATGGTTTTATATTGGAATCCAAAACTGGTTACGCTCGGAGACCTAGAACTGAAAAGAGACGACTCAACGAGCAATCTAATTTCGGAATCCTATCTTATTACGGAATTTTTAAAAGCAAACGGCATGTCGCCCAAAATGACCCATGAAGACTGGTGGCGGTCGGCGGCAAGATACTGCGTTCTTATTGACACACCCAGTCTCGATGTTTACTGGCCCAAATACGCCAAATACAGGGAGTATCGCTTAATCAGCTACATTTATCCGGTCAAGGAAGTATCGTTCGCCGAGTGGGTTAATTTCTATAAAAAGTACAATTCTCATTAATGATAACTACCATGAGCAAAAAAGAACTAAAATTAAAATTCAATTTATTCCTCAAATACCTTGTCTCTAAAATAGAGAAACGGAGAGGAAATTTCATTACGGTTCACGAACGGCCGATACGCGCATCCTCTCTGCGCTTGCTCCCAAAAGAATCAGACAAAATACTGCCTCCGACCGCCGTAGTTATCCAAGGTCCGATTCTAAAAACTAATGATTTCACTCTGGAGTCTGTAAAACTTTACAAAAGACACTTTGACCAATCTTTCATTATTCTTTCCACTTGGAACGATGAAAACCCCGATTATCTGGAGAAAATAAAAAAAGCCGGAGGAATTGTTGTTGTTTCTCCAAAACCTGAAAATCCCGGACTTCGAAACGCTAATATGCAGATAATCACTACGGCCGCTGGCATGAAAAAAGCCAAAGAGTTGGGGGCGCTCTACGCTCTTAAAACGAGAACAGACCAGCGAATATACGGCAGGCACGTGATGGAATTTTTGCTCAATCTCTTGGAAATTTTTCCTCTTGAGAAAAGCTCAAAGCAGAAAAAGAGGATTATAGGCGTTAGTTGGAATACCAAGCTGGAAATAATTTATAATTTTTCGGATATCTTCCAGTTTGGCACCATTGAAGATATGTGTGCTTATTGGGCGCACGACCCTATTGCCGAGCGCCAAGGTGACAAAACAACTTTTATAAACGGCGCTCACATGACAACGGAAGCCCAGCTCTTTACCAGATTCCTGAAAAGAGTTGGGGTAGAATTCACCGCTTCGCGGGAAGAGTGGCAAAAAACCGTCGCCACCCAAACCGTCGTCATTGACGCTTTTCCTCTTGACCTATACTTTTACAAATACGACCGCTTCCGCGAATATAAAGATTTGAGCTATGAGTACCGCGTGAGAGATGTCACCTTTGTTGAGTGGGTTAATCTGCACGTAAAATACAAAAATTCATAACTGACTCCCGCTTTCAACTCCATTTCTCAACTCAAGGTCGTTTGATTCGCCCTCAAATACGCGTCCGTTCTCGCCAGAGTGGCGAGGTTTCCCGTGTCAAGCCAAACTTTGTATGGAATCCGGTCAAATTTAACTCCTTGTTTGATCATTGCGTCAAGAATCGGCACATCAGATATTTGGGCATCGTTTGGATCGCGGTTATAAATCTCTTCAAGCGTCTTCCACCAAATATCGTAATCTTTAATGCCGTCAAGTCCGATGTGTAAGGAATCAAAACCAGGGATACCCCTGTCGTTCAAATAAAGAATTTTATTATCTTTCACGGTATGGCTGCGGTAGTGCTCAAGCGGTAAATCAGTAGTGGCCCAATTATCAACAAACCCTCCGATCCAATTATGTTCCGGAGCTGGAATGTTTTCCACGAAAATACCGTCGCAAGCGTGAAAAATAAACGGGCACTGAAGATTGGTTTTTGCCTGAAGCATGGAATAACCCAAACTGCTGCCCGGTCCTTCGTACTTACCCACCCGGACAAATTCAAACAAACGGTCCGGATAATTTTCGGTCAGAAATTTTTTTACTTGCTCGCCGAGATAACCAAGAGTGATAACCAGCGGAACACTCGGCTCGTATGATTCAAGGATATAACACAGGGCTTCCCTGCCACCGACCTTAATGAGAGATTTGTTGGTGTTTTTGGCTAAATCTTTAAGTCTGGAACCGGTGCCGGAGGTGGGAATTAAGACCTTGTATTTCATTATCGCTGGTGTTCGCCTGCAATTCGTCCATCGCCTCGTCCGGCATCATCCTCAATTCGCACCACATCATCAACTTCGGGAGTGGAAACTTCTTGTAAAATAAGGTCGGTTAAAGCAATCACGCGGTGCTTGCGCGGCGGAACGACGGAAAAAAAATCTCCGGCTTTCATTTTTTCCTTTTCAAGGACACCTTTGTCATTCTCAAGCCAAATTTCAGCTTCTCCGGAAATAATATAATTGGTCTCGCTTTTTTTGTTATGGTATTGAAAACTGGTGCGGGTGCCGGCGTTAATATAAAGTCTTTTGTAACAATAGCGATCATTTAGCTCAATCCACTCTTCGCGACCCCAGGGCTTTGTAACGATTTTAGGCGACTTATTTTTTATCATAGTGAGCAATTATGTCCATTAATTGATTGGTAATTATTTCTTGAATATCCTCCCGCTCGCCCAACTGGTTAAGTATTTCCTGATATATCGGTGAAGAAAAATGGTAATGCCCGGCAATCAAAACGCAAAGCATTTTGTTTTCCGGACCATTAGTCCGCAACCATTTTTTCCACCTGCCTCCATTATACGCTAATTCCGCGAATTTTTCCCATGCTATGCCGTACGCCAGACATTTGGCAAGAGTCAGCGAAGTTTGAACGACACCAAGCTGTGGAGCAATATTGAAAGCTCCGATTAACCCTTCTCGCAAAGCAATTTGGTCTTTACTCAAATAATCGGCGTTATGTTCCTTGAGTTTAACCTCTTTGCTGTCTAGTAACCTTGAAACTCTTTCAACAAAAGGCTTGTTAAACGATCCGACCTGATTAATTTCCATAATCAAACTTGAGGTTTGAACGACATAAAATTCTGGTTTGCAAAACCCCCGGAAAAAATCAATTTCCCGTTCCAGTTCACCGATATTGGCAATGGTATAATTCGTTCCTTCATTTTCATCGGTGCCGATTTCAAGCAGAATCGACGGTTTTAATTTCAAACAAAATTCAACAGCCCGTTTTGTTTCTGCTAATCGCTCGCCGTTACTGCCGCGAAAATGGCAAAAATCAATGTGAATGAGGTCAAAACCGTTTTTAATGTCATCTTCAATGGTTCTATAAGTATCATCAAGAACATGAACGCCGTTAAAACCAGGGCCACAATGGTCACGACAAATTTTTACATCGCTCTGAGGATAACGTTCGCGAAGAACTTTAATCTCGCTCGCATACTGTTTGGTGGTCCAGTTATTAACATAGCCGCCATTCGCGTCTATTTGATTTTTGGAAGCAATAAGCATTAATTGACGGCGAAAGAAGTGAGAATAACGAAAGACCGCCTCAATGGTCTCGGAACTCATTGGTCCTACTCCTAGCCGTGCTTTTAACGCGCCTTTTGTTTTCATTTTCTAAGTGCTTTGGTAAGGATATTTTTTCCCAGGTGATAAAGCAATCCGTCAAACGGGCTGTTATGCAATGGCGACATGTTGAGAAAAATAAGACCGGTTAAAATTTTAACTTTTTTCAAATCATAACCGTGTTTATTTAAGAACGCCTCATAGACTTCCTTGGCCTCAAGTAAATTATGGTCAATGTTAAAGTTGTAGTAAACGTTTGATCCGCTCATCTCAAAAGAAAAAGCTCCGTTTTTGATTTCCCGATACGAAATAATCATTCCGCCGTAAAGCTTCGCCAAATCATAATAAAGATCTCCGACGTCAATTGAACCGCCAAAATCTTGCCTCCAATCTATCAAAATAAATTCATCACTTTTATGGGTCTTTTCGCTCCGGACAAGCACATTGTCAAATTGAAGATCTCCGTGAAAACGCGATGGTATTCCTTCGTATAAAGATTCCCAAGGAACCAGTTTTAAGAGATCATGAAGCGGTGGTAACAAAACACCGTTAACGGTATATGAGCCGTCTTCAATTCCGGCTTTTTTGTGATAGTTATTGATTCTCTCCGCGGTCTTGTCGTAATAAAACGACTTGCACGCGGCCAAAAAAGCTTTTTTCTTTGGCCCAGACAAGCTGAATTTTTGCCAAAGACTTTTTTGCGCCCACTCAAAAAAATCTCCGCTATTCTTGGCGTTAAGAATGTCGTAGAGAATTTGGCCGTCCATTTTTCTGTAGGCGTAAAAATTTCCTCTGTGGCTTTCAATGGGTGGACAAAGGCCCTTCAGCGTGCCTGTGGCGCGGAGATAGCGATTGTGGGCTATTTTTTCGTCAGCGAAAAATTTAACGACCTTGCCGTTCACAAAATAAATAAACTCGTTGCCTTTGCTGAAGTCAAACTTCTTCGTTCCGGATGAAAAATTTTTATCGGTTTCCTCATAACCTTCCCTGGTACCTGTATCAAACCATGTAAATCCGATTGGGGTTAATCTTTTTTCCACCAATTTTTTGAAACCGTTGGATAATTGAATTTCTCCGCTCACCATTTCTTTATTCTGAATGAGCGCGTTAAAAAAATCATGATGGTCAAAAATCCCCGCCAGACCGATAAAGGCGAATTTGTTGTTATTCTTGACTTTGTCGTCCAACTCATAGATAAGATTATTTTTGATTTTCACCGTACAATAACGTTCGGTTTCTTTGATGGGAGCGATACCGAGCCAGTTATAACTCGGTTCCGGAATTTCATCCAGAACCAGTGTGTCCGCCGTCACCACGATAAACGGCCCCTGTAACTTAGATTGGCATTGGAGCAAAGAATACCCCGGTCCGCTTCCTGGACCCATGTATTTGTCTATTTCCACAAAAGAGACGGGTCGTTCAGGATGAGCGATGGAAACATAATCCATAACCGATTGTTTGTCATGGCCGACGGCAATGATAATTTCCGCGCTTTCCGGAAATTTTTCAATGATGTGCGAGATAACGGCTTTTTGATTGACTGGCAAAATAGCCCGGTTGACATGTTTGGTCAAATCTCCCATTTGACCGCTGGCGCCGGCAGAAAGAATGCACACTTTATATTTCATCTTATTTTTTATTTAGAAATTTCATCATGGCTGCATTCATAATCTTGTGAGAAACCGACTTTCCCGTATAAAGTTCAAATTGGGCTTCAGCTTGATAAAGAGCCATTTCAACTCCTGCTATGCAAATTTTACCTTTTTCTTTAGCTTTTCTCATCAAAAATGTCGGCTTGGGCGACACAACCACATCCATAACCGCTTCCGCGGCATTAAGGAGATAGGACTCTGCAACCATAACCTTCTCATTATTCATGCCAACGGGAGTGGCGTTAATGATTAACTGAACCTGAGCGCGGTTTCGATCATTCCAAGAAGTATAAGATACGGCAAATTCTTCGGCAAGCCGCTTGCTTCTTCCGTTATCCCTGTTTGATATGCGTATGCTTTTTGGTCGCAAAGTCTTGAGAGCCACAATAATGGCCCGTGCCGCCCCGCCGGCGCCTATAAGCAAAACCTCCTTACCTTTGGGATTATAAGTAGAAATGAGAGCTTTTTTCGCGCCTTCCCAATCGGTATTATAGCCAATCAGTTTATTATTTTTCACGACAATAGTGTTAACGGCGCCGATTTTTCTAGCCCGACTGTCAATATGGTCAAGGTGGGACATCACTTTTGACTTGTGAGGCATAGAAACACCGCAACCCAAAATGTTAAAAGCTCTTATTGCCGAAATGGCAATTGAAAGATCTTTTGACAAGAGTTTTATTGGAAGATAGGTGGCGTTCATACGGAGTTTTTCAAAAGCATGGTTGAACAAAGTAGCGCCAAGATTACCCGGGCGCTCGGCAATGGATATGAAAAGCTTAGTGTCGCGATTGTAAATCATTTTGATTTTTTCCATACGCTGCTTCTATTAATATCCATCCGAAGAGGGTCAAAGGGTTTAAAAAACTTTTCCATAATGTGAAGACAGGCTTCGGCTACCGCATTGTCTCCCCCTCTGCTTTTAGTGACAAAGTGGGCGTACTTCTTTGTCAATTCCAAACCGTTAGCTGGAGCAATGGCGTATCCAACCTTGGCAAAAACGGCAGAATCAAAAATACCGTCGCCCATATAAATCACTTCGTCCAAATTATACCTTTTTTCAAACCATTCCGCGCGTTCAAAAGTACTAACCGCGTGAAGCGGAAACTTCATGTCATCCGCCACTCGTTTTTTTGTGATGGAAAAACCTCGCTTATCGCCGCTCACCATTTCAATGGACATAAACTGCTTAAGAATATTCAGAGCATCCGCGTCATTTGGTCCGAAAATTTTCATAACCTTGCCTTCCGCGCTGTAATGAAACTGACCGTCGGTTAATACCCCATCAACATCAATGATAAAATGTTTTGGTGATTTATTTTGTTTCATAAATGGTTTGAATAACGCGCTTTTTACACTTCGTAAATTGTTTAAAATTTTAACCGCCATTCTAAAAATTCTCTCAAGCTGGTGCATCCTGTAGAGATCGAACCTACGGCCTTGCGAACCTGACCCGTTACTAATCCTACCATGCCCGGGATCACTAAACCTTTTATTTTGGGGACTTGTGGTCGCAAGTTTCCTCGCCCCGTCGGGCTCGGAACTCGCGACCCCCTTCGCACAAACTTGGCTTGTGGTCACAGCTCTCACTCGGCCGTCGCCTCGTTCGGCCGCGACCCCGCCTCGCGCCTCGGCGAAACGCCGAGTAACGCTCCGGCTCGCACAAGCCCCGAAAAATCTCAAGCAGTTGAGATTTTTCTGGCTTGTGTATTTATACAACCAAGCTCGAACTTATTTTAGCAGAAATTTCTGAACAAAACCAATCGCAGTCTTCTCCCATACATAATGAGCCTCAAATGATTCCGTTATCCCAGGTGTATGAG
>Ga0209211_10001557_pt1 | contig 43118 bp, 45 predicted proteins | sample RifGroA2_FD_183992 | JGI IMG/M metagenome (GOLD analysis project Ga0209211, IMG submission 183992) | Groundwater microbial communities from Rifle, Colorado, USA - Groundwater A2 (SPAdes) (version 2) | ecosystem: Environmental > Aquatic > Deep subsurface > Groundwater | place: Rifle, Colorado...
GAGCAGAAGGTTTACCTGTAGAGAATAACAAAAATATTCTTTTAGCAGATAATCCTGAAGAATTTGCAGAGAAAGTAATAGAAGTGATAAAGAATAAAAAATTAGCACTCAAGCTTTCCAAAAACGGCTTGGAATATATTAAGAAGAATAACAGTGAAGATAAAAGTGCAATGATTTTGAATAAAATTTATGGAAATTAATAAGTTCTCGCCGAAACTGTCGTTGAAAAATTGGTGGATGCCTGGTCTTCTTTTTTCGTGGCGGTAGAGAGATTGGTGAGTGTAAAGGATATGGAAACTGCTGGTGCTGAATTTCCTGTTTGACTACAAGTCAGACTGCATAAGGATAAAGTTACTTTCGTACCGGTCATTCTTGCAGAATTTGAAGCTATATACCCGTCATCAGTCCCTACGCCACTGCATGAAAAAACTGTTTCGTTTTCATCGTCCATGACAACGGAAAATTGACTCCCTGTACAATCTGCCGGATCCAGAGTTTTTGAATTTCTGATGAAATAACCCATCACAGAAAGTACATAATCTCCATTTTGCTTTACACTTTTAATAATTTCAGATTTTGCATTGCTTTTTATAGTTGTAAACATGAGATTCAGAAGAAAAGTAGACATAATAGCTATAATCCCGACCACCACCAGCATCTCAATAAGGGTAAAACCTCTCCTTAATTTTAAATTTTTAATTTTAAATTTTAAATTTTTTATTATTGCCATTTTGTAAGTAAAGTTTCTACCTTTGACTGATGACTTCTTCCACCCTCACTCCAACTCACTGTAGAAGTCACGAGAACCTTATCATCTGCACCTCCGCTTGATTGGTCTTCATACTCAATGAGACGCGTATAGATACCTACAGTGTCTGTGGCAGGATTACCGACTTTATCAGTAAAGAATTTATTCCATCCGTTTTGATTTCTGTATACCCGCGCGTTTTCAATTGCCTGCTCTCCTAAATTCTTCGCCAGACTCTGTGACCTTGAAAAATTTGCATTTCTGATGGCAACTGAAGTGAGTGAAACCAAACCGGTGATCATAAGAATGGTGAGTCCCAAAGAAACTACTATTTCTACCAGTCCTTGTCCTTTCTCATTATTATTTTTCATATTAACAGGATCCAGGTTGTTTACCTGCATCAATAATTTCCCCTGTTACGGTTAATGTCACTCTGTAAACTTTGTTAAATCCGCAAAAATCTATATTGGTAGGATTTACTACCCCCTGGCCCATAATTTTAAATGTGATAGGGGAGGGGAGTGCTAGAAATTTTACGTTTTTAGGAAGATATACAGTATTAACAGTTATAGATCCTCCGCTGCAGACAGCTTCTATAGTGTAATAATCCAAAGTATCGGCTGTAAAAGTTAGACTGTATCCCGAAAGTCCGGAACATGAAGAAGGTGTATCTCCTGTTATAGCTTTAGTTTGGGCAAATCTCAGATTGCTTAACATTTCAGAAGATGTAGATTTGAGTGTCTGGTTTTCGTTAAAAGTAGAAAAAGCCGCTATTACTCCTCCACTGAGAAGAATTACCATGCTTACTGTTACTAAAACTTCTATTAAGGTAAAACCTTTCCTCATGGACTTTTCACTGAATAGTTTGTACCATTTCCGGGAGCACCGCATGCGCCTGTACCTGTAGTATCGCTTTCTAAAGTGACTGCAAGAGAATATGTAGCACCCGAATCAGAAGTACAGTAATAATAAGTACAGTATCCTGTGGAGCAACCGTCCTTCGGATCTTTTGGCATAGTGCTTATATATGAAGACAAATCTGTTCCGAGTGTCGTCCAGCTGGTTCCGGAATTATCATTTGCAGTGGGATATGTACTGTTGTCAGCCTTGTACATTTCAAGGGCTGCCCTGATCTGTTCCAAATCCGCCTTTCGTTTACTGTCCCTTCCCCGTAGATTTGTAACACTGTAACTTAAAGCCCCTATTGTGGCAATAATAGCCACAATTGTTGTAGCAACTAATACTTCAATTAGTGTATAACCACGTTGTTTTTCAAAACTTTGATTTAATAAAGTCATTGTTGGCTTTGTACACAATAAGAAGATACGGATTCCGACTCTAATGTTGTACAAATTTTATATTCCGATGAATCGCAGGTACCGCTGCAAAGGTATGGAGTGGTAAGCGGGTCTAAGGGTATGGTAGGTAATATATTAAGTGAAAGCGAAGTACAACTGACGAAAGAATAATAATCAGACGGGGAGGAAAGATCGGGAGTTGGATATAGATTGCCGCAGACAGAATAATATTGTTCTAATCCATTCTGTATGGATCTGAGATCTCCCTTTTTTCTGGCATCTCTGCCTTTTTTTTGTGCCGAAGACATAGAAACAGCCGCAAGACCCAATAGAATCCCGATTATTGCGATCACCACTAACAACTCCAATAATGTAAATCCCTTTTTTAATCTTAAATTTTTAATTTTTAATTTTATATTTGTGCTCATGGTTGATTTAGTTTAAATCTTTTCCCGTAAGTACATAACTCTTCAGCAACATCTTCTGCATCCTGATCGGACTGGTTTTCGATACACGCAAAAAGTGTATATTCCTGATCACCGTCTTTTTTATAATAATACGGCTGGGCTGTACCCGCAATACCCGGATCACAGGGCATTTTGAGAATAAATGTAGACCATGCTGCCCCGCAGGCTGTACCTAGTTTTGTCCCTGTCGGGTAAACTCCTGACACTTCAGTCGGATAAACATGGGTAACGGAATCTTCTTTATATAACTCAAGAGCTTTCTGTATTGCCCTGACATCTGATTTACGCTGAATATCTCTGGCCCTTTTTCTTATTTCCAGAAAATTAGGAATAATCATAACAGTAAGAAGAGCGATTACCGCGATAACTACCAAAATCTCAATCATGGTAAAACCTGATTTAGGATATTTTTTCATGGCGTTGTATTTGTGCTCGACACTCCATAGTTACAGTTTGTCCCATATCCGTTTCCGCAACTACCGCAATTGGTGCTGCCGAAACCCGGGGCAGCAGTAATTTTAGAATCTTTTGTGTTCTCAAGACACGCATATATTTTGTATAATATTCCGTCAGAACTATAAGTATAATGGATTGCAGGATCTTTTGGGTCTTTAGGTGTATTTACCAAATAAGTACTTGTGCCATCCCCGAAAGACGCTCCCCATTCAGGTAGTGCGGTAGGGTAAGCCCTGTGATCATTAAAATATGCTTCCAGAGCTTTTTGGAGAACAACAAGATCGCTTTTACGCTGTACATCCCGTCCTTTGGTAAAAGAAGAAAAATAATTTCCCAGGAGCGATCCTGTAATTATGGCAAAAATCGCCATGGACACAATAATTTCAATCAGGGTAAACCCAGATTCTAAATTCCCAGATACTTTCCTGCAATTGACCATAACTCTGCATGAAATAGATAACTTATAATGACTGAAATTACCATAAACGGGCCAAACGGGATAGTATTTCCGAATCCCTTTTTGCCAGTTAATATCAGTATGATCGAAACCGCTGCCCCTGTCAAGAAAGCCAAATAAAAAGAAAGCACTGTATCCGGAAATCCCAAAAAGAGACCGATAAAGAAAGCAAGCTTTACGTCACCTAACCCCATACCGCGCCCTTTTGTCAGGATGGTTAATAAAAGAAAAAATGATGAATATGCAATTCCGCAGATTATGGAAAAGAGAAGCTTATCGGGAAAATAAATAATTTTATAAAATATCGAAGACAATACGAGAAATAAAACCAGCTCATCGGGTATTATTCCGTATTTCAAATCAATAATAAAGACTACTTCCATCCCGATAAAGATCGAAAGCAGGAGTATAAATTGAAAAATACTAAATTGAGTAAATGAATATAATGAGATAAAGATAAACCCGGTAAGAATTTCAACGACAGGATACTGCCATGACAGTGTTTTCTTACATTTCCTGCATTTTCCGCCAAGCCAAAGGAATGAAAATACGGGTATAAGTTCGTACCAGTTAAGTTTTTTTTGGCAATAATCGCAGTGCGAACGGCCCCATATGATACTTTCACCATTGGGAATTCTATCGATCACCACATTTACAAATGACCCGACAAACAGGCCGTATACAAAAATAATTAAATCAACCAACTGATTCATATTTATAAGTAGCGATACCGATCAATATCAAACTGCTGATAAGATAATAATAATTTAAAAAAGCAAAATATCCCAAAAGAAAAACGGCAAAAAGTATCACTGTCGATGACAGGATTAAGCCTGTCAGACTTCTTTTCATTTTTACGAATACTATACCGTATATTAAAGATAAAATTCCGAAATATACCCTTTTATCCAAATCTTGACTTGAAAAACTGTGTACAAACGTGTTTAACGAAAGAGAATCGTATCTGGGAGCAAAATGGGCAGCATATCTCAAAATTCCGTTATTTATAAAATCCGCCGGGTTCCAAAAATAAAACGGCAGCATCAATATAAGAAACGGGAGAATTAGAGAAATAATATTCCTCTTTTTAAACGGTAGGAATTTCCAGACTAAAGGCCAAACAAGAAATAAATTCTGTCTGGTCATTGTAGCCAGTGCTAAAAATATTAATGATATAAACCGCCTGTTGGATAGTAAAAAATAAACAAAGAGAGTAAATAAACAAATAGCCAAAGGATCTATCCAGGATTTCCAGATTATAAGAAACGATACAGGATTAAATAAATATATTAATGGCAGAATTTCTGAAAAAGAGCCTCCACTGGAATTCTTTTTTAAGATTTTATGCATAACTATTGCCGTAATCATATTTGCAACTATAGATGTAAAACGGGGGTCACCGGATAAAAACACGAAAGGTGCGTTAAAAAGTAAAACTGAAGGCCAATAACTAAAATATGAACTATACGAAGGACTTAGCGGGATATTATCTATTTTATTTGCATAGGGGTTAATTCCACGAAAAAGCATCAAAACACCTTCTTTTATGCCGACGAAAGTATCTATATAGGGATTAGGGGACATAAGTATTATTGCTATGGATAAGAACAAACTGATTAACAATAAATATTTAAATCTACTTTTTATCCTGGACTTTTCGCCTAAGTAGGTAAGGGATAAAATTAATGCGATAAAAAGTACAAATTTAAATATATTCAGAAAGACAAAAAAGAAGTAAGACAAGCGAGTCAAGCCCGGTTCTAGTATCGTGGTGGTGTCCAGCAAAATTATAGTCAGTCCGATAGATAATACTAATATTATTTTCGCAAATAAATCAGGATTCACCCCTATAATTTTACCTGGAATTTTTATCCCGGAAGAAAACAGGAAAAGTGATATCAGTCCCGTAATAAGAAGTAGAAAACCGTTTAAAAAATATGTACCGGTCGAATATATGTAACCGTTGAGGATAACAAAATATATCAAAAGGAGGATAAATGTTTTTTCAGGCTTCATTTTTCAATGATAAAGATATAATAAACAGGGAACTGACCAGATAATAGTAATTCATAAACGCCTCTTTAAATAGAATGAAAAATCCGAAGAAAAATAAGGCAATACTGAAACTCCAGGCAAAAGGGTTTCTTTTGGAAAATTTCAGCAGATAAATGGCCAATATAATCATAACCGGAAGAAATAAACTCAGGGGATAACGCGATATACCAAAAAGACTATAGAGAAAAGAAAACAAAGTAAGTCCGTCGAACCGAAGCGGACGGAATATAGGGTACAAGAGAGTATCACGGATAAAATCATTGGGTGACCAGAAAAAAAATGGGGCAACTATAAGTCCTAGAAGAATAAAAGTATATAAAATATGCTTGAAGTTATGTCGCGGTAGAGTAGTTAAAAATAAAACAGCGGGGAGAAAATTCTGTTTTACTCCAAAGGTAAGGGAAAGAATAAAAATCGATAGAATTTTTTTATTTAAATAATACAGATAAAGAAAAAGTGAAAATCCGAGCACCAGGAGTGGGTCCAACCATGATTGCTCTATAACAAAAGTAGATACGGGATTATAAAGAAAAATGAGAGACATAATTTGGGCAAATCTAGTTTTTTTATCTTTACGTTTAGCCAGATAATAGATAACCATTGCTGTTGCCATTTCAGCCAACACAAACGTATACCTCGGGTCCTTAAAAAGGACAACAGCAGGAGTCATGGACACAAACGCCATGGGGAAATAGTCAAAATGGTCAGGAATATCGCTTTTATAAAGCTTTGGAAAATTCATCTGATATGGATTATGACCTAAGTACCAGCTTTGCCCTGAGTTTTTCAAAAGATAAAAGACATCAATTTTCGGATTCGGAGAGGACATGATCATAAATATTCTGAGTAAAACGGATATCAAGATTAGAATTGCAAATGGCAAATGACCTAATGACTTAAAACGTAGCGTCCTGTATTCTTTCTTGAATAAATAAACAAAAGAGCATACTAGAGCAACAGGAAATAATAAAATGCTCAAATAGTAAAAACCATTTTTGATCTGGTACATACCTCCATAAGAAATAAGACCAATTATGATGGATATGCTTAAAATCATCGGTATTATACCAGCCTCATTTTTTTTCTCGGCTTCAAACTTGGACAATTTGAGTGCCGAAAACAAAAAGATAGCAAATGAAGATATCAGGACAATAAAAGAAGAAAGGGTATAAAACCCGTTTGAAGAAGCGTAACTAATCGAAAGAAGGATATATCCTAAAATAAAAAAAGTCAGAAAACCTGGTGAATTATTGTTCATTTGAAGGGTGAATTATTCTTATTCACACTTTATAATAGCAGAAGATTATCAAACCGTGAAAGAATGAACTCAAGAAAGACAACTTTCATCTCAATCAGTATAATTCTGATCTTTATAATATCTTTTTTTGCTAATTTGTTCGTTCCTGTTTCTTCTCTTTTTGTTACCCCCGATTTTGGTCAAAGTGACATCTGGCAACTGAATTTGCCTCTCAAGTTTTTTCTTTCATCCTCGCTGAAAAATAATACTCTTCCCCTGTGGTCTCAAAACCTGGCCACCGGTTTTCCAGTAATTGCCGAAGGGCAGATAGGAGCTTTCAACATTTTTAATATACTTTTGTTTAAATTCCTGCCCTTCGTATGGGCATACAATCTCACTTATATCATAATTTTCATAACCACGGCCATTGGTACATATCTCTATCTCCGGATGATAAAGATAGGCAGTCTCATTGCCTTATTTTCCTCACTTACCTTTACCTTTTCCGGTTTTTTCATCACTCATGTTCCTCACTTAAACCTGATCCAGACCGCTTCTTTTTTGCCCTGGTTATTCCTTCTCGGAGAGCTTATTATAAACACAAGAAAAAAACTATATTTTGTCCTTTTCAGCCTGATTCTTTCCCAGCAGATCTTTTCCGGTTTTCCTCAGATTACTTTTATCACGCTTTTTACATTGTATACTTATTTCTTAATCAAAATAGTTTTAGCACCGAAAAACAATCGCGCATGTTTAATATCTATTTTCATCAAAGTTATTTGCTTCACCGTATTAGGCTTTGGTTTATCAGCCATCCAGATATTACCACAATCAGAATTTTTGTCTTTATCTACTAGGGAAAAAGGCTTTGATCAGACGATGGCAACTTTTTTTTCCTTTCCGATTAAGCATTTACTTACGTTTATTAATCCTTATGCTATAGGTACTCCACAAAACGGCACTTATCCCAACTTCATCGATTTTAATGGCTCAATGTTTTGGGAAAACAACGGGTTTATGGGTTTCCTTCCATTTTTAATGGGGCTTGTTGGTATTTTTCTTTTTAAAAAAACGAAATATTTACTTATTTATACCATCCTCCTTCTAGTCTCTTTTCTTCTGATGCTGGGAAAATTTTCTCCTTTGTACCTTATCTACAGTATGCCTCCCTTTTCGTATTTTCGTGTACCATCCCGGTTTATTTTTCCTTTTATCTGGTCTCTTTGCATCCTTTCATCGTTTAGTCTGGACTATATTTTGAGAAAGATCAAAAATCAGTCAATAAAGAAAAGATATTTTTCCTATTTGGTCATTTTACTATTCGTTACTGCCTCACTTTTACACTTATTCTCCTTTTCATACACCTACAACAGAATAGAAGATACCAATAAAGTTTTATCCCCTCCAGAAACCGCTTTATACCTGAATAATAAAAGTGATGGAAGGATTTTTCTTATGAATGACAGCAAATCTTGGAACAACATCTTTGAGACCAGCGGATGGAAAGACTTTTCGCCTTTCCTATATTTCCGTAATGATCTTAAGGCTGATTTCAATCTTGTCTATCAAATACCGTCGTTCAATGTTTACCCGATACTATTATCCAAAAGATACGATTTGTTGACTAAACTCATCCAAACGGGTTTTAATTCCAAAAACGGCAAATTTTCCCTAAATCCTTCTACCATCAAGCTTCTGTCTTTATATAACACCAAATACATTATAACCACTTATCCTCTGGAATTTGATCCTAATTTGGAGATGATTTATGAAACTAAAAATAACTATAAAACTCTTCCAAGTTATAAAATTTACCTTATCAAAACTTCTCTTCCAAAAGTTTATTTCGTAAACAAGATAACTAAAGTTGATACGGTCGCAAATATCCTGGAACTTGTAAATAAAGATGAATTCAATATAAATAAAGAAGTTTTCAGCGAAAAATCTATACCCCTCAAAAATAACGATTCGCTAGTGGAATATCACACCGGTATCACCCAAGATACTGATGGGGAAATGAGTTTAAATCTAAGCACAAATAATTCCGGAGCGCTCGTCTTTTCTGATTCCTATTATCCTGGCTGGAAAGCATACATAAACGGACAACCAACGGAAATTTTTCCTGTGAATCTCAATTCCAAAGCTATTCTCATAAGAGAACCAGGCAGATATAAAGTCATGTTTAAGTTTGAGTCCGAAAGCCTGAAAAAAGGGATTCTCATTAGTACTGTTACAGCGTCTATTCTAATTTTTCTAATGGGATTGACCTTTCTTTCTTCGTTTTTTCATAAATCTCCTGGTAGAACTTAACCTTTTTGTCATCCTTTTTACAATCCTTATAGAGGGAGATCATCAAAGGCAAAATCGCACTGTCTTTTCGTCCCAAGTCATATGACTGAAGCAAGAATTTTTCCGCATCATGGCATTTATCCTGGAGAAGATATGTTTCTCCCAGATAAAAATAATTCAAATAATTTTCGGGAGCAAGCCTTATCCCATCCAAGAAATATTTTTTTGCTTCATCCAGGAAACCCAGTTTGACCAGACTTTTTCCATTTTCCAGTCTGCCTTCTGAATACTGTTCGGGAATGGTTACCTGCATAAGGTTATGATAATATTTCAGGCTACCGGATAGGGGATCATGGTAACTTTTCCAGACTTTTTCAGTTTCTTCCAGAACGTAATTTTTGTCCTTGGGCAAATCATCTTTTTTATAAAATCGGTACACTAACCCATATGGAATCCAAAAGCCGTCCTTTATTCCGGATAGTTTTATATTGGAATAAATCGGAAATTTCCCGTAATTGGCTTCTACTAATTTTTGAGCATAATTCCCGGTTTGAAATTTTGGAGCACTTATTTCCGGATAAAATAAATTTAATTGTCTTACATAATATTCCTTACTGAGCTTCCCGAAGTGGATCAGTTTCACGTCTTTCCTTTCTCCCAAGGAAAAATATACATACTGTGTATTAAATAGCGGAATGTCATGGCCGATAAGAAGAATCCCTTTTTCAGGTATGGTAGCCAAAATGTCTTTTCCCAAATTTTCTGCTGTGAAATCATTTTTTAGGATAGAGAGTTTGGGATAATTACTTATAAAAAGTTTATACGGGAAGACCATAAAAAGAAGTGAGGTTAAAGTAAGAAATGAGATTTTCAGATTTTTGAAAGAAGCCAAACTTACATAAAAATTGTCTTCACTTGTATTTAATATTTTTTTGAGCGGAAAAGTCAAAATTTTACTGATAAAATACATCCCTGTACCCATCCAAAGAAGAAGAAACGGGTATGTAGGAATAAGGAATCTTTCGAAAGTTCCGACGCCAAAATTTGAGACCAGGGGAAATGAGGCATAAAAAAGAAAAATAGGACCAAGAAAAACAATTGCAAGAAAATTGAAGTAAAAAATTTTTATCTTTGTCCGAAACTGGTCAATGGCTCCCAAAATGATAAGTACGATCCCTAATAATCCGAAATCAAGGAATAGGATTTGGAAAAAGCTTACCAGTGAAGCCGATCTTTCCAACAAAGTCTCACCTATCACGTTTGCTGATGTGAAAGTACCATAATCAGCTCTTGTCACAAGAGCGACAAAATTATTCAAATTACGGGGATCATTCCAATTTATTTTCGGATTTCCCCATGCAGCAATCGGAAGATAGGTATAAGGAATTAAACCCAGGAAAAAAAGGGCCGGAAAGATTATATAGAAATTATGCCCATACGTCCGCAAAGCTTTCCGGCTCTTATATATAATATAGAGAAGCGCCGGAGATAAAAATAAAATCGTATGATGGTGTGATAGAGACAAACCGAAAACCAATGCCAATGCGTAAAAGCGCCTTTTGGTAGGTTTATCTAATATGAGAAGAGAAATATAAATCAGTAATGTTATAAATAGTGTATTCAAGCCAAAAACTTCCGGTACGATAGAATAAAGCCAAAATAGATAAGTAAAGGAAAGTGTACAAATCGAAATAACAGATATCCAAAAATTCTTAGTGATTTTTTCCAAAATGACAAAAATCACGAGAAGGGAAATTCCGGCTGGTATTGCGGAAAGAAGTCCTACCCTATAAGCAGGTGTAAGTAAATTAAATCTGGTTAAAATACATCCAAAAAAAGTATATAGCGGATATCCGGGAGGGTGAGGTATGCCGCATGTAACTGCAGCACTTACCAAATCTCCCGCGTCTCCGCTATATACACTTCTGGACAAACCCCCTATATAAAATAATTCGCTTAAAATTAAGATTAAAAAATATTTTAATCTACGAGTCAAATATTCAAACACCAGATTATATTAGCACAGTTTATTGTACGCACCAATAACAATTATCTCCAGAACCGCTTACCTGGGAATTACATGTCGCGGCTCCATCTGTAGAGGCATCTGCACTAAACTGTGTATTTGCATCTTCCTGGAATGCTTTGGATTCCGGCTTATAGCAGACTGACAATTGTTCTGCATCTGTAGAAGTGACGTATATTTTTGCTAAATTACTGGTACCGGCAAGATCCATAAATCTCTGTTTCAGTTCACCTGTAGTCATAAACTCTGTAATATCGCTTCCCATATCATCCAGCGCCATGGTGTCAGAACTATATCCGAAAGCATTTAGACCCCCTGTTCCCCAAGAAAATTGTCCTTTGATGGAGTAGTATCTGAGGGCGGCGTTATAAAACTCGGAAACGGTATTTCTGGTCGAAGTGTCTCTACCTTTTTTAAGCTGTTCAAAAGGATCAACAGTTGCAAGTAGTCCGATGGCCAACGCTCCCAACAAAGCGATAACGATAAGAAGCTCTATAAGGGTGAATCCTTTATTTTGAATTTTGAATTTTGAATTTTGAATTTTCAATCGTATTCACCCCCTTCTACTTTTTCATAAACTATACCTTAAATTTCTGCAGAAATTTAAGGTATTAAAAAGAACTTGTCAAGCTATATATAGGCATAAGTACAGCCATTACCAGGAAACCTACTCCCAAGCCTAATACTACCATGATAAGTGGCTCAATTGCAGTTGTCAATCCTTTTATCGCCATCTCAGATTCAGCCTCAAAAAACCGGGACAGCTTGTTTAAAGCATCGTCCATTTTACCTGTCTGTTCACCCACGGTCACCATCTGACCCAGAATATGGGGAAATATAGGATTTTCGGTAAAAGACTGTCCCAGAGAAAAACCTTTTTCTACCCTGGATCCGGCGTCTTCCAATGCTTCCTGATATAAAACATTATCTACAGATCCTTTGGCTATATCCATGGTTTCAAGAATAGGTATACCAGCGCTTATCAGTATAGACATAGTGCGGGTCACTTCGACCAGTGCCGTTTCTTTCATAATTTTTCCGAAAATCGGGATTTTTAAAAGAAAAGCATCAAATGTATGTCTTCCTTTAGGTGATTTACGCCAGGAAAAAAACAAGGAAATACTTCCGAATACTACTGCTAAAATAAAATACCAGTAACTCGCAAAAAAATTTGAAATTGAAATCAGGATCAAAGTTGGAGTAGGAAGCGTTACCCCGAAATCCTTGTACATGGAAGTTAGCTTTGGGATGACAAATGTCATCATGATAAAGGATACTACGCTCATTCCAATAATTACGATCATCGGATAGATGAGTGCGCCTTTTACCTTACCTTTAAAGTCTCTTTGTTTTTCCAGATTATCCGCCAGTCTTTCCATTACTTCATTTAATGACCCCGACGCTTCTCCTGCTTTAACAAGCGAAAGGTAAACTCTGGGAAAATATCTGGAGTATTTGGAAAGAGCAGATGCCATCGTTTTCCCTCCTTCCACGTCGTCACTTATCTGTTCGATGATTTTTATCATACCCGGATTTTTCATTTGAGATTTAAGAATATCCAGAGACTCTGTTAGAGATAATCCGGCAGTGATCATGGTTGAAAATTGACGGGTAAAGTCAATAATATCATCATCAGATATTTTTATTGTTAGGCTTGAGATATTTAACACGGGAGATACTGATGTTCGTTCAAGACTTATGACAAAATACCCCTTAGCCCGAAGTAAATTTGCTGCTTCTTTTATATCTTTGGCTTCGACAAGTCCTTTCCTTCCCCGGCCAAATGTATCTTTTATATAGTAATTAAAACGCAACATAAATCTATCTTTCCTGTAATAACCGGAGAAGAGCTTCCGGACGGATGGAATGTTCCTCAGCTACCTGAGGAGATATTTTACCTGCCTTTATTAGATCACGAAGACAAGCTTCAAAGGATATCATTCCCTGATCTCCTGATGTTTGTATTACATTATCTATAAGAAATGTTTTACCCTCCCTGATGATAGATCTTATGGAAGATGAAGCCATCAGAACTTCGTAAGCAGGAACTCTGCTTCCGGAAAGTGAGGGCAATAATTTTTGACATACTATTCCTTCAAGTGACATTGACAATTGCAGTCTGATCTGCGGTTGTTGGTTTGACGGAAAGACATCTACGATACGATCAATTGTTTGCGCAGCGGAATTAGTATGTAGTGTCGCAAAAACCAAGTGTCCTGTTTCAGCTACAGTCAAAGCAGCAGAAATTGTTTCATAGTCACGCATCTCGCCAATAAGGACAACGTTGGGATCTTCCCTAAGTACACTTCTGAGAGCCATCTCAAAAGAATGTGTATCCAGCTTCATTTCCCTTTGAGAAATAATGGCTTTGCCTTGAGGATAGACGTATTCTATAGGGTCTTCAATCGTCACTATATGGACAGAGCGGGTCAGATTTATCTCATTAATGATGGCTGACAATGTAGTGGATTTCCCTTGTCCCGTAGGACCGGTGACTAGAATAAAACCCTGATTTAGAGTAGAAAATCTGTGCAGAATACGAGGAAGTCCCAGTTCTTCCAAAGTTTTAATTTTATTATCTACGCAGCGGAATGAACCTGCTAAAGAACCTCTTTGAAAGTAAGCATTTACACGGAAGCGGACTTCCTGTGAACCAGATAAAGAGAGGGATACTGAAAAATCCAATTCGCGATTGGCGAAAAGTAATTCCTTCTGTTCTTCAGACAGGACGGAAATTATAAATTTTTCCACGTCCTCCGTACTAAAAACACCGACCGTGACTAAACTTTTAAGTTCACCATTTATCCTGAGAATTGGTGGCATCTTGGCAAGCAGATGCAAATCTGATGCATTTCTGTCTATGACCATCTGTAATAGTTCTTTTGTTTCCATAAAATTAATGTAAAATGTAAAAATTAAAATGGAAAAATTCCGGAAATTTTAATTTTTAATTTTTAATTTTTAAATTATTTTAGTCTTGCGCGACTCTAAGTACCTCTTCTATAGATGTCACACCTTCAATGACTTTCAGATATCCGTCCTGTTTGATAGTGATCATTCCTTCATTTAATGCTATTTTTTGTATTTCCGCAGCCGAAGCATGTTCCAAAACTTGTCTTGCAACAAGAGGAGAAACCGGCAAAACTTCAAAAATTCCCACTCTCCCCAGATACCCTGTATTACTGCATTCTGAACATCCTCTTCCTTTATAAAGCTTGACTTCCTGGTCCGATGGAAGTAATTTTCCCAGAATATTTTTGATATCTTCTTTCAGCTGCAAAGGGGGATCATAAACTTCTTTGCATGATTGACAGATCTTGCGGCATATCCTTTGTCCCTCAACCGCGTTTAAAACTGAAGCGATCAGAAAAGGTTCAGCTTTCAGATCCAGAAGACGAGGAATAGCGGTGGACGCATCATTGGTATGGAGAGTCGAGAAAACCAAATGTCCGGTAAGCGCTGCCTGGATAGCCAGTTGGGTTGTTTCCTCATCCCTGATTTCTCCCACCAAGATAATATTTGGATCCTGTCTTAGGAATGAACGAAGACCTGAAGCAAAGGAAAGACCTGCCTGAGGATTAATCTGTACTTGATTTAAACCAATAATTTCATATTCCACAGGATCTTCCAGAGTAACGATATTTACTTTATTGGTATTTAATTTCGAGAGGACTGAGTATAAAGTAGTGGTTTTTCCGGAACCGGTAGGTCCGGTGACGAGAATTATACCGTGTGGCCTTGTAATGGCATATTCCAGATTTTTGAGAGCTGTTCCGCGAAGTCCGAGTTCATTAAGGTTAGGTATTCCTCCGGTTTTTTTCAAGAGCCTCATGACGATTTTTTCGCCATGAACTGTAGGGAGCGAAGACACACGGAGGTCTACCTCTTCCTGACCTAATTTGAAATTAAATCTTCCGTCCTGCGGAATCCTTTTTTCGTCTATTTTCATCCCGGAAAGAATCTTGATTCTGGAAACTACGGCATTATGAACAGTCTTAGGCAGTGCCAGTTTTTCGTGTAAAATTCCGTCTATCCTGTATCTGATTCGGGTCTTTAGTTCCAAAGGTTCAATATGGACATCTGATGCCCGGCTACGAACAGCATATTCAAGTACGGTTGAGACCACTTTTGCAATCGGAGCTTCCTTTATAATTTCCCCGATATTGTCAGCCATAACCGTTTTAATATGGCTGTTGTCTTCCAAGGCTGCTGTCACTTCACCTGCCAGACTTTGTGAATATTGATCATCTATAGCTTTGATGACGTCGTCTTCTTTGGCGAGAAAAGATTTGACTCTTTTTCCTGATTTTTTTTCGAGAAATTCTATAATCTGCAAATCCAGAGGATCGAGCATAGCCACATGCAAAACATTATTGTTGCGGTCTATGTCAAAGGGTACAAGTGTATATCGGCGTGCTACAGGTTCGGGAACAAGACTCAGGACATCAGGAGATATGCCCCGACCGGCTAGAGTAATAAAAGGTACATTTAAAGCTTCCGCCTTAGCCTGCAAAATCTGTTCTTCTTCAGCCAGTCTTCTTCTTACTAGGACATCTTCTACTGTAAGCCCCAGTGTTAATGCCTCTTTTTGGACTTCAGTTACCACTTCCTCCGTGATAATTTTATTTGCAACTAGTCTCTCGAGTAAATTTTGGGCAGTAAGCATAATATGAAATTCAAAAGTTAAAAATCAAAAGTCAAAAGTTTAAGCTATAAGTGAAAAAATTTTGAATTTTGATTTGTATTTTTGCCTTTTAACTTTTGACTTTTGATTTATACTTTCTATTATCCTTACTTATATATATAATTGTCAATAAAGAGAGTCATTGATTTACATAATAATATGAATTGCTACATCATTTCCGGACCGGAAGAACAACGAAAAATTAGAACAGAACAGTTATTATCAAAAAGCGGAGTTTCTGACATTGACACTACGATCATAAGTCCCGAATCATCCATCGGTATTGAAGAAGTGAGGGAAATTATCCACCACATTAATATTCCTCCATATAATGGAGACACCAAAGCGGTTATTGTCAACTCCGCCGAAAAAATGACGGTACCTGCCCAAAACGCATTTCTGAAAACTTTGGAAGAGCCTCCTGGATATTCGTTAATAATTATCTCTGTTATAAATCACGACTTGCTTCTCCCCACCATTCTTTCCAGATGTGAAATTATTAAACTGAAAGAAGAAATGGAAAAAGAAGAAGTCACCCTTCAGATTTTAAATGATATTATGGGTATAGGTCCGGGAAAAGTAATACTTACCGCGGGAGAAATCGCCAAATCCAGGGAAGAAACCAGAAATTTTCTGGGAAATTTGGTCAGGGATCTCAGAAAATGTTATTTATCTGAAATAAAGTCTAAATACGAAAATCTGACTGAATTCGGCACGAAAGATTTCGGGGTAATGGTAAGACGGACAAACGAAGCGCTAAAAGCTGTAGACAGTAATGTAAATTTCAGACTGGTACTGGAAATACTCTTGATGGGTCTTTCTTCTATGAACGAAGTGTTGAAAAGAAAAAAATGTTAGTCTATAATGGATTTATTGTCCCGACCCAAGGTCGGGATGTTGGATTTAAAAGATGTCTAATTCTTCAAACAAATCAGCATATACGGGTGAACAGATAGTAGTCCTGGAAGGTCTGGAACCTGTTCGTAAACGCCCGGCCATGTACATCGGTTCTACCGATATTAAAGGCGTCCATCACTGTGTCACTGAAATTATTGACAACTCAGTGGATGAGGCTTTAGCCGGATATGCCAAAAATGTCTGGGTTACAGTAAATAAGGACGAATCCGTTACAGTAACTGATGATGGTCGTGGCATACCGATAGACAATGTGCCCAAATACAATAGGCCTGCTCTTGAAATGGTCATGACCAAACTCCATGCCGGTGGTAAATTTGACTCTAAAGCGTACAAAATCTCAGGCGGACTTCATGGAGTAGGAGCAAGTGTAGTCAATGCCCTTTCCCAGAAAATGACTGTCCAGGTCAAAAGAATCGGTAAAGTATACGAACAAAGTTACGAGAAAGGTCATCCCACAGGAGACATGAAGATTCTGGGTAAAGGAGAAACAAACAGTCTGATTGAAAAAAAATTAAACTCCGGAACCACCTCTACCTTTCTTCTCGACCCTTCCATATTCAAAGAAGGTATCTCTATAAGTTTCGATATTCTGAAAAAATCGGTAAAAGAAAGGGCATATCTAATTTCCAAAATATTCTTTCATCTTTATGATGACCGGTCTGGAGAAGAAACTAATTATTACTTCGAAGGCGGTATAAAATCATTGGTAGAGGAATTAAACAAAAACAAATCCAGTCTTCATGACCCTATTTATATCCAGAAAAAGACTGATCCCATTGAGCTTGAAGTAGCTATACAATACAGTGATGCGTTTACCGAAAATGTCGAAAGTTTCGTAAATGTCATAAATACGATTGAAGGCGGAAGCCATTTAACGGGTTTTAGGATGGCATTGACCCGTTCAATTAATGATTACGGAAGAAAAATCGGAGCGATCAAAAATGGTGATGAAGGCATTACCGGAGAAGACAGTCGGGAAGGGCTTACAGCCGTCGTTTATGTCAAAATGCCATCCCAAAATCTCCAGTTTGAAGGCCAGACCAAAGGCAAGCTCGGAAATGCCGAAGTTCAACCAATAGTTGCATCAGCAGTTAAAGAAGGCCTGGATATGTATTTTGAAGAACATCCGTCCGACGCCAGAAGAATTTTGGAAAAAGTATTCCTGGCTGCCAAAGCAAGACTTGCTGCCAAAGCTGCCAAAGATGCCATCATCAGAAAAGGCGCTCTTGAAGGAGCTTCTCTTCCGGGAAAACTTGCCGATTGTCAATCCAGAGATCCCAGTGAATCAGAATTATATATAGTGGAGGGCGATTCAGCAGGAGGTAGCGCCAAACAGGGAAGAGACCGGAAGTTTCAGGCTATCCTTCCCCTCAGAGGAAAAGTACTTAATACCGAGAGGGCAAGACTTGATAAAATCCTGGAATTCGAAGAGCTTAAGTATCTTACAATAGCCATCGGAATGGGAATTGGTGAAAGTCTTAATCCCGACAAGCTTCGCTACCACCGGATCATCATTATGACCGATGCTGACGTCGACGGCGAACATATCAGAACTCTTCTTCTGACTTTCTTCTATCGCCATCTGCCATACGTCCTCCTAAATGGCCATCTTTACATTGCCCAACCTCCGCTTTATAAAGTCACATTAGGCAAAGAAATTCACTACGTCTACTCTGATGAGGAAAAAGACACGTTGATAAAAGGGGCTGCCAAAAACCTAAATCCGGGAATTCAAAGGTACAAGGGTTTGGGAGAAATGAATCCGGAACAGCTTTGGGAGACGACTATGAATCCGGAAAACAGGGTTCTACGGCTTGTGGAAGTTGGAGACGCCGAAAAAACGGATGAAGTTTTCTCAATGCTCATGGGAGATGAAGTGCCGCCGAGAAAGAAGTTTATCCAGACGCACGCCAAGAACGCAACTTTGGATGTATAAAATTTATAATAGTTATAAAAATTATAACGGTTATATTAAAAAGAAATTTAAGAAAGGATAAATTATGAAAATACCGACAGGGAAAAATCCGCCTGAAGAAATAAATGTCTATGTAGAGATTCCTCAGGGATCCAGTATCAAATATGAACTGGATAAGGAAGCGGAAGTCATATTTGTAGACAGGTTTCTTTTCACCGCTTTTTCATATCCTTTCAACTACGGATTTGTACCAAATACCAAATCAAAAGATGGTGATCCGGTTGACGTCTTAGTACTATCCAGCCAAGCTGTACAGGCCGGAGTGGTCATCCCTTCCAAACCGATAGGAATGCTGGAAATGGAAGATGAAGCCGGAATTGATACGAAAATCCTGGCGGTTCCTACAGAAAAAATCGATCCGGAGTATGGAAGATACAAAGATGTATCCGAACTCCCGGAAATGTTAAAATCAAAAATTAAACACTTTTTTGAACATTATAAAGAACTCGAACCCGGTAAATGGGTGAAAATCAAAGACTGGAAAGGAAAAGAAGTTGCTCTGACTGAAATTACGGATAGTTTAATTAAATAATTTTTCCTTATTTTTAAATTTTAATTTTTAATTTTTAAATTAAAAAATGTCAGAAATCGGTAAACTATTACAGACAGAAATAACTCAGGAAATGCAGAGGTCGTATCTGGACTATGCGATGAGTGTCATCGTATCCCGTGCGCTTCCTGACGTCCGTGACGGGCTCAAGCCTGTCCACAGAAGAATACTTTTTGCCATGCACCAACTGGGTCTGCATGCCACAAGCAGACATACCAAATCAGCCAAAGTGGTAGGAGAAGTTCTCGGTAAATACCATCCCCACGGCGATATGCCTGTATATGATGCTTTGGTCAGACTGGCTCAGGAATTTTCCATGCGTTATCCGCTTATCAACGGGCAGGGAAATTTCGGGTCAATTGACGGCGATCCTCCTGCTGCCATGCGTTATACGGAAGTCAAACTGGCCAAAATGGCTGAAGAACTTTTGACAGACCTCGAAAAAGAAACTGTTGGGCAGATCGATAACTTTGACGGCACTCTAAAAGAACCCACTTTTCTTCCGGCTAAACTTCCGAACCTTCTTCTGATGGGATCCGACGGAATTGCCGTCGGTATGGCCACCAAGATCCCCCCGCACAATTTGACGGAAATAGTAGACGCAATTGTCTACATGATAGATCACGCCAAGCTCCCCGAGGAGGAGGATAAAAAAGCTAAATTTACTTCCACTTCCAAATACACTTATGATGTCACGACTGAAGACCTTCTCCAATTTGTCCAGGGACCGGATTTCCCGACCGCCGGCAACATTTACGATATCGAAGAAATTAGGAATTCTTATGCTACCGGTCGCGGGAAAATTATCATGAGAGCCAAAGCGGAGATCGAAGATGTCGGACAGGGTAAATCAGCCATTATCGTCACAGAACTTCCTTACCAGGTAAATAAAGCCCAACTGGTCGCTCATATAGCCGGTCTCGTCAAAGACAAAAAAATTGAAGGAATCAGCGATCTTCGTGACGAATCCGACCGCCACGGTATCAGAGTAATGGTCGAACTCAAAAGAGACAGTAAACCCAGACAAGTATTAAATAATCTTTTCAAACACACATCGATGCAGACTTCTTTCCCGGTAAATATGGTAGCCCTCGTAGATGGCACTCCTCAAACACTCACTCTCAAAGTAATTCTGGAAGAATACATCAGACACCGCCAACAGATAGTTACCAAAAGAAGTGAATTTGAACTTCGTGAAGCCCGCGCCCGCGAACACATACTCGAAGGACTCAAAATTGCAGTAGACCATATCGACGCCGTCATCGAAACGATCAAGAAATCCAAAGATGTGGAAACAGCGAGATTCAATTTGATGGAAAAATTCAAATTGAGTGAAATTCAGGCGACGGCAATTTTGGACATGCAACTCCGCCGTTTAGCAGCTCTCGAACGCCAGAAAATCGAAGACGAACTTCTGCTGGTCAGAGAAACCATTGCGTACCTCGAAGACCTCCTTTCACACCCCGAAAAAGTGCTCAAAGTCATCAAAGACGAACTGCTTTATCTAAAGGAAAAATACGGTGACACCAGAAGAACCCGTGTATTTAAATCCAAAGTCGGAGAATTTTCGGAAGAGCAGCTTATCCCCAATGAACCGGCTGTCATTACTATTACCAAAACAGGCTACGTCAAAAGACAGGCTCCTTCTACATTTAAAACCCAGGCCAGAGGCGGCAAAGGCGTCGTCGGGATGAAGACCAAAGAAGAAGACATTATTGAATATCTGGTATCAGCCAAAACACATGACAATATCCTTTTCTTTACCAACAAAGGCAAAGTCTACCAGCTTCGCGTCTGGGATATACCTGAAGGGTCCAGGATCAGCAAAGGTCAGGCTGTAGTCAATTTAATCAATATAGAACAAAACGAAAGACTAAATTCCGTGCTCACATATTCTGCCAAAACCAAAAAGGATCTGGAAAAAGGATTTATTACTCTGGCCACTAATAAAGGAACCATCAAAAAGACAGCCCTTTCGCAATACGAAAATATCAGAAGAAACGGACTGGTAGCTATCAAACTTGAGGAAGGTGATGAACTTTGCTGGGCAAAACTCTCAGACGGCACCAACGATATACTTCTGGTTTCTCACGAAGGCAAATCCATCAAATTCCCGGAGACCGAAGTGAGACCTACAGGCCGCGATACGATGGGAGTCAGAGGAATACTTCTGGGTAAAGATGATTTTGTCGTCAGCATGGAAGTCATCAAAAAGGAAACGGAAAAATCATATTTTCTGACCATCATGTCCCGCGGTTTGGGTAAAAAAACCATTATCTCCGACTTCCCTAGACAGCATAGAGGCGGACAGGGAGTAAAAGTAGCCGATGTGACGCCAAAAACAGGCAAAGTCATGACGGCACAAATTATCCCTGCAGATTGTACCAGTCTGATACTTACCAGTGTAAAAGGCCAGATAGTGAAACTTCCCATCGAATCAGTACCGCAGCTTTCCCGCGCTACCCAGGGAGTGATTTTAATGCGCTTCTCCGACAAATCAGATGCAGTTGCTGCAGCCACTTGCCTAAGCTAATCAACCTTGATTAATTTGTCCAATTGGTCAAATCTATGAAAATCGACGGAAAACTCATCGCCTCGCAAATTAAAGAAGATCTCAAAGTTCAGGTGGAGAAATTAATCTCCAATGGAATCAGTCCTCAACTGGCTGTAATTTACGTTGGAGACGACCCATCCTCAGCCGCTTATATCAGGCAGAAAGAAAAAGTAGGAACGGAGATTGGAGTGAAGGTCAATGTAATTAAAATCCAAAGTCTCAAAGACACAAAGCTTCAAAAATCAGAAATAATAGAATTATTAGATAAACTGAATAAAGATCCAGATATTCATGGAATAATTATCCAGCGCCCCGTTCCACTTACTTTCTCCAAAGAAGAACTCGACCTCATGGTGATTCCGGAAAAAGACGTTGACGCCTTCCACCCCCAAACTCTTGTTCAGCCACCAATAGCGGAAGCAGTGATAAAAATACTCGAATGGGTGAAAAATGAATTGGATTCTAATGTCATTGCGAGGAGCGAAGCGACGAAGCAATCCCGACCGAATATCAAAAATGACAATATAATTGAGTGGCTTAATAAACAAATAATTGTCGTCATCGGTAGGGGAGATACAGCCGGAAAACCGATTGCAGAAACATTAATCAAATCAGGAGTAAATATCACAGTGGCCCACAGCAAAACAGAAAATATTGATAAACTTTGCCGTAATGCGGGAATAATTATTTCATGTGTCGGCAAGCCCAACGTTGTGCGACGTGATATGGTTACAGACAAATCTATACTAATTGGCGTTGGTCTTCATCAGGAGGAAGGCAAACTAAAAACTGATTACAATCTGGAAGAAATGGCAGAAATTGTTTCCTATTGGACTCCCGTCCCCGGCGGCGTCGGACCAGTAAATGTGGCTTGTTTATTTGAAAATCTCATCGTATTAACGTCTGGAATTCGTAAAGAACAGTCTTACTTTTCCTCTAACTAATTTTGCTCTAGTCTGAACAGTTCTTAATTTTTCGTTACATTCATGTAAGCTAAAACCGTTCCCTGAATCAATTCGTTTTAAGCCAAAATCTATAAGTGCAGCAGCATCAGCAGCAGCTTTACTTTTATAATCCCTATTACTAACTCTTGCAGCAAATCTAAATAAATTACATGTGCCTTTGCAGATTGACAACTTTGCCGCACCTTCATATCCACATTGCCTCAGTACGATTGCAACTAATGTTTTAGTTCTTTCTGCCATATTAAATATCAAATTATACAGTATGAAGACAAATAGAGGGAGATAGTTATGCTTTGCGGTGGAATTCGGAGTGGATTTTCTTTAACTGAGGATTGGTTACATGGGTATAAATTTGGGTTGTCGAAATGTTTTTGTGTCCTAGCATTTCCTGGATGGCACGGATGTCGGCACCAGCGGAGAGAAGATCTGTGGCAAAACTGTGCCTGAGACCATGCGGTGTGATTTTAATCGCAAGATGGGCCTTCCGGACGTATTTTTCGACAATTCTCTGTACTGATCTGGACGTAAGCCTGAATACTTCTCCGTTTGGATCCGGCTCTTTTTTGACCCCGCTGTATCTTATAAACAGAGGTTTATAATCGTCGTCTCTTTCCTTAATATAACGCTCTATCCAACTCGCTGCTGCATCGGAAAGAAACACCACACGGGCTCGTCCGCCTTTTCCAATCACTCCGAATTCTTTCGACTCCAAGTTTACGGAATTCCTGTTTAACCGAACAAGTTCTGATACTCTAAGTCCGGTCGAAAACAAGACTTCCATAATTGCCTTGTCGCGCATCCCCTGCGGTGTAGATATTTCCGGCATATTAAGCAGTCTTTCAACTTCATCCCTCCCCAGAAATTTCAGTGACCTGCTTTCTGTTTTTGGCAAATCGATTTTTTCGGGGTTTAAAGTGACCACGTCTCTTTTGATCATATATTTCAGGAAACTGCGAAGGGCTATGAGATGATAGTTCTGAGTCACTCGCTTGAGTGTAATTCCATACTGGTCCACAAATCTTGATAAAAATAGTCTGTACCGTCTGACAATTTCATAGTTTAGATGGTCTGGACGCGCTAGAGTAGGGGAATCAGCCTTGAGAAAAGCCTCAAACCTCTTCAAATAATGCCTGTAATTCCTTATAGTCAGTTTTGAAACATTTTTTTCCACCTCCAGATATTCCAAAAATTGCTGAATATATTCTGACAGAGAAAGCATGTTAATTTAAAATTTAAAAATTAAAATGAAAAATTAATGTCTTCGTAAAATACGAACTATATTAATTGTACGACGTCTATTAGGTAGATTGTCAAGCAGTTGTTATAATAAGCTATGAAACTGGGAATAAAAGTCGGACTTCTAAATCTCAAAGAAAACCTCAATAATATTCGGGAAATCCCCGATTTGGAGGCGGCCGAGGTCTGGTACGACGCCGGGAAACCTGAAGCATACAAAGAACTGTTTAAAGCTCTGAAGGATAGGAAAATCGACGTAGGTCTCCATTACTGGGGACGGAATAAAGATGGCATCTCGGCAAACCTGGCCTATCCCGACAAGAAAATCATTAACTTTTCCATTGCCTCTATCTGCCATACTATAGATACTGCCCGCGAAAACGGATTTCAATACGTAAACGTCCATCCGGGATATGAGGCTTTGGTTGGTATAGACTTTCTGAAAGAAAAATTCCATCTTTTGTCCAAACCCAAAAGTTTCAAGGAGATTATCTCAATATTTCTTGAAAATGCCCATTTTCTGGATGATTACGGAGCGCTTAGACAAATTACAATTACATTCGAGACAGTCCCGCTAAAAGTCGCAGCAATAGGTTGGTACGGCAAGTCGACCCGCGATAAACCTGAAGAAGTATACCAGCTCGGAATCAACTATTTAAAGGCTGCCGCCGAGGCAGGTCTCTATATAGCCAATGACTTTGGCCATACAGCAGCAGACATTATTACGCAAGATCCGAAAAATGTATGGAATTTCCTGAAAAAAAGTACAATATTTCTTTCTTCACAAACCCGCCTTATACATTTGGGTTTTGTAATTCCTCCTTATAACGGCACTGATATCCATGATACTTTTGAAAATCCGGTATTTTCTACAACTCTTGCTGTACCAAACAGAAATCAGATGATCGAGCTTTTAAGGATTTTTAAGAAAAAGAAAAACTTATGGATAATCCCTGAACCCAAAGGAAACCACAGAAAAAACTACTATCTGGCCAAAGAAATGCTTTCCCAAATTTAGCCTCATTTTCAAGCCTCTACAATGACCTAGAAGGGCATCCTTTTGTCTTTAATGAGTATTGTTGCATCATATATTAATACTGATATACGAATTCCTGCTGATGACAAGTACCAAAGAAGTTTTTAAGGAAAAATAGAAGATATCAGGAAAGAAAAGAGAATTGACAATAATTTGCAGATAAAAGAAAAATTTAAATTAATTCAATAAATAAATTATCAATTATCATTAATAATGTCATTACAATTGAAACGGTACTCTAGACGCTTCAGCTACGAGAGATGTCGCAAAAGTATTATTGTACGACTTCTTACGTTACAGTTCCCCGAGAAAGCTAATTGTTAAAAATCCACAATAATCCAAAGACCAGAATGATATAGTTACTGCAAAACCGTTAAGCAGTAACTGGAAGTTCAAAATAGCTTCTTTCCGTATAAAGGAAAAACTTGTGTTAAAGTCCGAAAAAAATGAATTTTTGAGCATCATTCAGGGGGTAGTAGTTCCCTTATTGCAGATTATGCACTTCTCATACAATGTTCCCTTAGTACTAGAAAGTTCTGCACTATTTTTTAGTATATGGAGATCCCGAAAGGGATTGCTTCGCGTTGCTCGCAATGACAAGGCTTTTAAATTAACTTATTTTAGCGCATTGTAATGCGCTAATCTATCGTTTCTGAGGCTGATATTTTAATATTGAACTATATTATTAATAAGTACGTGATAGAGCATCAGTATGCTCTACTCTCTCACTTTCAAGGCTATTTCTTTGCTGACTCGTAATATATAAATATATATCAGTCAGAAGTAAAGTGTGATAATTGGATTATATTTAGCGCATTAGTACGCTCTGTATAGTAATTTATGAGGCTAAATCTGGGGAAATCGTTATTCGGTTTCTGTCCGGGAGGATAGATTTAGCTTGTTGAATAATATAAGAGAATTGTAAGATTGTACGATTTAGACTGTCGTAACACTCTATCTCACTATTTTCAAGGCTAAATAAACCCTAGCTCATTCCTTCTCTGATTATCATATTGTCTTATTGTGACAGCCCAAACGTCTATATTTATGCATAATTTAACTATTTGTTCTCATTCTATAAGTGATTCGTGAAAAGAATACTCCTTATTCCGTGAAAAGTCTTATCCACAAACTATAGGCTTAATACTATAGGCATATTATAGGCCTATATCAAACTATATCAACCACTACCCTCTCCCCGACCTCAACCCAGCCTCGTTTTAGCCACTCCATGAAGTGGTCATAAATACCATTATAATTATAAAAAATAATACTATCAAAAACTCTTTAGTCGTGCCTTTAAAGAGCCTTCCCTGGAAAAGATACTGGATTACACCCACCATGGTATAAAACATAGCTGTGATAAAGAGTGATGCAATTGTGGTTTTAGCTGGCCAGAAAGACAAAACTGCTGCCATTTCCCCCACTCCCAGAGATATAAATACAGAATATAGAATAAGCGTACTGTCCGCTTTGGATGAAAGCCTGATGGACCATAAAGACTGAAAAGATAAAAGAAGAGAAACCAAGGAAATTAAAGAAAAGTTAGCAAGGACAGACAGGTGCAGGGATAGAATAATATTGGAGAAAAGAAAAAGGACAATTAAGGTAATGAGAAATCCCACACTCTGAGCAGCCCTGAGAAGTTGAATTGATCTTTCTGCAGCTACGTTGTAAATATTTTCCGTCAGTAGGATAGCATAAATCCCAACTGCGTATGCTACATCAGTCGGAAGTCTGGTCAACCAGCGACCGGGTAAGAGGAAATAAAAAAGGACAGTAGTGATTGTAAACAGGGTTGGCAAAATAAATAAGCTTACCCACTCTATGCCATTTAGGTCGTCCCTAAGTACAAAAGCGGATAACAGATATGTCAGAAGAGACAAAATAATCCCGTTTAGAATCCTGGCTTCATAGTTGATATTCTGGATAATCACCAAACCTAAGGTTAGTATCAGGGACACCCCGACAAACTGTTCACGCTTGGACAGGGTAAACCGTCTGCTTATCTTCCTGAGTTTCTTTTGGATTTGTGTAATCATGAGGTAAGTATCGTGTCAGGAATATCGAAATTGGAAAAAACTTTCTGGATATCTTCGTGGCTTTCCAGGTTATTTAATAAATCCAAAAGTTTTTTAGCAGTCCCCTCTTCATCCACTGTAACTATGGTTACCGGTTTAAAAATTAGCTCGCTATTATCAATAGTAAAACCTTTTCCCTCCAAACTCTCTTTTACTTTATGCAGATCCTGGGCATTTGTATAAATCTCAAAATTGTTACCATCTTCTTCAAGATCCTCACCTCCTGCTTCAAGTACCAATTCTATCATCGTGTCAAAATCCAATGTTTTTTTAACCGTTATTAATCCTACATATTTAAACAAATATGATATTGCCCCCTGTGCAACTAATGTCCCTCCCCCGCGATCCAGTACATTTTTCACTTCCGCTGCTGTTCTTTGTTTGTTATCGGTAGCTGATTCTATGATGATGGCTGCTCCACCCGGACCATATGCTTCATAAATCGCTTCTTCTAAATCCGCACCGCCACTCTGCCCTGCCCCTTTTTCTATCGCCCTTTCTATGTTTTCTTTGGGCATATTTGATTCACGTGCTTTTTCCGTCGCCAAACGGAGTTTGAAGTTCGAAGTTGGATCCGTAATTCCCCCGCCCTGCCTTACCGCGATGGAAATCGCTTTCCCAAGCTTGGTAAAAACTGCCCCCTTTTTGACATCAGCTGCCCCCTTTTGCCTTTTAATCTGTGACCATTTAGAATGTCCGGACATAATAATGTAAAATTTAAAAATTAAAATGTAAAAAGCCTGGGTAAAGAATTTTTTATTTTTAATTTTTCCATTTTACATTATATATTATATCCCGCCTATTGACTTTTCTCAATTGTTTAAATACACTTAAGACCCTGACAATGACAAACGACTCCTTTTCTGCAATCCAAAAAGCACTTGAAAATAACTGGGAAGAAGCCGCGGACATAAACCAGAAAATGATTGTGGAAAATCCTTCTGATATAGACGCCTTAAACAGGCTTGCTTATGCCTACGCCAGAATGGGTAAAGTAAACCTCGCCAAAAAAACTTATAAAAAAGTTCTTACTTTGGATAAGTATGATCCCATCGCACTCAAAAACCTCACAAAGATAGAAAAACTGGATAAAAACTACGAATATAACGGCAATACCAACAGTCTGTCTCCTTCAGTATTTCTGGAAGAACCGGGGAAAACCAAATCTGTCAGCCTGATCAATCTCGCTCCTCTTTCAGTCATATCCAAACTTACTATCGGGGACGTTGTGTATCTTAATGCAAAAAAACACACAGTTGAAGTGAGAGATCAAAATAAAGTATATCTGGGGGCTCTTCCGGATGACATTGCTTTCCGTCTGGTAAGATTAATCAATATGGGCAATACTTACAACACGCTCATCAAAAATGTGGGAAAAAACTGCCTTTCTGTTTTCATAAAAGAAATTGCGCGTGCAAATAAAGCCAAATTCCAACCTTCATTTCTCTCTACCCCGACAAGCGAATATTCCACATCCATCGGTAAAGAATTTATCGAAGAAGACCAGGAAACGGATAAAGACGGCGAGGATGATCAGTCTCTGGAAGAATAATGTCTCACTTTTTCTTTCAGGAAAAGTATTACTCCTGATAAATTCTTATTTTTCCTCATAAGGTTTTTCACTTCCTTTGGGGGCTCCAAATCCTTCAGACTCCGAAGAGCAAGAATCAGTGAGAGAATTAAAATTGATACTATAATGAAATAAAAATTCATATTATTTGTTAAAATCACGTCCTATCGTGACGGTAAGATCACCCTGCCCCGCACTGCCTTTACCCTCTTTGCATCCCCATATTCTTCTGAGTCTTGTAGCGGTATATGATTTAAGCGAATGTGCATCTCCCTTTATTATACATCTTTCATTTGCCGTGTCTCCCGTCTGAGTCGCTACCAGCTTAGCTCCCATATTGGCTATAATCCGTCCGCAACTTGCAGCAATTCCCAAAACACCGGAAGTATTGGTAACTACTATGCTTAGATTTTCCTCTCTTACTTTGGAGTCTTCAAAAACTCCTTCCAGTACCTTATCCAGCTTATCAGGGTCTATAATTTTTACCTGACTCAGGTCAGGAAGTTTCTCATCGGATAATATGTCCAGATGCGAAAGGTTGTAGACGGAGACTTTATCAAAACGGATATTTCTAAATTCCAGCCAAAGCCGGAGAATATCATAAGAAGATAAATTAGTATTTATGTTGGATTTAACAAACCCGGCTACTGCAAAAGGATTAAACAAGTTTTTTAAGGAAAAAAGACTCATTTTGACTGAAAGATAATCCTCTTTATTGTTAATAATTATATTTTCAAATACTCCTTTTTTTCCTCCGATAAAACCGTCTACCGGAACTCCGAAAACTGATTCTATCGTACTTGCCAGAAGCCTTCCCCCTCCTCTTTTTGGTTCGAGTTCTCCCAAAGGATAGATACTGCTTATTTTATATGAACCATAACCATAAGGAACATTTATGAAAGTATTGGAAGGAATTGATATTACTGAAGCCGTCTCTTCCGGCTTATCAAACGTCACCAACAGAAGAGGGTTGGATATGATTACAAGTGAAATCTTGCCGCTGCCATCCCAAACACTACCACTGGTAAATCTGAACAGTATAAATACAGCAAAGACAAATATGATAAACCAGAATGTAATTTTCTTGGGCATTTATTTATCTTTCTTGCCGCCTTTGCCGATGATCTCTATTTTGGGAAGGACAAATGAACTTTGTCCGGTGAATTTTTGGGCTTTTTTCTCCAGGGTTTGTTTTTTGATTTTTTTCTTTTCCCCTGTATAAAAGCCACCATAATTAGCCATATACTAGATTATACCAGCCAATTTCTCTTCAAATCAAGAAGATTTCCGTTACCAATACTTTCCCGGATCTGAAACATAAGGTTATTTAAAAAATATACATTATGAATCGAAAGCAATCTGTAAGCCAGAAGTTCCTTCGCCCAAAATAGATGCCGAAGATATGCTTTCGAAAATCCGCTCACGCATGTATAACATCCGCACTCCGAATCAATCACCCCCTTATCTTCTTTGAATATTGAATTGGTAAGATTTATAGTAAACTTCCTGTTTACTTTTAAATTTTGTTTACCCTGTAAAATTTCATCAGAAATTTTGGAGGGATTTTTAAATTTTAAATTTATATACGCGTGTCCCATTCTCCCGAGTCTCGTTGGAGAAACACAATCAAATGTGTCCACTCCCCTCTCGACAGCCTCAAAAATATCCTCCACAGACCCAATCCCCAACAGATGACGCGGTTTGACAGCAGTAAGATGCGGGATCGTAATATCCAAAATATGATAAAGACGGGGTTTATTTATAAACGCGCCTCCGATAGCGACCCCGAAAAAATCTTCATCGTTTACAAATTTTGTTGACACAATCCGAAGATCGTCAAATGATCCGCCCTGCGTCACACCATACATTGCCTGTTTATTTTTACCGCCATTTTTCTTCAGATAGTCCAGACTTCTTTTTTCCCACCTGTGAGTTCTTTCCATGGAAACTTTTGTATAGTCAAAGTCATGAAGAGGACTGGTGCATTCGTCCAAAGCCGTAATAAAATCTGCACCCAGTTCTATCTGGGTTTTGGCTGAGATTTCCGGTGTAAATAAATATTTTGTCCCGTCCAGATGGGAAATGAAATTTGCGCCCTCTTCAGTGACTCTGCAGAATTTCATAAAGGAATTTTGTATCGTGCGGGTCTTTTCAACTGTCTCACCCTTTACTACTTCTTCGTCTCCATATAAGGGAATGAGAAAACCTACTCCATGTTCCATCGCAAATCCGAGAGAAAATACCTGAAAACCGCCGGAATCCGTCATCATCGGACCGTCATAATTCATAAATTTATGAAGACCTCCCAGTGATTTTATGATAGAAGAACCGGGACGAAGAAATGTATGGTAAGTATTTACCATGATTATCTTGGTACCTGCACGAATGAAATCTTCGGGAGTCAGGGCCTTTACTGTGGCCTGTGTCCCCACAGGAAGAAAAGCAGGAGTTTCTGTGGTTCCATGGGGACAACTTATAACCCCCAGTCTCGCTTTTGTTTTCTTATCATTATGGGTAACTTTGAAAGAATAGTTCACTTACAAATTTAAAAATTAAAAATTAAAAATTAAAAATTCTTTACCCTGTAAAATTTCATCAGAAATTTTGGAGGGCTTTTTACATTTTAATTTTTCCATTTTAAATTGTTAAATTATCCCAAACCGTGTTCTATTTTCAATCTCTTTATCTTTCCATCAATCTCATCACGATTATTTCCGAAGGCATCCAGAAGCTTATGACTTATGGATAAAGCTGCTTCAAATTCTGGTTGAATGACTGTCTCCACACCCAATGATTTGAGTCTTTTCTGGTCTTCTTCAAAATGTGTCCTGCAAATGACGCGGGTTCCGGGTGACATGGAAAATATATTCGTAAGGATCATCTCTTGTGTATAGCGGTCAGGTATTGCTACTATTACGACTTTGGCCAAATCTACACGTGCAAAGGAGAGTACATCAATTTCAGCGGGATCTCCGTATATGACATCAGTACCTTTTTCTCTGAGGCTTTTGACAGTATGATGATTGTAATCCACCACAACATAAGGAATACTGGCCATTTCCAGAGCTCTCCCTATATACTTCCCTACCCTGCCATGTCCCAAAATTACTACATGTCCGGAGAATTCTTTCATTCCATTATTTTCATTTTTTGAAATAGAATGAGGAGAAATTATATCGAAAACTCTATATTTTTTAATTTTATTATAGAAAGAATAAGCGTGAGTAAGAAGAGGAGGAGAAACAATGAGTGAAAGTATAGCAACGGAAATTATCGTGTAATAGGAATTCTCAGAAATAATGTGTAAATTTATTCCAAGTCTTCCTAGTATAAAAGCAAATTCTCCGACTGATACTAATGAAAGCCCAACCAGTGTAGACGTTTTCGGGTGATAGCCAAGAAAATTTACGATGAAAAAGCTTGCAATAAATTTGATAAATATTACAAAAGCCGTAATTGCCATAATCATAAATAAATTCGAAGAAACAAAATCCAACCTGACTAGAAACCCGAGAGAAACAAAAAATACTATGCTGAAAATATCCCTTAAAGGCCTGACTTCTGCAAAAATCGCGTGCTGGGCAGATGATGATGCCAATATGACTCCCGATAAAAAAGCTCCGATAGCAAAAGACAGTCCCAAAGCCTCAGAAAGAAAAGCGAAAAATAAGCAAAGAGCAACCGACACTATAAGAAGCAGTTCTCTGTTTCTAAAATCAGCAACTTTACCTACTATAAATGGTACAGCCATCCGACCAAGGATAAAAATAAAAGCAATTGCCCCGAAAGAAAATAAAACAGATCTGGAGAGATCTATAAAAAGAGAAAGACTTGAAGAACCGGAGATGCTAAATCTCGCCATCGCAGGAAGCAAAACTATCATGGGTAAAGTAGCTATATCCTGTATTAGAAGCCACCCTGCTGATATCTCACCCGGCAATGTATCCAGCTCACCCTTATCTGAAAGTATTTTTACTACCAGAGCAGTTGAAGATAAAGAAAAAGCTGACCCCAAAAAAAGGCTGTTGTAAAAATCGAAACCAAAAAAAGTTAGAAATATTATGGATAAAATGATAGTAACGATAATCTGTATGATGCTGCCAAATATGACCACTTCTCCTACATGTTTAAGCCTTCTTAGTGTAAATTCCAATCCCAAAGTAAACATAAGGAGTGCAACGCCCATTTCCGCGATACTCGGCAGGATTTCGTTTTGGATGATGTATTTATTCATAACCACGGATATGACTACACCACCCAATACATATCCCACAATTTGTGATAAACGAAGTTTATGGGCTATATACCCGCCGGCAAAAGCGGTCACCAATATCAACAGTAAACTTTGTGCAAAAGTCATAAAAATTTAAAAATTAAAATTTAAAATGTAAACAGGACTTACGCACTTATGTCATCGCGAGAGTCCGATGTTACATCGGACCGCGGCGATCCCATTGTCATAACGGGATTGTCCCGCCGCAGCGGGATCCCGCCTTTGGCGGTGACTTCGTCGAAGACTCCTCGCAATGACAATCTGAACTATATTTAACTGCGTAAGTCCTGATGTAAAATAATATTTTTAATTTTTAATTTTTCCATTTTAATTTATTCTGCTGATTTCAGTTTACCCAGTACCCCCAACAGATCTTCCGGCAGTTCTGAAGTAAATTCCATTACTTCACCTGTTACTGGATGCTTTAATTTTAAATAATAAGCATGGAGAAATAAACGGGGACAAAATGTAAGGTCGTCCCGAAAGGTTTTCCTGCCTGCGTAAAATTTATCGGAAACTACCGGTCTGTTTATATACTTAAGGTGAATCCTGATTTGGTGAGTTCTTCCGGTTTTCGGGAAAACTGAAAGTAAGGTATAGAAGTTTTTCTCATAACTGTATTCTTTTTCCACCAGGTACTTAGTAACTGCTTCCCTACCTCCTGCTAATACTCCAAATCTCTCCCTGTTCCAGGGAAGCCTACCGACTGTAGCTGATATCGTCCCTTCTTTTTCAGTAAATTTACCGTGTACCAATGTTTTGTATCTTTTCTCGATCGTCCTTTCCTGAAACTGAGTTTTGAGAGCAAAAAAGGCTCCCGGAGTTTTGGCAATCAAGAGAAGTCCTGAGGTTTCCTTATCCAACCTATGTACCACCCCTCCCCTATCCGAAAATTCGTGGTCTTCAATTTTTAATTTTAAATTTTTAATTTTTAATTTTTCTTCCGCAAAGTCCTGTACAGTCACTACTGCCGTAGTTGTTTGCGCCTTGTTTACTATCATTCCGGAAGGCTTATCGATTACAATAAAGGCATCATCCTCGTATATGATATTGATATTCATTTAGTCATTGATGGTCATTAATAGTCATTGATGGTCATTCAGGTTTCAATGAATGTACACAAATGACTTAATGACGATTTATGACAATTACAAGTCACTTCTCACACTCCACACAGATAAGTGCAGTCGGATATACGGCAAGTCTCTCTTGTGGTATGGATTTTCCGCATTTTTTACAAAGACCGTATTTCCCCTGATTTATAAGAAGTAATGATTCATCAAGAGCCTCAAGCCTGTCAGTCAACTCTTTCTCAAGCGCCTCTACCCTTTCATGCGAACTTTCTTCCGATGCTTCAGCATCTGATGCAGCGTTATCATAAACACGGTCAGGATTTATATACGGATCCTGAGTTTTAAGAGATTCCAAATTTTTTTGAATAGTCGCTTTGGACTGCTCAAGCTCTTTTTTTATCTTATTTAATATATCTGAATTTTTCATTCTTTCTCCTTTCATTTTTTAACAGGTTTCCCCTCTTTACCGCGTTTTTTAATCTGTAACAATAGTATCGTCAAAACGGCAAATATTACAGGCAAAGTAAAAATTTGCTTAAAACTGAGGCTGCTCCAAAAAAGGCTTTTTTCCTTAAATAATTCAAAAAATAGAGTTTCCAATGACAGAAACAGTAAAAATAATAAAGATGTAAATCCTTCTTTAGATTTATCTTTCCTGATTTTCCTGTATACAAAGGAAAGGAATATAAAAATACCCAGGAAAGACAGCATTTCATAAAGTTCGACAGGATGATATTTTCCGGGAAGTCCGATTATCCTGACCCCCCAAGGGAGGGTAGTTTTTACACCGAATCCCGCTCCTCCCAGAAATTCCCCCAACTTGGCAAATGCGAGTGAAAACGTAAAGGCTAAGGCAAAAATATCCGTTATATGTAAAAATGAAACTTTTCTTCTCCGGAGGAAAAACCAGAGAACCAATACGCCCCCTGCTAATCCTCCGAATAAAGAAAGCCCCGGATACTCTCTCATTACCAGATATTTCAGAATATTGGTTCCGAACTGGTTAAAATGCGTAGCTATATATACTGCTCTGGCGCTAAACAACATACCGACAGCAGTGTATAAAAAACCGTCCAGAAAAAGATCTTCCGACAGCTCATCCTTCCCGTATTTCCAGATAATATAAGTAGAAAATAGAAATGAGAGCGCCAGGAAAAATCCAAACGCAAATACATTAAACGGACCGATGGTAAATAGTATAGGTTTCATTTTAATAAGTCATTAATTGTCATTAGTCATATATTGTCATTAATTGACAACAAATGACCGTTTATGACTCAATGACTAAATGACGATCCACTACTTTATCTTAACCAACAGTTTACCCTGTTTCAATACCTGCCATATGCCGATAAGGAGAATTAAAATCCCGATAAAAAATAATGTTTTCCCGACACCAAAGGTATCAGCCATGCCTCCGGCAAAAACCGTAGGAAGTATGGCCGCACCCCCCGTAAGGGCGGTTAATACTCCATACACCCTTCCCCTAAGTTTTCCTTCCGTATCCTCCTGAAGTACTGTATTTGACGGAATATTGATAAGTGAATTGGAAAATCCGATCACGGCTAGCGTTATGATAGCTACATAAAGATTTCCTATAATTACCTCCGCGCCTTTGATGAAAAGGGTAATTTCAGGGTGGCTTCTGACACGGACAATAAGCGACATTAAAAGTATGGCTAAGCCTGTCATAATGATACCATTTACTATAAGTCTACGTTTTAAATAATTCCGTCCGAAGCTTCCTATCCAAAGGGCACCGATGATGAGTCCCATCGCAGCCGGCCCCATCACAAGATAAGAGGCATCTGTCAAATCAATTTTAAGTACTTTATCGGAAAACCCGGGAGAAAGAGCGGCCAGTGTCCCGATAAGAGCCTGCGAAAAAGTCAGGAGATATATCCCTTCTTTTACTTTAATGTTGTTTTTTATAAAAAGGAGTCCCTCTTTGATGTCCGACCAAATATGACCCACAGATTCGAAATTTCCCTTTTTTACTCCCTTATCTTTCGGTATTTTCCAGGCAAAAAAAGATGCTACAAAAAGAAGTAGCGACATAAATAAGAAAATATTGTGTGACCCGAATAATTTAATAGCCGGACCTGATAGGATAAAACCGGATATTGTGGAAAGATAATAACTGAATGTAAAAAGCGAATTGGCAGGCAACAACTCATCCTGAGAAACCAAATTCGGTATTGAAGGCGCCTCGGCCGGGACAAAAAACTGGGTAATAATGGAAATAAGGGCGGCAAGTATATAGACAAAGACTATGCTTTCGCTGCTAAAAAAGAAAAAGATCATCGCAAAAGCGCGGAAAATATTACAAAGCACCAAAACATATTTTTTATTGAATCTGTCTACGATGCCTCCTGCTATTACTCCGAAAAAAATTGCCGGAAGGCCGATCGATAACATCATTACGGATACTGCCGTATTTGATTTGGTCTTGTCGTACACGAAAATAGCCAAAACAAAAGCCATCATATTAATGGCAATTTGGGAAGTGATCTGTGCCAACCAAAGATTACGGAAATTACGATTTTTTATTACTGATAAAATAGGATTGGACATAATTTCTGAGATTTCAGAAAACTCGGAGAAATGGAATAATCAGAATATCAGATTTTCTGTATTTCTGACTCTCTGAGTATTCCGAGTTTTCTGAAGTATTAATAATCCATCAAAAATTTCATGACAGTACGGACTCCGAAACCAGCTCCTCCCTGAGCGACAAGCGGTGTATTTTTTTCTTCATAGGCGGGACCGGCAATATCCAGATGTACCCAAGGAGTCGTACCTACAAATTCGGAAAGAAATAGCGCAGCGGTAATAGCACCACCATACCTTCCGGATGAAATATTTCTAAGATCTGCAATATGGCTTTTGATAAGTTCCTTATAATCTTTTTCCAAAGGCAACTCCCAGATTTTTTCACCTGTTTGACGGCTGGCTTTTTTTACTCTTTCCATAAGTTTAACGTCATTGGAAAAGGCCCCGGCGATATTTTGTCCGAGCGCTACCATGCACGCCCCCGTCAAAGTCGCAAGGTCTATGATTGCATCCGGTTTTTCCAGAACCGCAAGTGACAGACAGTCAGCGAGAGTAAGTCTGCCTTCGGCATCGGTATTTAATACTTCAATGGTTTTTCCGCTTACTGTTTTTAATATATCTCCTGGTTTTAATGCTTTTCCCTATCACTTCAACTTCCGGCTTCATCTCATAAATTGCCTTAAAAATTCCCATTACCGCAGCCGCTCCGGCCATATCCAATTTCATTGTCTCCATATGTTCAGCGCTTTTGAGTGAAAGTCCCCCGGTATCAAACGTTATCCCTTTTCCGACCAAAACTATTTTTGCTTTAGACTTAGCAGGTTTATAAGAAAGTCTGATAAATTTCGGCGGTTCATCGCTTCCACGGGCCACACCGAGAAATCCGCCCATTCCCATTTTGTGGGCTTCGGCTTTATCAGTAATTTTCACTTTGATTGTTCCTTTTGAAAGCTTAACTAGATCAAGAGCTTTTTCAGCTAAATGTGCGGGAGTCGTCACGTCCGAAGGTTCGTTTATTAAATTACGTGCGTATATAGTAGCATCGGAAGTTACAAACGCAGTTGCTAAGGCTTTTTCCGATGAAGAAAGTTTTCCCGGTGAAACTATGAGTTCCACTTCTTCCGGCAGAATTGATTTTTCCTGCTCTTCACGGCTTTTGTATTTTAGAAATCTGTAGAAAGAGAGATAAATCGCTTCTGATGTAGTAAAAGCTACGTCTTCTGAAGATAAATTATTGTATAAATCTTCTGATAAGACCACAGATAATCTTGTGGATTTCTGATTTATTGCTTTTTTGACAGCATTTGCCGAAAACTTCCGTAATTTATCCAAATTAAAATCTTTTGATTTACCCAAACCCTGAAACAGAATTTTGTAAGCAGATATCTTACCCAAAGAGCTTAAAATAAGCTTTTCTCCGTCTTTTCCGGTAAATCCTTCTTTCTTCATCGCTTCCGAGACGAGGTTTACGAAAGAAGTATCAAAAACTGTCAGTGGTGAAAGCAAATTATCTTCAAAAAGGGAAATAACAAGAAGATCAGTTTCCGTTTTGGGAAGTGTACTGACTTTGAGAGTGATTTTCATAAGTCTCTATCCTTTCAAACATTAACTTCACCTAGTGTAACAAAAAAAAGTTTGGATTGTAAATAGGAGTGAAAATTAACTGGTCGATTAGTGGGCAAGGAGGGAGTCGAACCCTCATGAGTTTGCACCCACAGGTTTTTGAGACCTGCGCGTCTGCCATTCCGCCACCTGCCCGAAGTTTTACTATTATATCAAAAGACTCTTTCAAATGAAACGGTAACAGGATGGTGTTTCACGGAACGGGTTTAATTTCCTAAATGTGATAGTAGTAAGTTAAATATAACCTTGACAATTATTTAGATTTATAGTAAACTAAATGTTATGACATACACTTTAACTGTATCTTCACAGGGACAAATAATTATACCTAATGAACTCAGGAAATATTTGGGAATACACCCCAAAGACAGGCTCAAAGCCCGATCATCCAAAAATGGAAAAATTCCTGTTATCGTGATAGAACCACCCGTAAGCTGGATAGAACGAGTGAAAGGCATTGCAAAAGGAGTATACGGAAAAGGCGAAGATTATATTGAAAAGGAAAGACAGTCATGGGAAAAGTAATCGCTTTGGACTCGATGGTCTTCATCTATCTTTTTGAAGATGACCGCCGCTATATCAATAAAATTTTTCCTCTTTTTAAAGATGCGGAAAAAGGAAAATTAACTTTGGTAACCTCTATTATATCCGTCATAGAAGCCCTTTCTACCCCAAAATATATAAGTGACGAAAATACAAGAATGGAAATCACGAATTTTTTTCGGGAAACTGATGGATTATCCGTAAAATCCATAGATTGGGAAATTGCGGAAACCGCAGCCGGACTCCGTCGGGAAAACCGTACACTTCGTGTCCCCGACAGCCTTCAACTGTCTACTGCCCTTATCTGCCGGGCCTCCTCCCTTATTACAAATGATCTGAATATAACCAAAATCTCCATACCCAAGCTCAATATTAAAACTCTGAATTAAAACAAGTAAATAAATATTCCTGCAATCCTACAAGGCATTTCCTTGTCATAAACAAGGAAATGCCTTACAGTAAATTCTTACCTAACTCTAAAACGGAACTTCGGGGGTAGGAGCTGGGGTGCCGAATTCGTCGAGGTGTTTTTTCTCCATGTTGTGGAATCTGATTCTATCTCCTTTGAATATAAGGTCTATCTCCCCTAGTGCGCCGTTTCTGTGTTTGGCTATGAGTAATTTTACGATTTGGTGTTCATCCCATTTCTCAGTCGCCTGTTCCTCACGATATAAAAACATTACCACGTCGGCATCCTGCTCTATGGCGCCTGATTCTCGAAGGTCTGCAAGTTGAGGAACTTTGGTGCCCCTGGCCTCGACAGCTCTGGAAAGTTGGGAAACGGCCAACACCGGAACTTTGAGTTCTCGGGCCAGGTTTTTCAAGGACTGGGAAACTATGGAAACTTCCTGAACACGATTATCCATTCTTCTTCCGGGATCCACCAACTGTAAATAATCAACAATTAACAATTTAAGATTATGTTCTACCTGAAGTCTCCTGGCTTTGGTTCTCATTTCCAAAATATTTAATCCCGGTGTATCATCTATATATATAGGCGCCTCAGCCAAAGCGCCCATAGCCCCTGACAATTTAGTGAAATCATCGTTGGAAAGTTTTCCGGTTTTCAGTCTCCATGCATCTACATCAGCTTGGGATACTAATAACCTGTCCACCAGTTCTTCCTTGCTCATTTCAAGGGAAAAAATTCCCACTGCATGTTTATCCTTCACCGCAATATTTTGTGCCATATTCAGAACCAGTGCTGTTTTCCCCTGTCCGGGACGGGCAGCCAATATAACCAAATTGCTATTTTGCAATCCGGCTAGTTTGTTATCCAGATCGGTAAATCCTGTAGCGACACCGCGGAGGCTGTTACCATGCTTATGAAGTTCATCCAGTCTGTCAAAACTTTCAGCAAGAGTATCTTTGATAGCAATGAAATCTTTACGGAATCTACCCTGGGCAATGGAAAATATTTCCACCTCCGCCTGGTCCAGAATTTCTTTGACTTCACCTTTTTCCTGAAAAGCTTTTTCGGCAATATGACTGGAAGCTGTTATGAGTCTTCTTTTCGTATAATTATCCTGGACAATTCTGCCGTAAGTTTCTATGTTTGCAGAAGTCGGTACGATATTGAGAAGTTCTGTAAGAAATGCAGTTCCGCCTACTTCTTTGAACTTCCCTTTCTTTTTCAGCATAGCGGTGACGGTAATAAGATCAACCGGCTCATGTACTTCAAAGAGGGAAAGCATGGCGTCATAAACCATGCCATGAAGATCATTGTAAAAAAACTCCGGCCGGAGGAAATCTACTACTTCAGCCAAAGCGTCCTTATCTATAAGAATAGCTCCGAGGACAGACTTTTCTGATTCATCATCGTGAGGAGGAACCTTAATATCCATAGAAATTTAAAATGGAAAAATTAAAATGTAAAAGAAGAAAAATTTTAATTTTTAATTTTTAAATTTTAAATTATTCAAGTACTGCTACTGTCAGTTCGGCCGGGAGTTTATCTTTAGTAACGCTGAGTTTCGGGACAGGAGTAATGTCCGGCTTTCCCATTTCTTTCAGGAAGACATCCACTTTCGTCAGCTGTCCGAAATTTTCCTGATTTATACGGTCCTCATTGTAGTGCATGGGAATGACAATTTTCGGTTCTACCTGGGCTACTACTTCTGAAGCTACCTGTGCTGAGATTGTAAAAAATCCTCCCACCGGAACGAGCAAAATATCCACACCGTCTATGAGATCCAGCTCTTTATCGCTGAGTTTATGCCCCAGATCACCACAGTGAAGTATTGATACTTTATCTATCTCTATCCTAAATAGTGTATTTTTGCCTCTCTTGGCGCCTTTTTCATCATCATGGAAAACTGATATGCCAAAAACTTTTACTCCCTTTACTTCATATTCTCCGGGTGCTGAAAGAATAATTGGACTGCCCTCCACGGCCGCCGCAAAGTGGTGATCTGGATGATCATGGGAAATGGTGACAAGATCGGCTTCTACTTTAGGATATTTTATTCCCAGCATATCCGGATCGTATGGATCCATTACAACAGTCGCCTGTTTACCTTTGATTTTAAATGATGAATGCCCGACTCTGATGATTTCCATAGATAAAGTTTTAACATATATCAGGCGCACTTGACAAGAATGGAAAAGGTTTTTATCATAAGGGCAGTGAAAAACGAGATATTCCTTTCTACTATCGTCGGATTTATTTTAGGACTGGCTGTTGCTGCTATTTTGGTATTTGCTCCGCAGTTTCTTCCGAAAAAAATGAATTTCCAACTGGCAAAAACAGAAACTCCTAAACCTACTATAAAACAGAGCTCAAATCAAAAAATATTTGTACAGATCACCCAACCCACTGACCAATCTCTCCTTACTACCAATCAATTTTCTGTAAAAGGTAAAACTGTTCCCGGCGCCTTGGTCGTAATATCTGGTGAAAACAGCGACTTAGTAGTAAATGCCGATGATGATGGTAATTTCACCGGCGACATAACTGTCGGAGAAGGCATAAGCAATATCGCAGTGACCGCTTATGACGAAAAAAATAAATCGAGTAATTCCGAGGTAAAGGTTTACTATACAAAAGAAAAAATATGAAAAAATTCTTTTTAATACTTACCTTGTCAGTTTTGCTTATATCTTATCCGAAATCAGTTTGGGCGGTGACTGATTCTACGGACTCCGCTACCACCGCTGCGTCTTCACCTACACCTGTCAAAGATCAGGACAGATTAAGTAAAATAAACCTTCTCAAAGATAAAATCGCATCCAAAGTTGCGGAACTTCGAAATAAAGAAAAAGAAGCGTTATACGGTCCGATCAAAGCTCTTACCGACACTATCATCACTTTAACTACTGTAAAAGGAGACGTGAAAGCAGTGGTGGATGAAGACACTTTGATGTATAAACTCTCCGGAGGCAAAGAAGTGATTTCGCTCAAGAAACTTAAAGAAAAAGACAAAGTCGTGGTCATTGGAACCGGAGACAATCTGTCTTCCGATTTCATCGCCAAAGTCGTATATCTGGATAACCCAAGTACCCATATTTCCGGAGAAGTTACAGATACCAATCGAGAGGAAGGCACCCTCTCACTTAAAACCGATAACGGTGACACGTGGATAGTGGATATAGAGACATATTCAAAAACAAATACAGTCGGAACGGATTACAGTTTGCAAAAAAGCGGATTTTCGAAAATAAAAATCGGAGACAGGATGCATGTTAGAGGCAGCTTAAATGACAAAGAGTCAAACCGTCTCACAGCCAACAGAATACTTAACTTGGAAACTCCCGGAGAAACTAAGTCAACTCCGACTGCTGTAACAACTCCAACCTCTTCCCCCACCCCTTCCCCCAAACCAACCAAAGTCTCCACTGCTGATTGATATTACTTTCTTCTTTTTTCAAATTCAGCAAAGATATCCTCGGGATTAATATTATATAGAGATAATAATATTAAACTGTGGAACCATAAATCAGCCATTTCCGATACAATTTCTTTTTTTCTGTTATTTTTCGCGGCAATTACTACCTCAGTCGCTTCCTCTCCGACTTTTTGAATCACTCGATCTTCTCCTGCATTAAATACAGATGTGACATAAGAATTTTCCGGCGCTTCTTTCTTACGTTTTTCAATTATCATAAAAAGCTCTTCAATTGTCATATTGTTACCTCGAATTTTTTATAAAAACAACTTACATTTCCTGTGTGACATACATTTTTTCCGATAAGCATGACTTTCACAAGAAATGTATCATTGTCACAATCAGAATAAATCTCTATTACTTCTAATCTGTTCCCGGATTCTTCCCCTTTCATCCAGAGCTTTTTTCTTTTCCTGCTCCAAAACCAGACATTTTTCGTCTCGATAGTTTTTGCAATCGATGACTGGTTCATATACGCCAACATGTAAACAAGTCCGCTTTTATAATCCTGGATAATGGCTGGAATTAATTTATTTTTTATCAACATATATCTCTTATGGGAATATT
>Ga0209211_10001559_pt1 | contig 43105 bp, 22 predicted proteins | sample RifGroA2_FD_183992 | JGI IMG/M metagenome (GOLD analysis project Ga0209211, IMG submission 183992) | Groundwater microbial communities from Rifle, Colorado, USA - Groundwater A2 (SPAdes) (version 2) | ecosystem: Environmental > Aquatic > Deep subsurface > Groundwater | place: Rifle, Colorado...
AGATGATGTTTATGATCAGGTTTGTAATTTTAATAATGGCGCAAACACTGGCTCGATATATACTTGCGAAAGAACAGGCTTGACCTTATCTTCAGGCACGCATGTATTGAAGAATGTCGTTGATGCAAATGGTAATATAGGCGAGTCAAATGAAAATAATAATGCAAAGACGCAGAGTTTGCCAGTCAGCCATGCTGCACAGTATGACCTAGTGCCAGGTGATTTCACAGTTACACCAAGTTCACCGACAGACCAAAGTTCTATTACTATCCAGTATCGTGTAATCAATAATGGTCCTGATAATATAGGCGCTGCATTTACCTCAAAGCTGTATATAGATGATGTTTATGATCAGGTTTGTAATTTTAATAATGGCGCAAACACTGGCTCGATATATACTTGCGAAAGAACAGGCTTGACCTTATCTTCAGGCACGCATGTATTGAAGAATGTCGTTGATGCAGATAATAATATCGGGGAAAGCAATGAAAATAATAATGCAAAGACGCAGAGCTTACCAGTCAGTACAACTAACCTATATGACCTAATGCCTTATGACTTTGTAATTACGCCAAGTAATCCCAAAGACATAGATTCTGTTACAATCAGATATCAAGTTGAAAATAAAGGGCCAGATAATATTAACAATTATTTTAATTTTAAACTTTATATAAACAATATACTCTATCAAACATGTAATCTTAATAGTGCTTTAGCAGGTTACACTTATTATTGTGATAGAACTAACATACGTCTAACTTCCGGCATATACACTATTAAGAATGTTGTTGATGCAGATAATAATATAGGCGAAACTAACGAAAATAATAATGTAAAGACGCAAAGCATGAGCGTAGGTGCATTAAAGCAATACGATCTTGTCGCTTCTGATTTTACTGTAAATCCCAGTAGTCCTTATAATTCTGATTCAATCACCATCAGGTATTCTATGGTCAATAATGGCCCTGATACTATAAGTGCACCTTTTAATTATAAATTATATCTCAATAATGAATTATATCAAACATGCAACTCAAATATTGAGATACTTCCAAATACAAACTACTATTGTGAAAGATCAGGCATACAATTAAGCGCAGGAACTTATACCCTGAAGAATATAATTGATACAGATAATTATATCTCAGAAACAAGTGAGAATAATAATGTAAAGACTCAAAGCCTAACAGTCACTCAAAGAATAATTGAATATTGTGGCGACGGGATTTGCAATAATGGTGAAACTTGGCAAATATGCAATAGTGATTGCATCTCTCCTATCGCTAGAATTAATGTAGATGTTGTCAATACAAATGATTATAAGAGGCCTCTTAGAAATGCAAAAGTATTGTTAGACAACGAACTTCGTGGCAGTACAGGCTCAGATGGTAAGTTCACATTTACAACAAGCTATGGTGTCAAAGAAGTTAAGGTAAGATGTCCAGATCAGAATTTTTGTGACTCGAAAAGGCAAAATATCGATGGAAATAAATATATGTATTTTGAATGCGCGTGTGATTTAGCTACAGTAGATTCAGATGCAGATGGATTAAATGATTATGATGAGACAGTGATGGGCTTAGACCCATTGGATTCCAGTAAAGACCTAACCTATTTCTTAATGCCTGGACATGTTGCACATGGTTGTTTTGATTATACAGCATTATTTTCTGGATGGTTTAGTGAATCTGAAGTTGATTCAATGATTACCAAAATTAAATCATATAATTCAGAGTCTTTTAATCAGATGTTTGTAAATAAAGATAGCGTTTCTATAGGACAACTATTGGATTCAGTTAATATTCCTGATGATAAACTAGTTTCTAATCAGAAAACTATGAAGCCAATGCTTCTTAATAGTGATAGTGTAAAATATGTTCAGTATGGCGCGAATGTTATTTATTTCATAAAAGATAAAGATACAGGTGTTACTGGTGTATTTCCTATTTTAGCTGGATGCGCAGGTCAGCTTGTAGGGATTTTATTTGGTGTAGGCAATGGTATAAAAGATGATGCAGTTGGCCTTTTTGACTTAGGTAAGATGATTTTGGAAGCATTATGGTATTTGTTTTGGAAAGGCGCTGATGTCGACAAAGTTACAGACTTTTTAGGCAAATTATGGGAAGGTCTCGGCACATTATTCAGCAATTTGGGAGATGTTGTACATGATGTTAGCATAGGCATATTTGAACAAGGCAGATGGTTCTTAAGTTTGCTTGGCATATATGGCCCAAGTGATGAATATGCCTCTTTCCAGTCATCATTTTATTTTGGGTATATTATAGGTTACATCATAGAACAAATACTTCTTATTGAACTTGTAATCGCAAAAGCAGGCAAAATATTTAGCGCAATCTCAAAAGGCACTAAGATTGGCAGAGTTGCAACTGAAGGAGCAAGATTGATTGCAGACATCTCCCTGAAATATGGCGGTGCGGTTGCTAAAACAGTCGGTGAATTAAAAATATGGGCTGTAGCATCCAAATGGGGTGATAAGCTTGTCGATGGGTTGGCTAGGTTAGCCAAGCATAGGGGGGCAGAATGGTTTGTTGGCAAGAGTGATGATTTCATTAAAACTATGTCTAGCAGCGTCTCTGATCTTACTGAATATTATACTAAAGTCTGTAAATTAGTTCCTGCAGGCGCAACAGTAACTCCGCAGAGTGTCCAAGATTGTATAAGAATTTGGGATGATGCCCTTGCTAAACTATTAAGCAAAGTGAGTGATGTAGTAGTCAAGGCAAAGATAGACAGATTGTTTGCAGCATGGGAGCATATTGCAGAGGCAAAAGCCGGATTGGTCAGAACGTTTGATAAATTAGGTGATGAGGTATTATATAAAATTCTGAAGCAAAGCGGTGTTGATGATACTGTCTTGCAAAATGTATTCACATTTGTTGCTAAATATGATGGGTCAGTAGAAATATTAAAAGATGCTTCTAAGGTTAAATATGTCACCCAATTAGATGAAAGCATAATAAGATTTGCAGATGATTTAAGTTTAAAACCTGGTAAAGATTTGCCAGAAATCTCCTTTAAGTATACTGACCAGAGTGCATTTTACCCAATTTCTGACAAAATTGTATACAATTTAAATGAGGTAAGATATGATCCTGATTTAATACTGGATTTTACGATTGGACATGAATTATTACACAAAAAGAAAATGTTGTACAGAGGCATTGATATCGAAGATATCTTAACTCCGGCGTATACCTATGACAATGTAAAATACTTTGATGAATTTGAAACAAATAATCTAGGCATAAACAGGTTCTTCTCAACAGAAAAAACAAGATTTAAAGATACAATGAAAAAAACCTTTTTGAGAAAAATGGCAAGACAAGAAATAGAAAAAAGAATAAAAAACAGAAACTTTGACCAACTAGCATGGATTAAACTCTCATATAGAGATTCTGGGATAATGTCCTTAACTGAATTTGATAATATGATAAGAACATTTGATTGTTTTCCATATCTCTGTGATGAAGTAATTACTAAAACAAATACGCTTGTTAAATTATATGAAGACACTGCAGTAGTTACTGACCCAGCTGAATATAAGAGAATGGTAAATCTGATTGCTGAAGAAACCAAAAATATGGGCTAATAACATCTAATGAGGGGATCTAATGAGAAGAAATATCGAATTTGAAACTGAGAATAAGGAGATATATTTAGGGTTAATACTAGTTAGATTTTTTTATAGATTAGACAAAAAATTATTAGCTAAAATTAAGATTACTCTCAAGAATAAGAACGAAAATAAAGAGGATTTGAGAGAGGTACGTGAGCATATCCAAGATGAGATTACAAAGAATGAAGCATTTATGCAACAATATGGATATTTAATGAACGAAGGATATAAGATGCAGATTATGTCTTACCTATTTAGGATTTATGTTTCTCTAGCGATTATAGAACTAAAAAATTATGATGCATCTTATTTTGAGATGTTAAATGCCGCTAGAACATCAGGGATTAAACAAGATGGGATTATACGGAAGGGGTTAGATTGGATTCTTAAAACAGGTTTTGTAGTTAAATATGTATTTATCAATCCAGGGTTACTGTTATTGCTTATTACTCTACTTAAACAATTAAGGAAAGAGGGCAGTGTTAAAGATAATGAGAGATATAATTCTATAAAAAAGGAATATGAGATTGCATCAAAAATTAGCAATTTATTCAAGGAATTAACTAAGCAACAGTATGAAAATATAACAAACAACTTTTGCGTGTTTAAGATGGATGCAGAAGGCAGGTGTTATTATGATCTGAAGACGGAAAAGATTTATTGCGATGATATGACCCCAAAAAATGAAGCATAACAACTTAATCAACTGCTTGAAAATCTTATTGATCCTTTTAGTAGTCATGTCTCTATCTACACAGGTTCTTGCACTGAGAAAAGATAACTTTAATGGAAAGATCCATAATGATCTGCTAAATAAGTTAGAAAAGCAAGAAAAGCTTAACAATGCAGAGCATAGCAATAGCTTCATAAAAACATTTTTTAATTATATTGACTCTGGCCCAAAAATTGATGTCTTGATAAAAGTTACAGACGAAAATAATCTGAAAAAAGTAGCAGATGCTATCTCAAAACAAGGCGGCATCGTAAAAGGGCAATTTAAGTTAGGTGATGTAGTTTCTGCATCTATGCCTGTCTCTAAGCTAAGAAGCATATCTCAAGATCAAAGTATTGATAGCGTCTGGCCTGTAACAGAATACCATCTGTTGCTAGACCAGAGTGTTCCTCAGATAAGTGCTCCTTCTGCATGGCAATTAAATTATACAGGCAAAGGAATAAAAGTAGCTGTTATTGATTCAGGAGTTGATAAGAATCATTTGGATCTTCGTGGAAGAGTTATAGCTGAAAATGATTTTGTACCGCCAACATCTATTGGCTATGATGGCATTGAAAATGGTGATGGTGACAGTGATTCAATCGCTACAGATACAGGCGGTCATGGTACTCATGTTGCAGGAACAATTGCAGGAAATGGTACTCGCTATAGGGGAGTTGCTCCAGAAGCTGAGATTTTAGCAGCAAAAGTATTTGGTAATCATAATGCTGATGATGAATGGATAATTGCAGCGATTAATTGGGCAGTAAATTCAGGTGCAAATGTAATCTCTATGAGTCTTGGAAAAACTATTAATGAAGACGGCCTATTAAATGATGCAGTAAGAGATGCTATTGCAAATAATGTTACTGTAGTTATTGCCTCTGGCAATGCAGGATATAATGTAGCAGTTTCTCCTGCGAATACTGAAGAAGCGATAACAGTTGGTGCAGTAGACAAATCAAATAACTGGGCAATATTCTCAAGCGGATATAATTATGGGTCTTATATTAAGCCAGATGTTGTGGCTCCTGGAGTAAATATTGTTGCAGCAAGAGCAGCTGGGACTGATATGTATCTGGGTCAACGTGGGTATATACCTGGCTCTAATATTGTAGACAACATATATTATAAAGCTGATGGGACCAGCATGGCTACTCCGCATGTTTCTGGGGTAGTTGCTTTATTGCTGCAGATGAACAAAAGCTTAACCCCTAGAGAAGTTAAGAGTTTGCTTGAAGCCACTGCTGCTCCTAAAGGTGATCCTGGCAAAGATATTAAATATGGCTCAGGAATAGTTAATGTTGCAGATTTATTCTCAGCTTATCTGGATACTAAGAAAGATTATAATATCACATATCCAGAAATAGTATACTTGCATAGTGATGTACAAGTATTTGTCAACACCAGCTCAAGTGATATCTCTAATATTTCTATGGTTGTTGCCAAGCCTTCACAGCAAAAAACAAATGTTGATTACACTAGCATCTCTTCTAATTCGTGGAAGGCGATTTATCAAGAGACAGATGAAATTGGCTTATATACAATGACTATTTCTATCACTGATAGATATGGCAGAATTTTTACAGTTGAAAAATCATTTGATGTGTTCAAATTCAACTCAAAAGAGGGCTATGTTGACCAGATTATAATTCCGCAGCATATTCCACATAATGGCACATTGACCTTACAGGCAATATTAAAGAATGACGGCAATTCAGCCATTAATGTGATGACTGAAGCGCAGATTCTAGATAATAATCTGATGGTTGCGTCTATCAATAAGCAGAATAATACAGTTGATCCGCAATCTGGGCTTGTGATAGAGTTTAACTGGACTGCTGATGCAGATTTAGGCGAGAAACAGATACGGATTATTGCTACTTATGACGGTTATTCGCTGATAAAAGAAAAGACTTTCTATCTCATAGACCAGGCAGATCCAGTCATAGGCGATATCACTTTTAAAAACAGCCTAAATAAAAACGATCCTGCATTAATAGAAGTTGAAGTATATGAGCTAAGTAATGTAACTGCATTATTGCATCTAAGAGATACTGATGGCATAACCCATGATTTGCCTGCAAAACAATTTACAAAGTATGGTGGTGCTTTAACATTGGTCGCAACATATGAAGATACATCAAAAACAGGAGATTATACCTTCAATTTTGATGTATGTGACAGTACTAATCTTTGTGCAACATCTAATACTGCTAGCTTTAGAGTCAATGATTGCTCAAAGCCAGGTGTATTGATCATATCTACTGAGTTAGGAAATTACACCACATTATTTAGTGACGGCTTAGCTGGCAATTACTGTGTCTCCTCTTGGAATAAATTAAAGTCAGATATGCCTAGTCTAGGTTATCTTAATAAGTTTACTGCTGCAATATTAAGCACAGGAACTCGTGCGAACACGCCTCTTTCAGAATCAGATTCTGGATTATTATTGGAATACCTTGGAGCAGGAGGAAACTTAGTTGTAGAAGGCTCTAATATTGTTTACGATAACAGGTTTAATGATAATTTTACTAAGGTAACTAAAGCCAATTTTGATAAGAAATTAGAGTTTGATGAAAATAATACAGGTCAAATTATTGGCACTTATCCTCATCCCCTCTTTAAAGGCTTGCAGCTAGATCAGATAATGCTTGATGCTTCTGGCACTTCACTGGCTCCGATGGATGGTGCAAGAGAATTGGGCAAATGGAATGATGCAGCATCTTCAATAGTGGCATATAATTCTGATAGATCTAAGGTTGTGACTTTTGGATTTAGCTTATCTGAATTAGATCCTGTAATTTTTTATGCAATGATGCAAAATATGATGAACTGGTTGTTTACAAGCAACAATAATGCAGATTTATCTGTAAAAGATATTAATTATGGTTATCTTATCCAAGGATCTAATGCAATTAATATCATCTTAGGCAATAATGGGCAACTAGATGCAACCAATGCTAAAGTGGACATACTTGTTGATGATATTGTTGTTCAATCATTAAATATAGATGTTGCGCATAATGATGAGAAGATAGTGCCTGTCAGCCTTAACTTAGCAGCGGGAAAACACGTTATAAAAATAGTATTAAATGATGACTTTAATCTCGTTGAAAATGATTACTTAAATAATCTTAAGGCATTTGACGTAAGTGTGGCAACAGTTGAGGCAGATCTGATTCCTAGTTATTTAAACTGGCAGATTAACCCTGCTAATATTACATTTACTGTAAACATTAGCAATATAGGCGGCGCTAATGCAGACAATGCAATAGTGGATCTCTATGCTAACAATAATCTCATCGGTAGCAGTGCCGTCTCTTTGGAAGCTGGAAAAAGCGCTGTAACAAATTCATATCTTCAAGTAGATAAAAACATCAATGAGATATTTAATGTAACAGTTGTTGTAAATCAGAATCATCAAATAATAGAATCCGATTATTCTAATAATCTGCTAAGCTCTAAATTGTATCTTTGCAATAAATCAAAAGTGTTTATAGTGGAAGATAGTGATGCTTCTGAGAGTCTAACCAATTATTCCAGCAGTCTTGAAAAAATTGATTCTGTTTTGAAAGAATCAGGCTATTGCACTACAACATGGAAAGAGAATGAAAAAGGAACACCTTCCCTTGCTAATCTGGACGGTTATGATCTTGTCATATGGAGTGCAGGAAGTTATTGGGATGGAGTAATAAACAATAATGATACTGAGTTATTATATAATTATACTGGAAATATCTTGTTTGAAGGAGCTGATATTGCATTTGACCATAAAAAAGATGATTTCTTAGCTAATTACTTGCATGCTGTTTTTGATAGTGATATTGCAATTGAAAATAATCTGACATTAAATCTCTCAAATCACACAATATTCAAAGACATACCTGAATTAAAATTTAATAAATCACGCGGTTCTTATCCTGATTCTGTAATCCCTATTGGAAACAGCACTAGCCTTGCACAGTGGAATAACTCAAACTCTGCCATACTCAGCTTCAAAAATGGTACAACAAACCTTCTCTATTTTGCATTCTCTGTAAATAGCATTGATAATGATGAATCCAGCAGAAGATTGATTACCAATGCAGTTGAATACTTAACCTATAAAGAGTTTATTCCAAATAACCCCCCTATCCTTAATGCAATCAATGACATAACTGTAGATGAGGATAATCTTGTAATCATAACTGCAGTTGCCTTAGATCCTGACGGAGATATTCTAAACTATTCGATCAACGACACCAGATTTAACGATAGTGATGATGCAAACAATGTCTTCACCTGGCAAACTACCTATTCAGACGCAGGAATATACTTTGTAAATGTAACTGCAAGCGATGGTGAGTCCTCTGATTCAAAGATAGTCAAGATAACAGTCAATAATGTAAATAGGGCTCCTGCATTAAATAATCTTCCTGACCTAGATATAAACGAGACTGAAGTTGCGCTTATAACTGCAATTGCAACTGATCTAGACGGAGATAGCATCACTTATTCGGTCAATGATACAAGATTCACGCAGCAGGATAATCTGTTTGGATGGTTGACAACATATTCAGATTCAGGAGTATACAACATAAAGATAACTGCAACAGACGGAACAAGCTCTGACTCAAAAGTATTCAGGCTCAGTGTTAGCAACGTCAATAGAAAGCCGACATTAGCTGCATTAAGTGATATTAATATAGATGAAAATCAATTAGTCACAATAACTGCATCTGCAACAGATCAAGATAATGATGCAATAACTTATACAATTAACGATAGCAGATTTACACAAACAAATAATATATTTACCTGGCAAACTGATTATACTAGCATGGGAACTTATAATCTAAATGTTACTGTTACCGACGGCAACTTAAGTGATTCAAAAACATTCAAAGTTACAGTTAATAATATAAACAGAAAGCCTGCATTAGATATAATAGCAGATGCAACATTTAGCGAGAATTCCTTAATCATAATAACTGCATCTGCAACAGACGCGGATAATGATGCCCTAACTTATGCAATAAACGACAGTAGATTTGTCCAAGATAATGTTAACAAAAATAAATTCACCTGGCAGACAAGTTATGTAGACGCAGGCATTTATAATCTCTTAATAACAGTTTCCGATGGGAGTCTGAGTGACTCAAAGACATTCAAAGTTACTGTTAATAATGTCAACAGAGCGCCAGTGCTAAACACAATCAGTGATTTACTTGTGAATGAAAATCAACTTGCCACAATAACCGCAAGTGCAACAGATTCGGACAATGATGCTCTAACTTACACAATCAACGACACCAGATTTACCCAAGATATTATAAACAAAAACATCTTCACATGGACGCCAGGATATGATGATGCAGGAGTTTACAACATAAAGATAACTGCAACAGATGGCACATCATCTGACTCAAAGACATTCAAAGTCACTGTTAATAATCTCAACAGAGCTCCTGTGTTAGCAGCAATCAGCGATAGTTATGTCAATGAGAATGAATTAGTAAGTATAACAGCTAGTGCAACTGACCCAGACAATGATGAACTAACTTATTCGATCAACGATAGTAGATTTGTCCAAGATATCCTTAACAAAAACATCTTCACTTGGCAGACCACTTACACAGACTCTGGAACATATACTGTAAAAATAACAGCGACAGACGGTACTTTATCTGACACAAAGACATTCAAAGTCACTGTTAATAATCTCAACAGAGCTCCTGTTTTAGCAGCAATCAGTGACATTTCTGTCAATGAGGCTGAATTAGTGACTATAACAGCATCTGCAGCTGATCCAGACGGAGATTTCTTAACCTACTCTATCAACGATGGCAGATTTACAAAAAATGTTGGCACAACTAATATATTCACATGGCAGACTGATTATAACAGTAAAGGCACGTATAATCTAGCAGTTACTGTAAATGACGGATCATTATCAGATACAAAAACATTTACTGTTTATGTTTCCGATACAAACAGGCTTCCTAGCGTAAATTCTGTCAGCATTTCTCCAGAAATAGTATACAGCAATGATACCTTAACATGCCTATATCAGTTTACCGATGCTGATGGCGACATTGATTTATCAACAGTCAACTGGTATGTAAATGAGAATCATGTCCAATCTGGCAAGGAGATTTATCAGGAAGCTGCAGAAGAATATTCTTTCGAAGGAAATTATATGTATGTCAATTATGCAAAGCATCCAGAGGCAGATTCTGCTTCATGGAAGGTAAAACATGGCGGATTGGCAACATATGATATACAACTGCCTCAAGCATGTTTTGATTCCAGTGATACATTGCAATTAAGGATCTATTCAAACTTTACAGTATCAAAAATAGCTAGCTCGTATCCTGAATGTTATACTGGCAGAGATTGGATTACTATAGGGAAGAGGAGTTCGGCTGATGACGGTTATTCTAACTGCACTTCAAGTTACTTTACTCTAGATTCAAATAAGGCATATGATGGAAGTTGGACCACTTATATCACGAATGTCTTAGGTATTTGGGAGAGGCGAAACCCTAAAGCTAGCTGTGCAGCAAATATATATGAAGAAGCCATAACATGGAAGAAAGGCAGTATCTTGCTAACCCCGGATCTTCTCTCACCAAACTCAAATGTATCATGTAAAGTAGTGCCTAATGATGGCAAAGCTGAGGGCATACCTGTTGAAGATTCAATCAATATCCTTAACAGGGCGCCAGTTCTGACTGAGATAGATGACATGGCTCTAGACGAGAATTCCTTAGTTATAATAACCTTAACCAGGGCAGATTCTGACAATGATGCAATAACTTATGCAATCAATGACACAAGATTTATTCAAGACAGCATCAATAAAAATATCTTCACCTGGCAGACAACATACAATGATGCAGGAACTTACAACATAAAAATAACAGCAACAGATGGTACTTTATCTGACACAAAGACATTCAAAGTTACCATCAATAATGCCAATAGAGCCATAGTCCTAGACAATATTCCTGACATTAATATAAACGAGACTGAAATTGCTCTAATAACAGCACATGCAACAGATTTGGATGGAGATAGCATCTCTTATTCGATCAATGATTCCAGATTCACGCAGCAGGATAATCTGTTTGGATGGCAAACTTCTTACACTGATGCAGGAACTTACAACCTAAAAATTACCGCAACAGATGGCACAGCTACAGATACAAAGGCATTCATGCTAACAGTTAAAAACGTCAATAGAAATCCAGTATTAGCTCCGTTAAGTGATATTGCAGTAGATGAAAGCCAATTAGTTACAATAACTGCTGCTGCAACTGACCAAGACAATGATGAACTAACTTATTCGATCAACGATACCAGATTTGTAAAGAGTAGTTCTGCAAACAATATTTTCACATGGCAAACTTCTTACAATGATGCAGGAATTTATAACTTAAAGCTGACAGCAACAGACTTAACAGATTCTGACTCAAAAGTATTCAGGCTCAATGTTAGCAACGTGAATAGAAAGCCAACATTAGCTGCATTAAGTGATATTGCAGTAGATGAAAGCCAATTAGTTACAATAACTGCTGCTGCAACTGATCCAGACAATGATGCAATAACTTATGCAATCAACGACACAAGATTTGTAAAGAGCAGTTCAGCAAATAATGTCTTCACCTGGCAGACAACATATGATGATGCAGGAACTTACAACATAAAAATCTTTGCAACAGACGGCACTTTATCTGATTCACAAACATTGAAAGTCACTGTTAACAATGTAAACAGGGCACCAGTTCTTCAATCTATCACAGACATGACTTTAGATGAAGGCAACCTTGCAGAGATTTTCTTGAGCGCAACTGATCCAGATGGTCAGGCAATCATTTACACAATCAATGATTCCAGATTTATTTATTCAAGCAACAGATTTACCAGACAGCTTACTTATGAAGATGCAGGAGAATATAACTTAAAAATCACTGCAAGCGACAGTAGTTTGAGCGACACAAAAACACTCAAAGTCACAGTCAATAATGTTAATAGAGCCCCAGTACTAAACGCAATAAGTGATTTGTCAGTAAGTGAAAATCAACTGGTAACTATAACGGCTAGTGCAACTGATCCAGACAATGACGCAATAACTTATTCAATCAATGACTCAAGATTTACCCAAGACAGCATCAATAAAAACAGATACACATGGCAAACTTCTTATGATGATGCAGGCACATACAACATAAAAATCTTTGCAACAGATGGCACTTTATCAGATTCAAAGACATTGAAAGTTAGCGTCAATAACTTTAACAGGGCACCAGTCTTAAACCAAATCAGTGATTTAACTGTTAGTGAGAACCAATTAGCCACAATAATTGCTTTAGCAACTGATCCTGACAACAATACCTTAACCTTTTCGATCAATGATAGCAGATTTATACAAGATGATAACTCTAATAACCTATTCACTTGGCAAACTTCCTATGATAATGCAGGAGTTTACAACATAAAGATAACTGCAACTGATGGCACTTTATCTGATTCAAAAATATTGAAGATTACCGTCAACAACATAAACAGAGCACCATCTTTGGAGCCTATCACCAATATAGTGAAAAATGAAGCAGATGAAATAGTTATTGTATTAGCAGCAACTGATCCAGACAATGATGCGCTTATCTATTCAGCAAATGATTCCAGATTTATCCAAAACAGGAACTTCTTCACTTGGCAGACAACTTACTCAGATTCTGGGCAATATAATGTTAAATTCAGTGTAACAGATGGTATAGAATCTGTCAGCAAAACTGCTACCCTCACGATAAATAACATCAACAGGGCTCCTGTGCTTGTATCTGCAGCGCCTCAATCAGACTATCAAGAATCTGAAGATAATATGATAGAATTTACACCTCAGTTTACTGACCCAGATGGCGACACTCTAACTTATTCCTGGCATATCAACAACATATTGATCGATGAAACATCATCAAAACTTACGCAATATTATGATTATGATAGCACAGGAAGATATTCAATAAGAGTAACTGCAACAGATGGAAGCTTGGCTGCTACAAATGATTGGTCGCTTGCAATAACCAACAAAAACAGGTTGCCTGTAATCTCTAACATAGCAACACAGCCAATAACTCTCTCTCCTGGCTTGCAATCTTGCAGCTATGATTACTATGATGCAGACGGTGATAAAGACTATTCACAAGTTAAATGGCAGGTTAATGATGCAGAGGTTGAAGTTGGTTATGATGTCTATCAAGAAGATGCAGATGCTTATTCATTTGCAGATAATTTCTTTTATGCAACATATGGCAAGCCTGCTGAAGCATCAGCTGCAGTCTGGAAAGTCAGGCATGGCGGCTTAAACCCTTACGAGATAGAGGTTCCTGCATCATGCTTTAATAATAGCAAAAATCTTCAGCTAAGGATATTTTCACAGTCAGCATTTATCAACAGGCAAAGAATAGCTTTATCTTATCCTCAGTGTTTTGATGGAGGATGGAAAAACATTGGAGAGCTAAACACAGTATCAGGAAAATCATACACCTGCGCAGGATTTATTTCGCAGAACACAGATAAGGCAAGTGATGGCAATTGGGATACTTACATAACAAATGATTTCGGAAGCTGGCAGAGAAGTAATACAAGAACAGCTTGCGCAGCAAATATCTATGAAGAATCCATAACATGGCATACAACAAATAATGTGATTAATATGAGCATGTACACTCAGCAAAATGTTTCATGTGTTATACTTGTATCTGACGGATATGATAATTCAAGTGTGATAGGTGATTCTCCGGTTCCTTCTGAGCCGATAAGAAATAATTCCGGTAATGCACCAGGCAATGAAACAGCTGCACCTAACTTGACCTTGCCTAATACTCAGCCAGTCTTAGAACCTATTGCTGATAGGATTATAAACGAAAATGAAAGGATAGTGATAACTGTAAATGCTGATGATAGTGAGGGAGAAGCATTGCAATATTCTATCAATGATACAAGATTTGTCCAGGACAGTATGATCAAAAATGTTTTTACTTGGCAGACAACTTACACAGATGCTGGAACATATAACCTCCAAATAACAGTAAGTGACGGTCATTTGAGTGATTCAAAGGCATTTAAGGTTACAGTCAATAATGTGAACAGGGCTCCTATGTTAGCAACCATCAATGACCTAACTCTCAGCGAGAATTCCTTAGCCACAATAACTGCATCTGCAACAGATCCTGATAATGATGCAATTACCTATACAATTAACAACACCAGATTTGTAAAGAACAGTTCATCAAACAATATTTTCACATGGCAAACTTCTTACGATGATGCAGGAATTTATAACTTAAAGATTATTGCAACCGATGGTGCTTTAGAAGTTTACCAAAATATTAAGGTAACTATTGAAAATACAAATAGAGCGCCCATAATTGAGATTATTTCTCCTATCAACCGCATTCCAGGAGATTCGATATTTGTAACCATCAATGCAACAGATCTAGATAATGATTTATTAAGCTATGCGATCAATGATTCAAGATTCAGCAAAACTGATAACCAATTTTCATGGTACACAAGCAAAAGTGATCAAGGAACATACAATTTCTTAGTTACTGTAAGTGACGGCAATGTATTTTCCACGATGCCATTTAATGTAATCTTGACACCAAACCCTAATTCACCTCCAACACTCAGCATAATTAATGACCTATCAGCTGAAGTGAATACAGAGATCATCATAAATGCATCTGCCTCAGATCCTGATGATGATAGGTTGATATATACAATCAATGATTCAAGATTCACTCAGAATTCTCTTACACAAAATTATGCTCTCTTTGCATGGACACCGCAGATCAATGATGTTGGAAGCTATAACTTTAAGATAACAGTAAGTGATGGTGAATTTGAAGATAGTACAACATTTAAAGTCACTGTTAATGCATCACCACAGCCTCCTGCACCACCTGAACCACCTTTACTGCCAGAACCTCCTGCAGATAATCCTGGTAATATAACAGCGAATCCTGACAATAGTACCGACCCAATGAATGAGACAGATGACTTGCTGCCAGAAACACCACCAGCTCCGCCAGCAGATAATCCACCGATAGAGAATCCTCCTATGCCAGAACCTCCTGCAAGAATAAACCACCCACCTATACTCCAAACACGGATGCCTTCATCTATAGACATAAATGTCGATGAAGATTCCTTTGTCGCATTCAACATAGAATACTCTGATACTGACGGAGATAACCTGACATATTCCTGGTATTCAGACAATATATTAATTGATGAAAGCTCTGAAGGCATAAACTCTGATGCTAACTCTGCAACTAACCCTGCTGCTCTCACTAAATATTATGGGTATGAAAGTGCAGGCCAGCATCAGATAACTTCAGTTGTAAGTGATGGTGAATTTTCCTCAACCATCTCCTGGGCAATAAATGTGCAAGACAAGAACAGGCTTCCTAGTGTTACAGATGTTGAATTGACTGCAAGCTCTCGTTACACTGACCTTATATCATGCACCTATGATTATCATGATGCAGACCGTGATGCTGACCGCTCTACACTAAAATGGTATGTTGATAATGTTGAAGTTCCAGTCGGCTATAATATCTATCAGGAATCTGCAGACACCTATCTGATCGAAGGCAATTATTTTTACATGGATTATATCAAGCCAAGTGAAGCAGATTCTGCTGTCTGGAAAGTCAAGCATGGTGGCTTAGAAGCATATGAGATTAGGATACCTCAATCATGCTTTGATTATAATGATACTATCGATAATGCAGATAATTATAATACAGATAAGTTAAAGCTCAGGATTTATGCAGAATCAAAGAGAGTTGACAGGCAGAGCATCTCTCTCTCCTATCCTCAATGTTATGATGGTGAATGGCAGGACATAGGACAGAGAAACGCTAACTCAGGCAGATTTTATTTCTGCCCAGGATACTATATACAACAGGAGGATAAGGCATATGACGGTAACTGGGACACCTATCAGACAAATGATTATGGCAGATGGCAGAGAAGGGATATTAAGAAAGACTGTGCAGCAAACGTCTATGAAGAAGCCATAACCTGGCATACTAAAAATAATGTAATCAATAAATCACTTTACCTAAATAAAGATAACACTGGAAACAATCCTCCAATTGGAGCTAATCTCTCATGCAGTATTATACCTTATGACAACAAAGACTACGGAACGATAGAATCAGCCACTATAATCTTGACCTAATAAAGAAAGATAATTCTAAACACCTAAGTCACATAAAAAGTGACGGCAGCTAATTTTTTGCAAGCACAAATCTATTTATCCATGTCAAGTTACGACGGGCAATGCAAACTAATTACACCTCAACTATCACAACACGCAATACTCTTCTAGTACCACCTTTAGCAACTAAACTTAGAGGAGGAGTAACTCTTCGATGTTCTAGGCAAGTGCTCGCAAGCTGCCGTCACTTTTAATTGATTAAGGCAACTCGAGAATTCTAAAGTAATAGTAAACTACACTCTATCCTATCTCACTTCACTATCAATCCATAGCCTATCAGTCTAAACCTGTTATCTATCCTTCTGGAAATAGTGACTCTCTCTCCCAAATTTGCGCAGACAGCTAGCTTTAGTTTGCATTTAACTAATTTTTTGCGAAGCTCAGACACAACACCAACTGTAGCAGCAGTATTTACATTCAACATTAACGGTTCTAGCATCTTTACTGGCTCAACAACAAGATCTTCTTTTGCGCCTACTACTCTTTCAAGCAGATGGACTTCCAGATTAAACTCTGTCCAGATAGGAGGAAGCTTGCCAGGCAAACTTACAACATTTCCAGATAAGCTGTCAGATTTTACAATTGCAGGATCTAATCCTGTCATAATTGCGATTGAGCCGCCAGGATAAATTTCCTGCACATCTTGGCCGCCTGTCTTTAATGCAGTGATTGTTGTTTTTAAAGGTCTCCAGATCTTCTGGTTCTTTTCTTCAAACATCCTACCTGGAGCAATCTCTATCTTATCACCAACTTTGAAAGTCCCCTGCTTGACAGAACCGCCTAAAACTCCGCCCAGCATATTTTCTGGCAAAATTCCTGGCTTATTGATATCAAAGCTTCTTGCAATAAACATGATAGGATCTAAGTCTTGGTTTCTTTTTGGCGTTGGGATAAATGTCTGGATAGCTTCTGCCAATGCATCTACATTCACATTATGCGCAGCAGATAAAGGTATGATAGGAGCATTTGCATACTGCGTATCTTTTAAGAACTCTCTGATAGCATTATAATTTGCAAGTGCATCTTCATCGCTCACAAGATCGATCTTATTCTGCACTATGACAATATTTTTTATGCCTGCAATCTGCAATGCCATTATATGCTCTCTTGTCTGTGGCTGCGGGCATTCTTCGTTTACTGCAACAAGCAATAATGCACCATCCATTATAGTGCTGCCAGACAGCATGGTTGCCATCAAACTTTCATGCCCAGGGGCATCTACTATGCTTATTTTTCTCAATGGTGTTGCAGGTGAGTTGCATTTTGCGCAAGTCTTTTTGACACCGTAGAATTCAGTTTGAACACTACCTTCATTATCATTAGCTGCAGAAGCACAATTTTTGCATATATAGATTACAGTATCTGCATACCCTAATCTGATTGTGATTCCCCTCTTAATCTCTTCACTATGCGTATCTGTCCATTTGCCAGAAAGCTTTTCTGTCAATGTAGTTTTTCCATGGTCAACATGCCCAACCATGCCTATATTGACTTCTGGCTGAGAATTTTCAACGTCAATACCAGAACTGCTTACCTCAGAAGCAGCATTATTTTTATTTTCTTGTTTATTTTTTTGATCAGCTATGTTATTAACTTTATTAGCATTGTTATCTTGGCTATTCTCACTACCATTAAGCTCAGCCTTTTCAACTGCTACAGTTTCCTCTGATTGTGTTTTTTTCTTTGCTATAGTTTCACCTTATGGCCATGTGATTACTGCGAAAACTATCAATACAATTCCGACAAAAATTCCAAGAAAAGAAAACATATCATCCTTAGGCATCTGCGCTAGGTATGTTTGAAACTCATTAAGTTTCTCGTTTAACTTTGCGCTTAAGTCTGTTGTATCCATGTTTATTGTGTGTGTTTTTATTTATATTTAGGTATATTATTATTTTAGCCTAATACTTAGTCCTAATTATGCAGCCTTTGCAGGTGCAACAGCATCTGCTTTTACTTCTTCCTTCTTATCTTCAAAGAGTTTCTGTGTGCCTTCTTTCAGGATCTTCAAATTAATCTGCACAATATCAGCATTAATTGTAGAACCGCACACAGTCTTTCTTTGCTTTATCCCAAATTCTTTTGTTCTTATGCCAGTTCCACCATATGCAAGAATAACTTTTCTTTTCCCCATTATACCAGAACGCATCGGAAATCCTGCTTTGTCGCTTCCGCCTGTTATCAAGAATTCATATCCAGGCAAACCACAAGCTTCGCCTTTTATTGGCTGTTTTAATTTCATGCCAGCAAATTGCTTTGCGTCATTGTCTTTGACTTCTAACTGCTTTGTTCTCCCTGTCTTAGGGTCTGAAATACATAGTTTATATTGTGCCATAGTATAGCCTCCGTGCTTTGTTTTTATTTATTTAAGTTATAGCTGTCTCTCAGCTATCATCTCTATCTCAGTAATCTCTATGGTATACTCAGCTTATAATGCTAGAATTGGGCTTTATTTAAAAAGTTTTGCGTGAGGAAGCATTTAATTCTCAACTATTTATGCTGCAACTGTAGTTGTTTCTACAGCTAACTTATACACCACTTTAGGCTTATCATTCTTATCTCTCGATAAAATTATTCCCTCATTCATCATTCTGTAATTATCAAATAAGGTCATGGTATCATTTATTCCAAATTTCTCTGTTAATCCATGTGCACCACGAATCGCATTGTTGATTCTTAATGTTAATTCATCAAGTTTTGCACATACTATATCTCTAGAAGCTTTAAAGTGTGTTGCAAGTTCTCCTATGCTATAGTTCTTAACATATCTTCTTCTAAACAAATCTTTTTCCTGCGGGTTAAGTATCTCTTCTCCTGGGTTTGTTTTTCCGTCAAGCAAAGCTTTCTCCAGCTCAGTGAACTTTAGATGTCTCTCAACAACTCTTTCTTCATCGTAAAATATTCTTTCTGGGGATAATGCTTGCCTATCTGGATCAAATTTGCCATATTCTTCAAACAATTCATCACCATATAATTTAATAGTGATTATTCTTGGAATTGCTTTATTCTTTTCTTCTGCAACTCTGACAGGGTTTTGTAGATTAATATATCTTGGCAATAGTTTAACATAATTATCTAGCTTGCCTAACTCTCCTTCATCTATCTCTAGTTTTTGCATCACTCGTCCTATAAGTGTGCGATCATCATTATTCAATCTAAATATGCTAACCTTATCTCCCATATCACCTAGCTCTTCTAAGCCGCCGCCAAAGTACACTATGCCGCCAACATTTCCTGTTGCTAAACCTTCTGCCTTAAACCTATATGGGTCTTGTTGATTAACCTGCCATCCTACTATACCTATGCCTGCATTCATCCATTCAAAACTATCTATACCGCAAGTTTCACCTACAACAGCTACTCCGCTTTTTTTTAATGCTTTTCCAAATCTAGGGCCTGCTTTTCCCATTATATAACCTAACCCCCTAGAATTAGCAAATGCATTCTGGGCAGCATCACCTTCAACAATTAATGCTGCATTTGGACCCATGCTTAAGCCTGCATGCTCTCCTACATTACCTTCAACTTTTCTGCCATCTTCTGTCATAAATTGCCTTACTATATATCTGATATCGTCAGTCTCATTTGCAAAATAAGTTCCTCCGCTTCCATAAACTACTACACTCTTTCCTGCAAAATCAAAGTGTTCCCCATAATATTCGCCACTAGCTCTTCCTGCCCCAATATTCCATGAAGCTTCAACACCGTGCAGCTCAAGGGTTTTTAGTGCTTGGTCTCTCCCTAGCTTATCTATTAAATGATTAACTATTCCGCAGCCTAATGGTGCAATATCTGCAGATGCACCATATTCCTTTGCCAGCATTATTTGTTTTCTTAATGGTCTTACCCCAAATAACTCCTGTACCCTATCACTTATGTCATCATAATATGCTTCTATCTCAGGTATAGGGATAAATTCTTCTTTTCGTGCTTTAGTAAAGCCTCTTTCTGTTTCATAATCTCTTAATTGCTCTGATGTAATAGCCTCATTTGCAATACCAATTATTCTTAATAAGCCCATCCCGACTCTTAAAGTATCACCGTCTTGTGTCCATCTAGTATATCTCTTGTCCTTAGAATTTTCTTTTATTACAAATCTCTCTGGCAAAGATATTCCGTTTTGCATTACCCATTTGCCATAGTTTGGCTCAAATACACGAATATCAGGCTTGCTCCAAACTTCAAACGAATTATCTGGAAGATATTCTACGTTAACTCCCTCAGGAAATGCCCTAATCAATGCATCTTCACTTGAGGATATTGCAACTGAATCTGAACCAGGTGGAAGTCCAATATATAACGGCCTGTTATTCTTCTTGCTAGTGATTGCAGCTAGAACTCTTTCATTATTTACTCTACCCATAGCAACAAGTGTATAAGGACCATCAAATAAAGAAGCTGCTATTGACATTGCTCGATCTATACCTACATCATAACCATATTTTGAAATTTGCTCTCTAAGATAAATTCCTAATACAAGGCCCTGTAAGTTTGTATCAACATTTGTGACTCGCTGTAAAAATAAATGTTCTCTTCCTTTTAAATATGTTGCTCTGTATTTATCAACAAATTGCCTTAACGCCCTATCATTTGTAAGCTGACCATTAGCCATGACAATCATATGGTTATAATTCCCCTCTTTGTCCATCCAGGCAACAGGAAACCAGTGTGCGTTCTGAGGATCATCAAGCGCTTCCTTAGTAGCATATCTTAAATGATACCCACCCATATCTCCTTCCCAATGCTCGCCTTTATGCGCAGCAAAAAATTTTTGCGCAGAAACAGTATCTTTAACTACAATAACATCTGGACCATATGCCTGCGAAAAAGCTCGTTGACCCTGCCCATTTTCCAGACTATTTATTTGAGCTACTACCTCATCTAATGTTTCTGCATCCAATGGTTGTGTTAACCTAAATGCCCTATTTACAAAATCTGAATTCAAAGATTTTATTCTGACCTGACCATTAGAAGAGTCAAGTTTAACATTATTATCTGCAAACACCCCTATTACTCTTTTTTCAAGATCCTCAGGAAACAATACGTTAAATGTATACCAATCATCTGGATTAAATTCAGTTCTGCTATTTTTTCTTTGATGACCATATATGCCTAATGCAACGGCATGCGGGCCAAAAGTCTGTTGAGGAGGAAACGCTAACGCTAACCTTACACCTAATGAGCCATCCAAGTTTTCTCCTCTCATCAATGCAAACATTCTGCACATAATTAGTCTCCTCTATAATTAATATTTATTATCTTACTTAAAGTCTCATTTCCATTTTAATTAATTCCCCTTAATCTGGTATAACAAATCTGCTATACTCTTTCTAAATGAAGATGGAAACTCTCTCTGGCCTTTCATCTCTTGTAAAGCTATATTTCTAAAATTAGGACCATTAGGTGTGCCATAAGGAATCCCTAATGCCAAACTTGCTCTTTCTGTTAGTGCGATTAAATCTTGTGGACCTATATTTCTTTCTCCAGTTCTGGTGAATAATGATGGCCTATTATATGATCTCAATATGTCTCTTAATATTGCTGCCTGAGCGTTAGAATAATTCATCACTCTTGCAATATGCATCTCTAATTGAGGCGGTGTATAATTTCTCTCATGCTTTGACTGTTCATGTGATGTTGTGCCTGTCGGGCATTCGCCTGTATAACATGGTTCATTGCAGTCAATGCAACCTGCAGCAATCATAAATGCTTTGCCTAATGTTACAAAGTCGGCTCCTGCAAATATTGCTTTCTGAACATCTCCTAGTTCGAATCCTAAGCCGCCACTTACTCCTAATTTTATATTCTTATATTTAGTATCTAATGATATTAGCTGGTCTAAAGCCCATCTAGCTTCAGCAACCGCATATATAGTTGGTACACCAAAGTTTTGCATAGAATTCTTAGTTGCAGCAGCTGTACCGCCGCCTGCGCCTGCAACTTCTATATATCCATCTCCATCTAAAGCAACTGCAGCAGTTATCACATCTGCCATAATATCATTTGGTCCTATCTTAACACCTATAACTGATTGATATCTGGTTGCTTCTCTTAATTTTAAAATCATCGCTTTTAGATCTTCAACACTTGAAACATCTATAGGATGCGCAGGAGAATAAAAATCCTGCCAAGGTTTTACAAAACGCAGATCTGCAATAAATGGAAATACTTTTTGTCCAGTTAGCTGTCCACCTTTGCTTGGTTTAGCACCCTGACCCATCTTGATTTCAATTATCTTTGTCCTTTTCCCATCGGTGGTTAAATATCCTGCAGAAACTCCTGCTCTGCCGCTTGCATATTGAACAATAATCTTTTCAGTTATTTCTTCAATTCGTTTTACTAATCCTCCTTCTCCGCCATTGTAAGGCATGCCTAGCCTGTTCTCTGCTGTTGCTTGTACTATATGGAATGGGTCTGAAGTTGAGCCATAGCTAATGCCTCCTCTCCAAATAGGTCTATTAAGAACAACTGGCTCTTCTACTAAAGGCCCACCAAGTGTTACACTTATATCAACATCTAGATTAGGATTTCCTGGAAGATAAATCAATCCGCCGCCGACAAAATTAGCTTCTCTCCATGTAGGAAATAATGTTTGTTCCAGTTTACTATACTGGTTATTGCCACTTCCTAACTGCAGTGCACCAGATTTTGCAAAAGAATCAGCTAATCCCCATACAAATTCTCTTTCTTCGGTGGTTTCTTGAAACCCCTCATATTCTTCCCCTATCCCATATATAAACTGCGGCCTTTCACCTTTTCCAGTTAGAACTTTAGTAGTACCAGATTCTCCTGCCATCTAAAAACCCCTTTCCTAAATTCAATTACCCTCATTTAGCTACAAAATTTATTAGTAAGTATGTGTTATATGAAAAACAAATATATCAAGAAAAGAAATATAAGTTATTTATAAAATATTCGACTAATTTGTGTATTTTAGGTTCTAGATTCGAACAGATAATCGTCAGCATTCAGTAGAAAAAAAAATAAATCAGATAATAATGTTTAATTTATGATAAAGAAAGCAAGAATCAAAATCAAACAAACAAAAACCAAAGAAATCAACATTAAACCCCAAAGAAACATAATAAAGAATCCGAAAAATAAAGAAATATAATAAAGAAAATAAAAATAAAAAAATCAAGCAATCTTATTGCTTAATCCCTTCTTCTGAACAGCATACCAAACAATGCGATTGCTACTACTACAACTACTACGTATAGCAATACTACAAGGCCTGTTCCATAGCTTTCTAGGAAGCCTGGTGCTTTCTTTGCGCTTGAGCTCAAAGTTACTGGAGGAGCTGTCTTGACTGAAGCTGCGCTTGTAAGTGCTGGAGCAGTTGGCTGTTGAACAACCTGTGTTGCTGCTGCTGCAGTTGCCTGAGCATCTGTCTTCACTTCAATAACTTCCTTCTTAGGCTCTTCTTTCTTAGCTTCAGCTTTAGGCTCTTCCTTTTTCTCTTCGCATGCAGTCACTGTTAAGTCAACAGCTTCTGTCTTTGACTTTGAATCTTTGTCATATGTTACATGCATAGTTAAAGGATAAACGCCTGGAGCTAGCTCTTTAACAGTTGTTACTTTGAATTTCTTTGACATCTTAACATCATCATCATTAGCGCCTTCAGTTAATTCAAATGGGCCAACCTTCTGCTTTAATCCAAGAGCTTCGTTTGAAACTTCTAGGTAAACATCGTCTTCATCTTCCTCTCCCTGGTTGATCAAGCCAACATCTAATTCAGCAGCTCTTCCACAGCTTACGCTTGAAGGTGTCAGCACTTTTCTGTAAACCCAGATATCATGTTTGTCCTTTTCAACTTCAACCTTGAATGAGGTGTTTGCTGAGACATCAAATGTGCTTGAGCCTGATGTAGTGTTTACTGCTCTTCCCTTTGCTGTCAATTTTACATTGTATGAGCCTGTGTCAACTTCTAAAGGCACATCAAAACTGAATGTTACTTTCTTATCATCTAGAGCATCTAGGTCAAAATCATCGCTTTCATCATCTAGGTCATCATCATCATCGATGCCATCGATTGTGACTTCAACGCTTACGCCTTGAATCTCAATCTTCTCTGCTTCGGTAAATGTATTCTCAACCGTTACCTGGAACTTAAGCTTTGATTCAGGTGCAATATTATCTGCAATACCGCCTGTTTCGCTGACGCCAGAGTCTTTCTTACCGTCAACATATGCTTTAACTTCCTTAAATTTTAGCTCTCCTGCATGTACGCTTGCAGAGACCAATAGAACTAATACCATCGCTAAAACGCCCAATATTGTTAGTTTTCTCATTTAAATCCCCCCTACTGTTTATAGGTTATTATAATGCTTTAATATTTGCAGTTGATTACCGCAATTTGCTGGCTTTCGTCTGCTGTTATATTAATAGCCACTCTTCAATAGCTATAATTATAACTTGTTAATGGGTAAAAACGAACACCTATATATAAATGTTTCGCCTTTTTGCTATTTTAGAATAGTGAATTCATGATCTAGTTAGGGTGAAAATTACATTATGATTACAGATCTGTCTCTGCTCATATTACTTACTGCTTCATTTGCTTTAGCCATTCTCACTTTAGCGATCTTCCCTAACTTATAACCACGCAAAGCAGCATCTCTTTCAGTCTCAGAAGATGGCCAAGCTTTATAAGATTCGTTATCAAGAAAGATATCACATTCTGCCAATGATTGCCTTGATGCCATCCTTACTCTTGAATTGAACATTGTTTCTGTCAAATGCTTCTCAAATTCTTCAACTTCTACGCCTTCCAATGCAGCTATAAATCCTGCTAGCGCATTTGGATTTCGCAGATAACGTGACTCTATAGCTCCTAATCCCTGCTCATTTAACCAAACTTTTAATCCTGCTAAATAGATCGTTTCATTAACCCGTGTCTGACCACTGCTTGAATCATTTTGAAGATTAACAGGGATCGCATTATACCCTGTCATAAAATCATTGTATGTCTCAAGGTCTATGGGTAATTCAGTCATCTTCAGAGATATGCCAAAATCCTTTGCAATTCCTACAGCAAACCCAAGTACATAGCTGTCTATCAGGTCTGCAGGAGTCTTAGGCTTGGTATGAAGGTCTGCAAGCACTTGCTGCACATCTGGCTTTTTATCTAATTTGCCATGATGCTGCTCATCCAGGCGGTCATCTAATGATTCATCTTCCTCTCCTAACCCTGCACTATCATATCCTGTTTGACTACTGTCATATTTAGACTCACTAAATCTATTATCCGGCAAGTTCTGTTTCCTGATTTCCAATGGCAGCATCCTATATCCTAGTATGAAAGCCAGCTGCCCTTCTCCCTCAAGAAATTTTCCAAGATTTGAATCAAAATCTTCTGCAATATTTCCGCATTCACTGTCAACAAACTCCTGAAGCCCTTCAATATAATCTTCCCTTAGCATAGCTTTTTCCGGGATAACTTCTGCCCTGATGCCTATCCTAATTATCTTTCTGATTATAAATTTTGCATTTTCTCCATATGTATCCATAATATATTGTATCTTTGCATCGATGCCATGCAGCCTACCGCCTGAAGGAGATTCAGGTCTATAAACATAGATATTATTCAAATCAAGAATCGGCTCATCACCATCATGCCCTGACTGGTATGCAGATTTCTTTTCAGGCTTTGCCTGCGTTAATGCTATTACCATGATCTAAGAAAAGATTTGCAGCAGTTTATAAATGTTAAGACACATTTGATTAAGATAAAGATTGATTAACGGCTCTTTAAAAATAATTTTAAAAAAATTTACGCAGCATATCTCATTTCATGCCTTAACACAAATAATCCAGATAATATCTTTGGTGCAAAGAATGTTGATTTTCTTGGCATTATAAATCTAGGAACAGTTAATGCTTCTTGGCCGCGACACCTTAAGTCTGCCAAGCCTGCATCTGCTACAGCTATCACTTCATCTACTGACACTTGGTGTAATGCAACTGCCAAGTTATATCTATCAGAATCCACTAATTCCTTCATCCTTTGGTTATCTTGTTGAGGATAATAATCAAAATGCCTGGGATCTGCGAGCATTGAATCATCAAGTCCTAATACTGGATAAATTACTCTTTCAAGCGTTTTGCAGTCCAGTCTCTCTACAACATCATCAGTTGCTGGTAAGCCTGTTGTATCTATAATATATACCTTGCCGCCTGAATAGACACAGAATTCTCTTTTTTGCAAAGTAACTGGTCCATCCAGCGCAGGTGCTTCCTTCACCCTGATTCCTTGAATTCTAGCAATTGCATCTAATGCATCAGCAAATGGGACCATACCATTAATTACACGATTATATGCCTGGATTCCTTCTGTCCTCTCTATCTCTGCAGCCTCAACTATATATGCCAGACAATTTCTCTGCTCATTTAATAATGCAGCATGATAGCGATGATGACCATCTGCAATGTAGAGCGGTTGTTCTGCAATAAAGTGCTTTACTACTTCCATAAATGGTGAGTTATGTGGGATTCTATATACTTTAGTTGTCATATTATGCAACTCAGATTCACCCTGAAAATCAGAAACAAATTCATACGAGGGCACACTACCTTCTATATATTCTCTCAATAAATCAGTTATTTTTGCTTTTGTCAACAAGAAAACAGGTTCAAGAGTCAAGCCTAGCTGCTTAGTAAGCTCCAGTCTTCCCTTTACTTTATCATCAAAAGTCTGCTCATGCCTTATCACCTGTCCGGCTTCATAAGGTGTTACTTCAGGCGAATCGAGAATCCCTATCCTTTGTTGTGTATTTCCCCACAAGTCAACATATTCCTGCACATATATATAAGCGCAAGGTTCATTGTCCTCAACTAAAATACCTTCTCTTGCTAATCTTTCTAATGCAGAGCGTGGATTCTCTCCAAGCGTGACATGCCATAAAGAATCTTGCCTTTGCTGCAGCAATTCCTCTAATCTGCTTCCTTTCCTAATAACATCATAGGGTGGGACAGTAAGCTTTGTTACTGCGTCATTATCTCTAGGCCTTAATCCCTTTAAGCCGATTATTTTTGCCATACTCAATAAGGCTTGATAACTAATATAAAAAATTTATGAGGAATCTAGAAATAAAATCATTCATCTCTTGATATTTTATTGCAGTGCGACTATTCAATAGCTCCTTCCGAACACCACAACATGCATGGCATCCTTGCCGCAAAGAACGCATTCGCCATGAGGCTTAGAAGTATTGTCTTCAAAAGGAAGAACTCTAGCGTTAACTCCTGCAGTCTTATCTTTGATCTTCTCCTCACATTCAGTAGCACCGCACCACAAAGCTTTTGCTAATTTTTTGTCTTTAATAGTTATAATAAGCTCAGTAAAACTATTTACTTTTACGACATTCTCATCCAAAAACTTTATTGCTTTAGAAAATAAGTCATGGTGCATCTGCTCAAGTGTTTTTTCCACACTCTCTTGCAAGTCTTTGACTTTTACAAAGTCTTTTTTGCGAGTATCTCTTCTGACCAACACAACCTGGTCTTTCTCAAGATCTTTTGGACCAATCTCAATCCTAAGAGGAACTCCTAACATCTCATACTGATTATATTTCCAGCCAGAGCTGTATTCTTCGCGAGCATCTACTTCAACAGGAATGCCTACATTCTTCAAAACATCAGCAACATCATAACATCTTTCAACAACTGCTTTTTTGCTCTCTTCAAATATAATTGGTACAATCATTGCTTTAACAGGTGCAACTCTAGGTGGCAATATCAAGCCAGAATCATCTGAATGCATCAGAACAGTCGCACCAATAAGGCGAGTAGAAATGCCCCATGAGATCTGCCAAGGCATCTGCTGCTGCTCATTTCTGCCAAGAAAACTTATCCCAAATGATTTTGCAAATCCCTGAGATAATAAGTGAGATGTTCCGCATTGCAAAGCTTTTCCGTCCGGCATCAATGCTTCAACTGTAGTTGTATAAACTGCGCCTGCGAATTTCTCTTTATCTGTCTTTCTGCCGGCAATTACTGGGAATGCAAGCAATTCTTCACACACTCTCTTATATTCCTGCAAATAAGTAAGTGTCTCTTCTTCAGCTTCTTCTTTTGTTTCGTATGCACAATGACCTTCCTGCCAAAGAAACTCTCTGCTTCTCAAGAATAATTTAGTCGCTTCTGTCTCCCATCTTACTACATTGCACCATTGGTTGATCTTGACAGGCAAATCTCTCCATGACCTTATCCATCGCGAGAATGCGTCATACATGATAGTCTCAGAAGTTGGCCTGATAGCCAATCTTTCTTTATCATATTCATCTTCCTTGTTTGCAATCCAAGCAACTTCAGGAGAAAATCCCTGTGCATGCTGGGCTTCCTTCTTAAAAAAACTCTCAGGAATAAATAATGGAAAATAAACATTCTTTACTTTATGCAGCTTAATAATCTTATTAAAATAGTCCTGTATCCCTTCCCAGATTGCATATCCATTTGGCTTTATGATCATACAGCCTTTTACAGGCGCATATTCAGCAAGCTCTCCTCGCAAACATACTTGCTGGTACCATTCTGCGATGTCCTCTGCTTTTTTTACAGTAATCCCTATGTTCTCTTCGTGCTTTTTAGAAGACTTGTGATTAGGATTAGATTTTTGACCTGCATTATTTTCAGATCTGCCTGCTTTTGTGTTATCTTTTGTCATCTTGCTAAGAAATAATAAATCAAAAGTTTATAAATGTATTTATATTATAACTACGCTATCTAATTCTTTAAAATGATTATCGCCGCTGATAAGTCTTGCATTTTGTTCTTTTGCAGTCAGATAGATTATACTATCTATTAAACCAAAATCCTTATGTGTTTCTCGCATTTTTTTCTTAAATTTTCCTGCATTAATAGCTACTTCTTGAGACATTGCAATGATGACACTTTTTGCCTTAATAAATTTTAAGATTTCAGAAAAATCCTGTCCATCTCTAGCAAATTTATCAGAAAGTTCTGCAAGCACCAAGATAGGGGTGCCATGAAAATCATTCTCTATTATACTTACAACAGCTTTTCCGCGCTCGGAGCCTGATAGGTATTCTACCCACGCAAATGTATCTATAATATATTTGACTTCCATATAGACAGCGCCTCCTTATTCACCATGGAACTTTAGCCTGTCATTTCTTGCAAACTTCAGGTTTTTAAACTTACCAAACATTGATTTTGGGGTAGCTAATTTTTCTTCAAGCAGTTTAGCAATGACTATATTGTATGAATCCGCATGCAATTCTTCCTTGACATGCTTCAATATCTGTAATGTTGATTCTTCCAGTTGTATGGTGGTTGTCATTTTTTCACCTATGGTTATATACTCTAGCTATAGTATACTACTATATAAATCTTTCTATTTTTCCAGAAAAGTAGTGGTAAGATACAATAGAGAAATCTCAACAGGTCAATTACTCAATAATAAGAATTTACTTGCTCGGCCTTGGATCAACATGCTCCCTACCAAAATGAACTCCCTTATATTTTCTGAATACCCCACTAATGCTGCTTGCACCTGCTGCTGCAACTGTGCACGCTTCACCATATGCGATACACCCAATCATGTTCCATTCTACCTCAGGATTTTTTCCTGGCCCTAATATTCTTGCCAGTGGAAATCCCTCCTCTACCACAGGTCTAAGTGATTCATCTTTTCCTGCCCACAACTGCAACATATATTCCCCATCTATAAATCCATAGACTATTCTGTGCTTGCTTGCACCGTTTGCATTGTTAGATACTGAGCTCATTACCAGTATATGCTCTGTTGGTATTCCTTCCAAACTGGCTTCTATCTCAGCTCTATATTCTTCATGCGACTCTAAAAATGATCTGACTAGCTTAGATGCAATAGCCTTATATGCAGCAAGAGCGCTTGCTGTGTCTTTGCATTTTATGTGTATATACCTATGATTAAACCCATAAATAATGCTGTCCCTTTTTGGGCCTTCAAGCTCAAGATACTGGAAATGCCCGTCATAATTCATGATAAATCTATAAGGAGAAGAAGGATTTAGCCTTTCTCTAGGTGATTCCTGGCAAAATTGAATATGCCTATTTATTCTAGCAGGCGTAGCTTTTAAGATCTCCTCCAAAATACTATTAGAATGTTCATGCCCCAATGCATTATCAATCTCGTCGATAAGCAGATTAAGCGCTAAACTGACATCCTCTTTTCTCGCAATATCTCCTTGATCACGTGGCTCTTAAGGAGGAAATATGGCCCATAATCCTCTTAATACTTCTTCTTTTAAAGTTTTTAATTTATACATTTTTACTTTCTAATTGCTATACTTTCTTTGGTATTATTTTATATTTGTTTTAATAGAGCACACAAGGATTTAAATATTTCTGTATTTATCAAAGCTTATCCTTAAAAATAATTAATTTACGATCAGTTCATCACAACCACATTCCCGCGTCCCTTTTTAATCTTCCTTATCTTGCCCTGAGCTTCTAGATCTGTCAATATCAAGCTAATCTTTGCTTCAGAACTGGGGAAATTCTTACGGATGTCTTTTTGTGTAGTTCTGCCTTCTTGTGATCTGATAAAATCAAGAACCATCTTTGAGTCTGCGTCTTCTGTTGAAAAAGATTCAGTTTTTTTAGCAATGGTTTGTTCCTCACTTACTTTTTCAGATGCTTCCTCTCCATAAGTTTTAGTTATCTTATTCTTTCCCAAAATATTTTTTGATGTGCTTTTCATTTTACGCCTAGAAGAATTTTTTTTTAAGATCTTTCTTTTTTTAGAGAAGAATAGGTAGATTACTGCAATAATCGCAACAACAGCCAAAACTGCAACAACAATCATCCTCTTATCAATTCCTTCTTCTTCAAACGGTGCATTAAAATCTATCTTTTCATCACCCAAATTTTGGTCTTCAGAAACATCAGGAAACAGAATCAGGTCAAGCTTATATTCTCCTTCATCTGTAACAGTAATCTGTTCAGTTGTGCTTGCCTTTAAGATTCCATCTTCATATTGTTTTGCTGTAATTACATAACTCCCTTTCGGAACATTAAATGCATACACGCTTTGCTCAGCAATATCCCTTTGTTTAGGGTTAGTATTTATCTCAACATTTACATTAGAGATTGCATTCAATGAATAATCATAAACTCTGCCGCCTATCAATGCAGCAGATGCCGTAGATGAAGATACTAAAAACATAATAATTATAATTCCAAATAATATCAATAAGTTTGATTTTCTCATTTTAGTATCCTATTTGGCATAACCTCATTTAAATGTTTTTCTTTTTCAAAAACAAGGCAGAATAAAGCTGCGTAAAGTTTTAAACAGCCTGGTAAAGCTTAACTCTAATTTTACTAAAAAGTATATTTATAAACAAATTTGCTCTAACTGGATTCTATCAGATATTTAGATTAAAGATATAATCTACAAACAATAACCCAATGAGGTGAGACCATGAGAAAACTATCAGCCATATTTGTTCTGGCAATATTTATTTTTAGCTTAGTGCCGCTAGCAATTGCAGAAGAAGGCCCTAATAGACCTGCTGCACAAAAGCCTGCAGAAAAAGCTAGAGAAGTCGTCAAAGACGCAAGAAAAGACATAAGAGAAGTCAAAGTTGATACAAGAAAGGACCTTGCAACAAACAGGAAAGAGACATTATCAACAGCAAAAGATACTAGAAGAGATGCTTTTGATGCTGCCAAAAATGCAGGGACTAAAGATGAAAAGCTTGCATTGAGAAAAGAAGGAGTAGCTGCTGCAAAGGATATAAGAAAAGAAGGCCTTGAAACAAGAAAAGAAGTTCTTAAAGAGGGCATCCAAAAAGTAAGAGAAGTTAGAAAAGAAGCAGTAAACAAGATACAGGAACTTCACAAGGAAAAGCTCGCAACATTAAAAACTGAAAGCAAGGAGAGATTAGAAAAATTAACAACTGCAAATTTCAGAAAGCTTGCAAAATTAGAAGGAAAAACGCTTGAAAAAGTCGCAGATCTTAAACAAAGCAATGTAGCAAAGCTTGCAAGATTAGGCGTTGCAAAATTAAACGCAGTCGCTGGCTTAGACAAGGAAAAATTAAATGAAAGATTGGAAAAAATAAAAGTCAAGAAAGTCAAGGTAGAAAATTTATTCAAAAAGAGAGTTCTAGCAAAAGAGAATGTTGAGAAAGCAAGAGAAAGATTCTCTGCTGCAAAAGAAAAATTCCAGGACGCAAAACTAAAGCATGATGAGAAGAAAAAGGAATTTGATGCACTAAAAGAAACATTGAAAGCATGCAAAGATACACCAGACACTACTGAGTGCAAAGAAGCAAACTCAAAAGCTCTTGAAGCAGCAAAGGCATTTGTGCAGCACAGCGCAGAAGTTGGGATACAGCAGCTTACAAAATTGAAAGAAAGAGTCTCTGGCGCAACTGAGCTTACAAAAGAGCAAGCAGATGCAATATTAGCTGAACTAGATGCAGGCATTGCAAAATTGACTGCAGCAGCTGAAAAAGCAAAAGCTGCAACAACCAAAGAAGAAGTAAAGGCAGCTGCTAAAGAAGTTCAGGATGTCTGGAAAGCTTACAAACACAGGGTAAAATTACATGCAGCAAGATTAGTCCATGCTAAAGGAGGAGAGATAATACAGAGAAGCACACAATTGGAAGCAAGATTGCAGAAAGCATTAGCCGCATTAGAAGCAAAAGGCGTCAAGGTTGATGGCTTGAATGCAAAGATTGCTGAGTTCAGTGCAAAAGTAAAAGATGCAAGAGACCATTACAAGCTTGGCGAAGAGACATTTGCAAAAGCAAAAGCAAGCGCAAATGATGTTGCAGGAGAAGCAACTGTGCAGGAAGCTAGAAAGCATGTAAAGCTTGCACAGGATGCACTGCAGGAAGCACACAAACTCTTGAAAGAGATTGTCAAATCAATCAAAGATGCAGGCGGAGAAGTTGAAGAAGAATCTGCTGCAGAAGTAGAAGTTGTTGTTGATGCAGAAGACCCAAGCACAGATATGGGAGATGTTGCTACTGTTGAAGTAACAGAGCAGCAATTGGTCGCTGAAGAAGCAGCTGAAGTAGAGGCAGAAGAAGCTGCTACAACAGAAGCTAGTGAGAGTACAACAACTACTGGTTCAGATACAGCAACAGAAACCACACCTGTAGCTGAAACAAGCGCCGGAAGTGAGACAACTGCAGATGCTTCAACAACTACAGATATTAGCACAACAACAACTGCAGATGCTGGTGTAAGTGCAGATGCAAGCGCAACAGCTGCGGCAAGCACTTAATTTTTGTTTTTTTATTTTTATCTTTATTTTTAATAGTATAATCATTTTTTAGAATTTCACTTACCAAAGATTTATATACAACTTTAGGAATATCTTAATTAGTGAATAGAATTCAATTACCCTTAACTCAAAGAGAGGTTGATACCATGTTAAAAAACACATTGCTAAAGAGAATTTTTGTAATTGCATTAATTTCTATGTTATTATTGATTGCAGCATGCGGAAAAAAAGCAGAGCTGCCAAAAACAGATGCAGCAAGCACACAGCCAACATCTCAGGCAGCAACACAAGCTGATTCAGTCTCACAGATCTCTGGAGCAGTAACAGACGCTTCTGCAACAGATAGTGAGCTTAACACAGATGAAGCTGACAAAGCAGTCTCTGGCGTAGGAGATGCATTGAGCGATTGGTAAAAAGAATTGAATGATTTTAATTTATTAATCATTGATAAGAATAAAAACAGAATGATATACCTAATTTAACTTTTTATAATTCACATCTTTCCTTAATCCTAGCGCATTAGCAACTGCTTCAAAATCTTTTCCAGTTTGATATGGCATATCCTGTCCAGCCAAACTTCCTTTTTTAGCAAGAATCAAATGTTATAAGCCGTAATGCGCAATTCATGGCTTTTTTATTTTACGCACAATATTTAAAAATACTGGCGCAATCTTAAACTCAAAACTTTAACGCTGTAAGCCTTGAGTATTGAAATTCTAGAAGAGCAACTGCTTTATATATTTTACTGAGGCTTTCGGAGTTTTGAGCGTTAGCTAATCTTCTTTTTCTTAGCTTAATATGAACATATTTGTGCTAAAAACTGTTTGTTTCATCCAAAAAATATTTTATCTTCAATACATTCAATGCTTCTTGCATAAATCTTACTGCATCATCTTTGCCTGAAAAAAAGATTATACCTTTCTGGACTATAGCATAGAAAGAATCATTGTCTGTAAAAGCTTGTGATATGCCGCCATCTTCATAATAAAATATGCCTTTGTCCTCGCATTCTAAGTAGAGGTTGTCTTTAATCTCTTCAAATGACAGATTTAATGTTTCTGCAATCTTCCCGTCATTTAATTTGTAGCACTGGATATTTTTTTGATTGTGCTTTTGTAAAAATAAAATAAAAGCATCAACATAAAGCTTATCTTCATGTCCCTCATCTGTCTCAATGTAATGGCTTAATTGATGGTCTCTTTCAAACTTAGACTGAGAATCTTCTTCCTCTTCTGGAAAATATTGCTCATCAAAACACTTATCACATTTCCTGTCATGCCAGTCTTTGTTATGGGCAGATATTACTTTATTGCATTTTATGCAGTTAAAATTCATGTCTTCATTATGCTTTTTATGAAAAGTTTTCATCCTTTCTTTTTCATTTAAGCCTAATGTCTCTGCAAATGCCCCTTTGCTCCAAAATTGATTTTTGTCCTCTTCAAAGCTTTCTTCGTTCATTTTATAGCCTCAATGTACATTTGAATGCCCTGTAGGATGTCTGATATAGTTGCTGCTTATTTTACAGTGCCATTTACAGTGCCATTTACAGTGCCATCATATAAGGTATAGTAACCAGTTTTTGCAGCACCTGTAAATTGGATAATTTTTTTATTAGTCAATTCCATTAAATCCCTTCTGGTAGTTCTTAATGAAGTAGAGCTTAACCGAACATATTCTTTAGTTGTCATCTTCCCATTCTGGACAAGATATTCAACAGCTTTTTTCTGCCTTTCATTTAATTCAAATTTAGTATTTAGTTCATTGATATCTATTGAAACAGTCTTGATCTGAGACCTGAATATGACTTTAGTTTCCAATTCAGTCAAGACATATTCTGGCATCTGATTTCCATTTTCCTTGCATAAATTGTTCTCAAGGATGATTCCAGAGCCGTATTTTTCAATAAACCCAATGTCATACATATACCCTGAAAGGATAGAGCAGACAGGCTTATGCTGCGGCTTATCTGGAGTAACTCCATCAGGAAAATTTCCAGGGCTTACAATTTCTATCCTATCATCAAAGATAAAAACTCTGACATCTGCCTTGTTAAGATAATCCCTATGGATAACTGCATTAATAATAGCCTCTCTTAATGCTTTTACAGGATATTCATATTTATCTGTCCTTTGGAATTTTTCAGTCCTTAGCCCCATAAAATGGATGTTTCTTTTAATAAAATCCTCTGCCTGCAAAATCATCTCCCATAAAGTGCCTTCGCTGTCAAACCTGTCTAATATATTGTTATAGATTTCTTTGCCCTTAATTCTTGCCAGCCTTATCTGGGCATGATGAATAAAATTTAAAGGGGATTCACCAAAAAATAAAATCCCTGCATTAGTTGGTGTATCTCCTGAAATAGCTTTGATGTTTTTCAGAAAAACATTATTGTCCATGCTTATTTTAGCTGCGATGTTTCTTTCCTTTTCCCTGAAAGAGAGATATTTCTTTACTTTATTGGCATCAATATCTTTGAGGGTTGCTCTTTCACAAATCTCTGAATCCCATTCAAATTTGCCTGCTGTAAGTATTGTTCTTTTAATCTCGCTTGGTGGCATGACAATAGTTTCAGTTGCAGACCTTTTATAGGGGATGCCGTCAAAATAGCACAAATCTTTCTCTGATTTAGATATGCTCACCTTAATCACTGGCTTGCCATCAACTGCCTCTTCTTCAATCAGTGGAACTATTTGCGGTTTAATCCTTTGCCTTATCTGCTGAGAAATCTTCCTGAGATTTGAATCAGTAACAAGCTGCCCAATTGCTGTGCCTGTCTTGTCGTCTATCCCATAATAGATTATACCACCTTTATGGTTAGCAAATGCGCATACAGTCCTCAGAGAATCCTCTAGCTGTGACAATGATTTCTTCAGTTCAACCTTATCGCTTTCTTTTAGCATTTTTAATTGATAGTATAATTGCACATGAATATAAATATTCCTGATTTTTAGTTTTGCGGATAGGGATTTCTTCAGCCTAAGTTATAGTGTGACAGTGTAAAGAACTGGGTAAAAGACAGTGTAAGAGACGTGGTAAATGATACTCAGAAAAGTATTTTAGATAATATCCTAAAAAATAATACAATTACAAGCGAAGAACTTTCAAGCATTATAGGTATCAATAAGAGAAATATTGAGAAGAATATAACTTCATTAAAAGAGAAAAGAATCATCAGCCGAATTGGCTCCAGAAAATCAGGACACTGAAAAGTTAAGTGAGAGAAGAGCTATTTGCATTATACCCTAAAACCAAATCTATTTTTGATTTCTTTTTCTATTACTTCTAATTTTAGCTGAATTCTTTTCTCTTTCACCTATTTTATCATTTTTAATTTTTCTTATTATCTCAAAGAATATTACCAATAAGATTAAGCTAATAAAACTACCAATTAGATTTACAATGCAGTTGGAAAATACAAAACAGGTTATAAATATCTCTTTAATTATATCTGTAAGAATTATCAAGCATCCTGCAATAATACCAGCTAAGATTGCATTTAAGGTAGATGGTGAACTAAATTTTTCTTCATCACTCATTTTAACCACCAGTAATTTAAAGTAGTTAATCGTTTTTATCTAAAGTAAATACTTGATACTTATTTCTAAATATACCTTTCTCACATACCATAATTTTTTTACCTAATTTGGCTTTTGTGATTCTACTTTTGACATTTATCTGAGTTTTAATATGTTTAGGAAGTAAATCATATGGGGATTCTTCTAATTGTTTACAAAATCTGCAGTTCTCATCAACCATATGCTTCTTGCAATAGGTTTTTTTACATGACCGACAGATATTAGTATGTTTTGCACATATTATCTTATTACATATTTGACATAGTTGAATGTGCTTTTGACATAATGGTTCATTACAAAAATTACAGGTTGCTGAATGATCATGACACCCAATACAATTACACTCAGAACATTTCCGTGTTACTGACCATTTATCGCAAAAAACACAATTATATCCACATTTAACACATAGTGCTTTATCCTCTGAATTTTTCCTACAGGAGGGACATACCTGTTTCTTACAAGAAACACATTCTTCGATACACTTTTGACATCCTGAAATATTACAGATATTACATTGTTCAAAAAGAGCTTCTTCGTGATTGCAATATTCACATGTTTTAATGCAAAGTAAACAAGATATCCCTGTTCTTGTTTTTTTAGAATGATTCTTACAAGCTATCCTATTACAGGTGACACAGGTAATATTACAATTTGGGCACATAATTAATCCACACGCTCTACATATGTTACCATGTTCACGACACACTTTTTCACTACAAATGCATATCGTGGAACAAAATTTACATATCAAATGATCTTTACATTTATAAAGTTCTATAGCAAAGTTTTGGCAATGTGGACATTGATATTCTAATTGTGTTGAGAAAGGTGAATTTCTAACAAGTATTTCTGTATTATCTTGTTCTATAATTGCCTGTTCCTCTTTAAATGATATAGCAGCTACACCTACAAGCTTAACTGCTCTTTCAATAATATACCATTTTTCCATTTGAATGGTTAATCTATTAAAACGTCTGTCAAGCTCTTTCGTTTTAGTATTTTTAGATTCGAGAAATTTGACAAGAGTTCCTTCTGCTGCTTTAAGGTCAGTTTGATATTTATTTCTACTTTGTAATTTTGTAGCATGATTAATTCGATTTTTAAGTTCGCTTATTCTTTCTAAACATTTCTTATGCTCTCGTTCTAATGCTTTAAATTCAATATCTAAATTTTTTTGTCTTTGTGCAAGTTCTGCAGCACGTTCTGCTTCAAGCTCACTATTTTCATACTCAATCTCTGTTTGCTTTCGTTTTTGAAGATGATTATATCCTGCACTAATAACACCATTAATAGAGTCTCTTTTAAATTGCAGATTACTGTCAATAACTGTTATATTTAGAAGTGAATGCAATAGTTCTGTGACATCAGCACCTGTATCCTCATCAATAACTATAGTCGTTGTAGTCCACTCTGGCATACCTTTTTTAATTTTTTTATATTCAAAATCCAGAAGGAATACTATCCTATCCTTAACAGACCTCTTTTGTGCATTTTGGATTTTATTATTTCCCACTATCTCTATTCTTCCACAAAAAATATTCATGGATTCCATAATATTCATAACAATGTCCTTAAAAAATGAAGAACGTTTGTCTATATAATCAGCACCAATATCTGATGCTATTTGTTTATTAAAACAGAAGCGTTTTTCAGTTCCGTAAAATTTTGTGGTAGAATTGTTAAATTTAACGGTATAAATATTGTTTTTTTCAATTACTTTCTCTGCTAATAACCTAAGATATCCTAATACTATCTCTTGCTCAATTGTCAAGATTCATCATCTCCTGCATTTGTGTACTGAATTTCTTTGCTTCTTTCATTTCTTTGGCATTTTTTTTAAGTTGTTCATGTAGTTTATGAATTTCGTGTTCTACGTCTTCTTGTGATTCATTACCGAGGAGTATTTCTGTGAATCTAGACCCAAAACTCTTTTCATCAAGAAGTTCCCCTATAATTTCCTCGGTTTCTCCTACTACAGTCTTGAATAAATTTATCTTTTCATATAATTTTAATAAAATATAACATTCAATGGATTCTTTACCAACAAGATTATAAACGTAAACATTATTTTTTTGACCAATCCTATCAATTCTACCTATACGCTGTTCTATTTTCATAGGATTCCAAGGAATATCATAATTAATTACATGATTGCAGAATTGTAAGTTTGTACCCTCACTTCCTGCATCTGTACAAATCATCACATGACTTTTTTGTTCAAACTCTCGAATTGCGATATCTCTTTGCTCAGGACTTAATATTCCACTAAATCGCGTGACTTTGAATCCTTCACTTTCTAAAACTAATGCTAAATTATTCATGGTAGATACAAATGTTGTAAAAATCAATAATTTAGAATTCACTTTTTTTAAAATATTGATTACTTCATCTATCTTTGATTCTTGAGTTATATTTGCACCAAGTTCAATTAATTTATCTACTATAACCTTATCATCTTGAGTAAAAAGTATATCTTTAGAATTACAACGTTGCCTGATTTTATGTAATGCTTTTGTCATTGCATATGGACTGCTCGCAAGCAGTCGTGCATACATCATGAGTTGTATCTTTAATATCCCCTTATTTTTGAGTTTAGAAATATCACTTTTAAGAATATCACCCTCTAAGTTTTCAAGTTCATTCTCACGTTCTATAACTTCTAGCTCCACATTTGTTTCTGTTTCTTGTGGCATGCTACGATATTTGTTTCGTAAAAAAGTGAGAATTGTATGCTCAAATTGCTTTTCATTTGATGAGAAGTTAAGATATCTTGTCATAACTTCTCGTTCTATATGTTTTAATCCAACTTCTGACCTTGTTCTTCTAATCATTTGTTTGGCAATATCTTCTTTTATCTCATTATCAAACTCAATTTTTGTGCCTTTTTCATCTTTAACATATTTCTCTTCAAATTTAGATTTTGGAGGCAAGCTAGCAGGATTAAGCAAAACCAAGAGATTATATAAGTCCCATACATTATTTTGAATTGGAGTAGCAGTTAAAAATAACATTCGTTTCTTTGATATTTGGTCAACAAAGTGATACGATTTAGTCAAATGATTTCGAAGTTTATGGGCTTCATCAACAATTACTAAGTCCCAGTCAACTGAATATACAGATTCTGCATGATTTTCTCTTTTTGCTCTTTCTAGAGAACCAAGTACCAGGTTATGTCTTTGCCAATCATAGTCATTAATTGCTATATGAAATTCTTCTTTAAATTTTAACCTTAATTCTTGCTGCCATTGATATAATAAGGATGAGGGAACCAAAATTAAAACTCGTGTTACTTGTTTTCTTATGAGATATTCTTTTAAGATAATACCTGCTTCAATAGTTTTACCAAGACCTACTTCATCTGCCAATAAAGCTCTGCCACCCATCTCAAACAATACTTTATAAGCTGCTTGTAACTGAAAATCAAATGGCTCAATTTTAACACTAGCGTCATCCATCCCTAGTAAATGGTCTGATAGTTGTGAATGTAGTTGCAAGGTCTTTCGATAGGCAGAATAGTAACTAAATGAGATGTAATCTTTTTTTACTATTTTGTTAATGATAGTATTTGAAATTTCTAATTTCATTTGATACCCCTAATTAATTTAATTTTATCATACTCTTCTTTTAAGCGATGACGGTTCCATAACTGAACTTTATGTTCAAGAGCTACTTCTCTTGCAGGTGGTGTAAAGTCTCGATTTGTTATAACCCACGCTTCATCTGCTTTGTAGATTGATTTTGCTGAATGAATTTCTTGTATAGCTTTATTATTAATATATTTTCCAGGTCCACGTAGTTTTACTTGGATAGCAATTATTCGACCATCAATTTTTACTATAATGTCTGCACCGTTATCACGCGACTTTTTATTTCTCGTAGTTTCATATCCTTGACTCTCAAAAATATTTTGAACAAATTCTTCAAATTCATGACCACCCATAGAATCTATTTTATCGAAGTTTGGTAAAGCTAAAGTAGTTTGAGGATTTAATTTTTTTATATCAAGGTATATTTTTTCTGCATTTTCAAATGAGCAATTTTGAATTAGCTGCATTACTTGGATAATCATATTATCATCAATGGTACTTTTTTGTGTTTCTTGGACTATATCTTTTGAGGTATAATTTGACCCCAATCTCCTACTTACTATACTAACAATTTCCTTTATTTGTTTATTAGGAGTTACATTTAAATGTGATTTTGCCTTATTTTTAATTATACTATATATTTCATGTGTTTCTTCCTCGGTAGGACGATTGATATTTTTATTATGATTTCTGTCTAATTCTGCTGTGTCATTATCATCCAAAGAAATTTTAGATGATTTGAATGTTTCATAATGTTTTTCCTCTTTAGTAAAACTGCCATTATTTTTCCTCTGACTTTTACCTAATTCAACATACAATCCATTTTTCTCTTCATCTGTTACCCTACTATCCCTTATGTCATTATATCTTTGGATTAATTCTTTATCTAAGATATGTTGTTTTACATCAGCGGATTTATGTTGAGTTATCGGTTCAGATTTTACAGATTGTTTTATCCTAGATTCTTTTTTAGAGTTATGCTTTGTAAAATCATCTGAATAGTTATGTTTTATATCTCCAAATTTGGAGGCTGATAAAATAACCAAAGTATTCCCTAAATAATATACAACCATCATGAAAAAAAAAGGATACCATAAAAATCCAAGTAGTCCCAATCCTATTAATACATAACTATTTCCTTTAAACCCTAATGTTGTAATAAAATCCAACCAATCTGCAGGAAAAGTTAGTTTTCTCTCATTTTTTAGATATGCACCATATTTAGCTTTTTTATCGAATAACAACACCCCAATCATAACTGTTAAAACTAATGCTAGCCACATGGAAAATCCTAATCCAGCACTACTTTCTTTTGTCATAGACTTTTGTGGGATGGGTGATTGGACAGGTAAAGGAACAATTGTCTGAATAATTGGTTGTGGTGCAGTTAATTTAGTAAGGTAACTTTGTTTCATTGCGCGCAAATCCTGAGCATTGAAAAGCACTGTCAAATTTTTATTATTATATAAAATTTCATACGCTTGCCAATTAGAGTTATCTAACTTCCAGTAAACTAATGCATCTAAATTATTTGTGTTTAACTTGTAATTTACACGTGAACTAGCTTCATTACCATTAAATGAGATTATTTCTGTATCCATGATAGTTACAATTTGTGGAGCCATCTTTTCGAGAAGTGAGATCTCATTAAGCAAACTAAATATCTCATATAACTTAGGGGTAATATGCTCAACATTTGGGACATTTAAGTTATTTAGTGCTTTTATAATCTCTCCAGAGGATTGTTTTATTAGTTTTTGTTGAGATTCAGTTAACTCAAAGAGTTGAATTGGGATTGTCAAATTATTTTTATAGTCAAGAACAAGATTTTTTAGGATTAAGGTGCCATCTCTGCTAAATATCATATCATTTAAAGGGAAACAAAAAAATAAGGAATTCATACAATAATTAATTTTCTCAGAGGTATTAATATCTAAATGATATATACTTTCAGACTTAAGCTGTATATTTGTATGTGTAGAGGGGATGTTCATTTTTACATAATAATGTTTTTGACAATCTTCTTGACAAAGTTCATCATCATCACAAAATGTATCCCCACAATATTT